>Ga0181590_10003130_pt1 | contig 13822 bp, 9 predicted proteins | sample 071ome_34_FD_132446 | JGI IMG/M metagenome (GOLD analysis project Ga0181590, IMG submission 132446) | Coastal salt marsh microbial communities from the Groves Creek Marsh, Skidaway Island, Georgia - 071411BT metaG (megahit assembly) | ecosystem: Environmental > Aquatic > Marine > Intertidal zone... | reverse complement strand
TTTATTTATTTTTTTATAATTAACACAACCCTTTAACTTATTATATATACTTAATAAATAATCGTGTGTTATATTAATATAAAATACACTATAATTATAAAATAACATTTTATCCATTAAATTTCTTACAATTAATTCATTATGATGTAAAATATCATTATTTAATAATTTTATAAAAATTCTAGGACATACAGTTATAATATAATCTATTTTATCATATTCTACAACTTTAATATCAGTTATGTCAAAACAATTAAATAATATTTGACATTTATTAATATCTTTAAATCTTTCTAATTCAGTATAACTATAATATGTTTTAATATATTCTTCATAATCTTTATTTAATAAAATTACATCAATAAAAAATGTAATTATTGACTTTGAAAAGTTATTATATTTATGATTTTTTATATAATTTAATAAACAGATTAACTCAATCTGTCTTATATTATATAAATTGTTATTATCAATTATTATACACAATATTTTTAAAATTTTTTTTAAAAAACTAGTCATTGGCATTGTATTAATTAAAATATCTTTATATTCATTATTTAAATAAACTTTAAACATTGGACTAATAATATACATATCATTTAATATTTGATTTTTATGAAATACATTAAATTGAACTATTTGAAAATTCATTATTATACATTTTTATACTTATAATTTATATATATCTAATTATATATTTAGAATATATTTTATATAATTTTATTTTACATATATAGAAAAAATGATATAAAATAATATTTTTAAATTAATAATTAATTATTAATTTAAAAATATTTTAATTTATTATGTCTTGGTATATATATAAATTTATACATAAAGATACAGGACAAGAAAATTATCAGGTTCTTAAAAATAAAAATATTAATGAAGTTAGATATAATATAAAATCTAATAGAACTAAAGTATATTTTATTAATGATAATTCTGATATTTCTAAATTTAATATTAAATTATTTAAAGAACTTGATGTTAAATCTAAAAATGAAGCATTATTACAATTAAATCACAACATTAAAAATCGTAATAAAGATAGTGAAAATAAAAATTATAAAAAAAATTCATTAAATTATATTTTTAGTTTAATTGATAAACTTGAAATTTATGATACAACTAAAACAAGCTATAAAAATTTAATTACAACCATTTTTAAAATTTATTATGGTAATATACAAGAAACTAATACATTTGATATTATTTTAAATGATTTTGATAATTTCATTATAAAATTACAACAACAATATAATAATGTTTCAACACAAAGAGAAATTGTTGTTAAATTTTTAAGAATTGCTAAATTATTAGAATTTAATAAGGAAATTATTGAAAAACTTACAAAAATTATGTATGAATTTCAAGATAAACATTTAGATGTTCAAGATGAAAAAAGACTAGAAGAAATTACAATTACACGTGATGATTTAATAACTAAATCAAAGGAATTATATGATTCTGGAAAAATTTCAATTATGATTTATCTTATACTTAATATACATATATATTATCCTAAAAGAGATGATTATAAAAATATTAAAGTTATTTATGATAATAAATTTGACAATATTTATAATGAAAATAAAGATGATGATGAAAATATAAAACTAATTAAAGAAGAATATAATGACTATGATGGTATATATCTAAAAAATGAATATACATTTATTATAACTAAATATAAAAATGCCAAATCATATGGATTTGATATTTTTACAATTGAAGATAATAATATGAAAAAAATTATTGATGAATCTTTTGAAGAATATATTGATAGAGACTTATTTTATCATAATGAAAAAGGTAATGCTTATAAATCAATTTCAAATATTTTTAGAAAATATTTACAAATTTCTCTTAATGATATAAGAAAAATATTAACAAAAGAACAAGGGACTTTTGAAGCAAAAAAACAATTAAAACATTCTGCTGTTATTAGTAGAGCATATTATAAGAGAAACTAATTTATTATATAATAAAAAATAATTATAAAAAATAATTATAAAATATTATTATAAAAATTTATTATATAATAAAAAATAATTATAAAATATTATTATAAAAATTTAATATTTTTTATATGTCAATTACACAAGTAAAGATTATAAATTCACTCCTTGGACCTAAACCAAATAAAATAAATTATAGAGATATAATATTAGAATCTAACCCTGATATGAAACCATTAAGATCAATTAAAGATGAAATTACTTCTATCTATACAAGAAATTTCTTTAATAAAAATCATTATTTATTAATACAATTTATAAAATTTGTATATACAATAATGAATTTTTATATTGAGAAATATACAAATAAAATAATTATAAAAGAAAGAATAGATGGTATTCAAGAACAAATTATTTTTAATTTAAAAGGAGGTAATAATATGGTTTTATTTAAAATATTAATAAAAGATAAAATGTTTCGATCATATGATAATAATAATAATCTATTAAAAAAAATTAGACATAATATATTTACAGAAGATTATGATAAGCATAGTGATAATGACTTTAATATACTTATTATTACATCTAATATTATTAGATTTAATATTATTAAAACATATGTTATAAAAGCATTAATTATAAGTTTTAAAAAAATATCAAAAATATTCGATTATTTATATAATGATGCAAATAACAATAGAGATACTAATGTAGAGGATAAAAAAACAAAAATTAGAGAAATTATAAACAACAGTGATTTATATAATAATATTCATGAAATATTAAATGATAACGCAGGTACATGTAATAATATATTAAACTATTATACATATAAAAAAATACAAAACTATTGCGATGACATTAATATATATAATGATGAAATAAAGGGAAATGATTTTTATAATTATACAGATATTCATAATATACAAAAAATTACAATAGAACCAAATAATATGTTTGAAATAACAAAACTTAGGAATATTTATATAACTAATTCTAATAATTTAATATTTAATACAAGTAACTCACAAAATAGTAAAAAAGGACATATAAAATTAGATAATCCTGTAATTTATGATTTAAAAAATACACAACCAGCAATACATTTTTTTTCAATAAATAATACACCATCATCATATTCACACGGTTATGGAATTGTTTCATTTGATTTATTAAGAATGAAATTTGCAACATCTATGACTAATATTTCTATTAATAATCTAAAAAAAGAATATAAACAGAGTATATCTAATAATAATGAAAATCCTAAACCAATTATATTAAATTATGTAGAATATAAAAATTTTAATATAAAAACTAATAATAATACTAATAATAATACAGAAATATTCTCAATTAATGATAAAAATATTATTACATCATATACTAATACACCTGCAGAATTTATTGATGTGTCTATATTATCATTTGAAGATGAAGCATATCGTAAAATATTATTATCCATTAATAATGATAATCAAAAAATTATATTACAAAAAACATTCTTAAATTATAATAATTTTAAAATTATTAGTTTAGAATATATTATAAAAGATTTACAACATGTTTTATTTGGACAATCTACATTAATTCCTTATTATGATATAAAATATAATAAACGCATTGATAGATTATTATTCTTTTATATATTCTATATATTTACCAAATTAGAAAAGAAGGAACAATTAAATTATTTAACTTTTAATAAAACAACTAATTATGATACTGTAAAAACAAAATTAAAAAATTTATTTGAATTTTTTAAAAATCCTATCACAATGAAATCATTATTAGACGATCAAAACACATTTTTTGATAATTATAACAATAAAATATATAATATATCAAATAATTTTTTATATAAACTTCAACCAGAATATGAAATAATTAATATATTTATAAATGTATATTTTAAATCATATATTAAAATTTTAAATATACCCACGTTACCGAGAAGATTGGACAATGCTAAAAATAATATTAATTTGGATAGTTATAATTTGAATACGTTGGAAAATATTCACAACCCGGATTTTAAATATTTTAATAATATTAATATAAAATATAATAAGGATAATAATAAAATGAAAGAATATGTAAATGATTATAAAAAAATAGATAAATATTATGGAATTGTAAGAAATAATTATCAAATTACATATATTGTAGGAAAAAATATTGAATTTTTTAATAATGTTTTTAAAAATTTTGTAAAATATTATATATTTTATGATTTACATTTCACTAAGATACAGTCAGTCATACATACACTTAAACAACCTAATTTAATTGAACCATTACGTTCAAATGCAACATCATTAGCAACACGAAGACCATCATTAGCAACACGAAGACCATCATCAGCAACACTAAGACCATCATCAGCAACACTAAGACCATCATCAGCAACACGAAGACCATCATCAGCGACACGAAGACCATCATCAGCAACACGAAGACCATCATTAGTACTACCAGTAGCATCAGCACAACCAGTAGTATCAGCACGACCAGGATTACGAGAAAGATTATCATCAATAAAATTAAGAAGATAATCAGTAATACCTTAAAAAATAAATTTATTTATTTTTTACAAAAAAATAATTTATTTGATATCTAAATCTTTATAAATTAATATCATATATAACATCTTTTTTTTAGATTTTTTTTCAAATCCGCATTTTAAACAATAATATCTAAATTTTCCATTATTATTTTTTATTTTAAAACATTTATATTTTCCATTTTTTACTAATAATGTATTACATGTATTACACATATTTTCTTTATCAAATTTTATAGAATCCCCTAGATTCCTAAAACATTCTTCATTTGATGAAAAACTTTCTATTTCACTTTCTTCTATTTTATATTCTAAACTTTTTTCTGTTATATCACTATTATTATCACTATTATTATCACTATTGACATTTTTATCAATAACCTCATTTTGCTTATCTATATCTATTAAGGTAAATTTATCATTTTCTTTATCCTTTATATAATTAATATTATCTTTCTTTAAACTTAAATTTTTATATGTTTTATATATTGTTTGATGTAATAAATTATTAAAATACATTTATTAAATTTAAATATATATAACTATATATTATAAATATTTTTTTTGTTTTATATATTTTTAATTTTTGTAGTTTATTATTTTTACTTTACTTATTATATATTATAATATTTTCATTAACTGGATTCTCATATTCAATATGTTTTTCACAAACATCCTTATATAAAAATTAAAATAAAAATTTTTTTATTTTAATTTTTATTTTAATTTTCATTTTTTGTTATTTAAATATTTTATATAATGTTTAAACTAACTGTGCCAATAATTTCATTATCTTCTGTTTGAATTGGAAATAAGTGTTTATAATGTTTTTCATTATTTAATTCTAACTTATATTGTAATAAATCATTAATTAAACTATTATATTTATGATAACCAGCTAATAATGTTTCATTAGTTGTTGATAAATTTAACTGAATAACATTCCATACATTTAATCCTAATTCTTTTCTTTTATTTTGAATTGTCGATGTTAAAATATCAACATAACTTCGCATCTTTGTTTCTTCTGTTTCTGTCATATCAAAATAAATAAGAATTTTTGATTCTTCTTCTAAAATTGATTTAAAATTATCTTTTTCAATTACTTTAATTTCATATGTCAAATCATCTTTTTCTAAAATATATTCACTTGTGTCATCTTTTAAAATAATATTGTTTTCAATATACATTTTATTTAAATCGTCATAACTATATGTTTCTAATAATTTACATACTTTTTTACTTTCTTTTCTATATTTTACGCCTAAATTCTTTTGATTAGGTTTATAAATATAGGAAATATTATCAGCAATTTCAAAAGATAAATCAATATCAATAATACGACAATCCTTTTGAATTAAAGATGTATCAATATTATAGAAACCTCTTGTAAGATATACTTTGATTTTATTAATTGGTTGTTTAAAACTTAATTTATTTTCACTTTTAAATCGTCCAATTAAATTAATGATTTTAAATAAATAATTACAACTATTCACTTTATAACTATAATAGTTTAAATATGATTTATATAATTTATTATCTAAAATAATATCTTGTTTTGTTTCACATTTCTTATACATATTTATAATATTGATATAATTTCCTTTGTATGTTTTTAAATGTACGCTACAATTATAACTATCATTCATATATACAAGAATTTGCTGATGTAAATATTCACTAAAATATGGTAGAATTGGACTTACTAATAATGAAATATCATATAATACAACTCCTAACATATTTAATGAAATATAACATTCTTCTTTATTTTGACTTTTAAATCTGTTTCTGTTAAATTTAATATAATTATTATTTAATACATCAATCATTTCATTAATATAAGTATTTAGATTATTTAGATTATAAGTGTTTAAATCATTTTGTAATTTGACTTTAAAATTATCTAAATGTTCTACTAAATACATATCAAAACTATTTTCTGATACTAATAAATATTCGTTTAATAGAAATTTTTCATTAAAAGTTTTTTCAAATGCTTTTACATAATCATTAAAGAATGATAAAGCACTATTTAATGGAATATGAATTGAACGAATTACTTCTTTTAATCCTTCATCTTTAAATCGTAATGGTTCAGCTTTTACTGCGTTTGAACTTAATAAGTACATACGTAAAGCATCCGCTCCAAATTCATTTACAAGTTTCATAGGATCAGTATAATTCTTTAAACGTTTTGACATTTTTTTACCATCTTCCGCTAATACAATTCCATTAATAATATTATGCTGAAATGCTGGTTTATTATCTAACATAACTGATAATACATTTAATGTATAAAACCAACCACGTGTTTGATCCAATCCTTCAGCAATAAAATCTACATTAAAATCTCCTTGACGTTGTTCTTCATTGTAATAAACATATGGCATCATTCCTGACTCAAGCCAACAATCAAATGTATATGGAACTCTTGTAAGAATATTTCCTGTTTTTGGAGACTTAAATGTAATCTTATCTACGAATTCACGATGTAAATCAGTTAATGAATTAGGTTCTAATTTTGCTAATTCTTCTAAATGTTTAGCTGATTTTACACAATAAACTTCACTTTTATCTTCACTCACCCATAATGGAACACATGTACCCCAATAACGCTCACGGGCAATATTCCAATCTTGAACTTCTTCAAGCCAACTATGAAATCTTGACGTTTGTACGTGTTTTGGATACCATGAAGATTTTAAATTATTTTCTAAAAGTTGTTGTTTAACCGCATTAACCTCTAAAAACCATGTACTTTGTACCCGATAAATTAGGGGTGTATCCGTTCTATAACAAAATGGATACGAATGATTAATACTTTCCTTTTTAAATAATTGATTACGTTCTTTTAACTCATTCATAATATATTTATCACAATCTTTTACAAATCTACCAGAGTAGTTTGATACAATTGGGAGATAATTACAATGAGCATCAATATGACAACGTAATTGTAAAGGATTATCATCTTTATTAATAATATTATGTGATAAACATACACGATGATCATCTGCTCCAAATGCTGGTGCTAAATGAACGATGCCTGTTCCAGATGTCATTGTTACAAATTCATCTGATACAATTTTATATGTATGTGGTACATCTTTATAATAATCCATAATTGGTTCATATTCATTATTTAATAATACGTGTCCACCATATGTATCAATAACTTTATATTTCTTTTTACCAAATACTTTTTTAAGTAATGGTTCCGCAAGAATATATAAGTCATCTTCATATTCTACTGTAACATATGTAATATTTAAATTAATACATAATGCCATATTTGACGATAAAGTCCATGGTGTTGTAGTCCATACTAAATAATATAATTTAGGATTAGTTGTTGATTTAAATTTAACAATAGCGCTATCATCATCAACATCTTTATAATTTTGTTTTGCTTCAAAATTTGATAAAGATGTACCTAATTTTACAGAATATGGCATTACACGTGTTCCTTCATATACATACCCTTTTTCATAAAGTTCATTGAACTTTTCCCAAAGTACATTCATATATGAAAAATCGCATGTAGCCAATTGATTATCAAAATCAATCCATTGTCCTAAACGCTTTGTATCTTTATCCCAATCATTAATACATTGATAAATAATCTTACGACATTCATCATTGAATTTATCAATTCCATATTCTTCAATTTTATCTTTTGTATATAATTCTAATTGTTTCTCAATTAATCCTTCAATAGGAAGTCCATGAGTATCCCAAGTAGCATTATATTTAATATCATAACCTTTTTTATGAAAATGACGTACAATTGTGTCTTTGATTGTTTTAGATAAGATATGACCGTTATGCATCGTTCCCGTGCAAAATGGTGGTCCTTCTAAAAATCTAAATAATTGATTACCTTTATTCATCTCTAAAAATTTTTTAGAAATGCCTTCATCGCGCCAATAATTGGCAATATTTAATTCGTTTTTAACAATATCCATAATAAAATGATATAATATTAAAATTACGGTATAAATATATTATATAAATTTTGGCATTTTTTATATAGATTTAAAAAATAATTAATTTAATTTATTCTTTTTTTTCCCTATAATTTATTACATAATCTCTTATAATATTATCATTATCATTCTTAACTTTTTTATTATTACTATATAAATTTGTTAAATATTTATTATGATCTTTCATTTCGTATAATAAATTTGTATATAATTGATTGATTTTGTCTTTTTTATAATATATATTAGAATATATAATATGATTTGCCAATAATACTTTTGCATCTTTTTCTGAAAATAAGTTTATTATCTTATCCATTTTTACTTTATTATTTTTATATTTTTTTATTAAACTTTGAAATATATTCACTTCCTTATTATATATTTCTTTTCTTAATTTTGTATCAATTGTTTCAATATTTGGTTGTTTATATTCACTTGATATAAAATATTTACTTTCTTTTTTTAATTTTATATTATTTACTTTAACATTATAATTAAATAAATTATTTATATATTTAATTATATATTGAAATGAATATTTAACTCTTTTATTTCTTATTTCTACTTCTTTTTCTTTAACTATTTTTTTAAAATCCCATTTTCCATTATGAAATATTAACTTTCCATTTTTATTTAATATATTATATAAATAATCAAATATTTTTATCTTATTTATCACAAATAATACTGGACAATAATTAAATATTATATAATCAAATTTAACATTAAAATTATTTTTTGGTAAATCTTTTAACTCTATTTCTTTTATATTTTTTCTTTTAGAATATATAAATACTTTTTCATAATTATTATCAAAAATATATGGGTTTATTACATATATATCATTTTTCTTATCAATATTTTTTTCATTAAATATTTTTTCTAAAATTATAGACATATCTTTATAATCTAATATATTATTAACTATTCCACATACTATCAAAACTCTTGGCATTGTTATTATTATTGTTATTATTATTATTGTTATTATTATTATTGTTATTATTATTATTATTAAATAAAAAAATGATATTAATAAAAAAATGATATTATTTAATAAAAAAATAATATTAAAAATATAAAAAAAATATTAATTAAATATGGTTCTTGAATTATCAGGACTTACAGTTGCGTAAGATGGCATCATCGCAAGACCGCAAATTCCTTGTGGTATATCTTCTCTTATAGCAAGTTTAATGTAACCTCCGAAGCCTGGACTTATTTCTGTACCCCAGTCAGGTCCCCATGAGTTTCTAACACCAAATACGCCTTCATCAAGGTCATATGTATCAATAACGACACCATGATCGAGTTCGTATTGTGGAGAACATGCTGTTGTATTTAATATTCCTGATTGATAAAATTGGAATTCTTTACGATCTGCTTGTACGGCAATTGATACTGGTTGTTGTGCAACTGCTTTAATTAATGATTGTTGATCTAATTGTTTCACCATCACACATTCATCTACATAAACTTTATCTTCACAAGTATCATGATCACAACTATCATCTTCAACACCATTATAAGGACATTGACGTGTTCTGCAAATACCGTTCTTCTTTGCATATAGAAAAACTTCTGGCATCAATCCACCTTGACATCCCATACATCCACTACGTTTGCAATTATCTATTACATCTTCTTCTGAAAGATTTGGAAGTTCTCCTGTTGATAGAGCCGTAGCTGATTCGATGACTGACAATGCGGAGAAGATATAACAACTTCCACATTGTCGTTGATTCTTAACAGGATTTACAATTCCCTCTTCTACCCAATTTACACGTCGTGGAATTCTATATCCAGTAAGAAGTCCATTATCAATGTCATCTTGGTGCTTACATTCAAATGTGCTATCAATATTACGTCCAATCATTTTATTTGTATATTTTAATTTGAATTCCTCTTGTGTAAGATCTGTAAGATGATTTACCCCAAGAGTAAAACTATGTCCCTTCTTATTTTCACTATGAATAAAATCATAATTCTCTCGAAAAATCCTATGACGCTTAACGTATTCTTCAATATCCTTATAAGTCTTCTTAAATTGTTTCTTAAACTTTGTAAATTCAGTTAAATGTGTTTTTTGTTGCTTTTGAGTTTTTGTTAATGATTTTGCAGGACATACTGTAAGTTCTTGACAAATTTCATATGACATATAATCTTTAATATATTTCATACCATCAACTAATACTTCACTAATTAACTTTATACAAGATGTATTTTGGGATGGTTTCTTTAATATAGAACAAATTTCTGATACTGTATTTTGTATTTGTTCTGGATTAACTTTACTTACAATTTCTTGTTCTAACATATCTATTTCATGAACACATAGTTCACATTCTGTAACATCATTATATGATGTTAATGCGAAAGCATTTGTGATTATATATAGAAAACTACGCATTTATTTATAAATTTACTTTAAATCTTTATCTTTTTTATAATATATTATATATTAATTATCTTTAAATAAAAAAATATTATATGTTTTTTATTAAATCTTATATAATTATTCTATAATTATTTTATATTTTATTACTTTATTACTTTATTACTTTATTACTTTATTACTTTATTACTTTATTACTTTATTACTTTATTACTTTATTACTTTATTACTTTATTACTTTATTATTTGGATTTTTTATAGAAAATATTATATAAATTAAAAATTAAATAATTAAATAATTAAATAATTAAATAATTAAATAATTAAATTAATTAAATTAATTAAATAATTAAATTAATTATATTTACTTATTATTTTATATTATTATATAAATAAATACATATATATAATTTGTTAATAATAAATAATATAGCTAATTTAATAAGTATATAAACTATAATATTATATATAAATAAAAAGAATATATAAATGGTTTTTGAAACTATTATTATTAGTATTTTATCAATTATAGGTGGATTTTATGCTTATAATATTAAAAAAGCTGAAAATGAAGAGAAAAATGATATAATTATTGTAGAAAGTGATTTTAGACATGTTAAAAGAGAAGCTGTATATAATAAAAAAGCTAATGAACGATTTATTAGTGATGACTATGAAGAAGTTCCACTATATGATAATATTGAATTAGAACAAATTCCATTAAATACAGTCTTGTAATATTTGTAATTCATTTACATTTTTTAAGGCGTTTTCAAATTTATTTAATAATTCATCGCAATTTTCAATACTAAATATTAATGGTGGTAATAATCGTATTATATTCTTATTCGGTCCACTTAATCCTACAAATAAACCATATTCATTCAATTGTGTATGTAATATTTTTGTCATTTTACAACATTTTACTTCTATACCTATCATTAATCCAATTCCACGTACTTCTCTTATTATTTCATTATAATCTTCACATATTATGTTTAATTTATCAACCAAATAATATCCTAAAAATTTTGCATTTTCACATAAATTATTTTTTATTATATAATCTAAACAATTATATCCTGTATAAAATGCAAGTTGATTTCCACGAAAAGTTCCTAAATGTTGCCCGGATTCTAAATCATTAATATTTTTATGTACCGCTATTAATGCTAATGGTTGTCCTCCACCAATTGCTTTACTTACACATATAATATCTGGTTCTAATATATAATGTTGATATGCAAAACATTTTCCAGTTCTTCCTATTCCAGTTTGGATTTCATCTATTATTAATAACACATTATGTTCTTTTAATATTTTTTGAATTTGTCCTAATTTATTAGATAATATATTTATTCCTCCTTCTCCTTGAATACATTCAATAATTAAACATGCTGGGTCGTATTTATCAATATGTTTTATTAATTCATCTATAATATCAAATTGCATATATTTGTCTGGAAATTCTAATCGTTTTAATCCTTCATCATTTATAGAAAACGAGTATGAACGGTTTTCTAAACACGTTAAACTTAAATTATATTGTGTTACTCCATGATAACTATTTTTAAATGTCAATACATTACTTTTCCCTGTATGACTTTTTGCAACTTTTGTAGCACAATCAATTGCATCACTACCACTTGGACCTGTAAAAATAACACGCATATTATTTGCAAAATATGGATCATTTATTGATACAAAATCTTTAAACTTTTTTAAAAATTTAGTACGAATTTCAGAATCCATATCAATTATTTGATTAATTGCATTGTCATTCATATATGATTGTATTGCGCTATAATATACATTATGATTATAACCAAGGGCATTAACTCCAATCATACTTAGACAATCTAAATATTTTTTATTATTAATATCATATAAATATACTCCACAACCTTTTGTGAATGTAGTATTATATAGTTTATTATATACTCTAATGTTACTTTCTAAAGATTTATATAATTTACTAATAGAAGTTCTTAACATAAAAATTAATAAGATACATTTATTAGCATATTTATATATAAGAAAAAAACCTTTATATAATAATTTATAATCATAAGTAAAAATTAATATATAAATTTTACAAAGATATTTAGATAAACAATTTTGGTTTACATCTTTTCTAAAAATGTGTTTATAAAATATGTTAATCAGGATATGCCGCCTCTTGAAATGGATTTCTATACCATTGCCATGTTTCATATACTTTTCTTGTTTTTTGACTTCTAGAATTACTATTTGTTTTTTTACTTGATGATACTATATCAACTGTTTGCGTTCCATAACTATTTTTACCAAATTTAAATGTATTAATATTATTTAAATTGTTATATTCCACTTCCTGAATATTTGCTGGAATTAACACTAAATATTCAGGAAAATATAATCGGGCTATATATTGTTGAACGTATAAACGTCTATTATCTAATGATATAAGTACATATTTTTCTTTTTTATCATCTAAATATACCTTTAATACATTTATTGGTAAAAATGGTATTGTTATTCTTACTACTTTCTGTTTTCCAATTGTATTTAATACTTGATATTTGTTTATGTTTTCACGTAAATATTTTAATGTTCTATATACTGTATTTTCATATATTAATGTTTTATCTTTATCATTTCTTAAAACTTCTGTTCTTGATTTATCAAAATATAAATGTATCATACTTTGACTAAATCTTATAGATAAAGGACTTATTAAACATACATCATAATTACTTCTATATTTAGCATTAAAAAATGTTCCATTATTTTCATATATTTCCGGATTTTCTAATAACATATCTTCATTTTTCTTTATACTTTCCTTTATATACTTATTTATATATGATACATAATCTTTCTTAGATTTAGAGTTTGACATATTTATAAAAATATTATTTAATTATTT
>Ga0181590_10003127_pt1 | contig 13825 bp, 10 predicted proteins | sample 071ome_34_FD_132446 | JGI IMG/M metagenome (GOLD analysis project Ga0181590, IMG submission 132446) | Coastal salt marsh microbial communities from the Groves Creek Marsh, Skidaway Island, Georgia - 071411BT metaG (megahit assembly) | ecosystem: Environmental > Aquatic > Marine > Intertidal... | reverse complement strand
GGTGACAAATAGAACACATCACTTCTAAATATGTTTCTTTCCAAAACAAATTTTCCACCATATACAAAATTATGTAAAAAGGGAGTAATGAGAAAAATTGAAAATATTGTTACATGACGGATTATTAGTTTGATACTGTTATAACGAATAATAAATATAATTGATAAAATTAGTAAACCTGGTAATTGATTTTCTCTTATTAAGAAACAGAGACCAAGTAAGATAGAAATTATCGTTGAATCAATTAATGTATACTTGTTTTTTAATATCAAGATTGAAATTGCAACACCTAAAATCCATGTAGGCCACTCACTTAAAGATGTAAAAAGATTCAATTTAGAACTATACGTTGAAAGAAATATGTAGAGTATTAAAAAATTAAATGATAAGAATAGTTTAAGAGAATTTGTTTTTTCTGAAATCTTAATAAAAAATAATAATAGTAGTGTGATTAAAACTGTTCTTGAGAATAAAACAATAGAAACATGACTATCTCCAAAAATTAAATGTAAAATGCTTAATAAATATCTATAACCAGGTTGGTACAAAAATATATCTTCACCACCTTGAAGTGAAGAAAAGTAAACTATTTGTTGTGACCAACTTTCGTATTTTAAAGGATCTGAACCACCAACTGCATACTGTACATTGTTGAAAATATTTAAATTTTTAACTGATAATATTGATAAAGATAAAATTGGTCCAAAATAATAGTTAACAATTTTGATATTTTTATGAATAATAAAGTAGATACATAAAATAATTAAACCTATCTCTATATAATCAGTAAGAGAATTTGGAATAATCTCAACTACTAAAAGGGTAATCAAAATTAGTAAAAAATTAGAAATTAAAATATTTTTTTCTAAATCAACTTTTAAAAATATACTTAAGAAAATAATCAAAAGAATAGCTAAATTTATTATCTCTAACATTTTTTCATAAGGTGACCTTAATGGATTAACTGGTTCTAAATTTTCATCATATATTACAAATGAAGCGTATGGAATATTTGGAAAACTATTTATTCCGGCATTATATCTATAAAAAAAGTCTATCTCCATGGTGCTGTTTTCAGGAATATTGATTTCTAAAGTGTTTACCTTTGAATAAGAAGAAGGCAATGTGATAATCTTATTGTCAACTCTTACACTTCCTTCTCCAACATAGGAAACGAAAATATTTTGCTCGGATAATTTGCTTTTTGAAATCCATGAAACTTCAAATGATAACCATTTTCTTGATGGCTCAATTGCTTGAACAATATTTTTAAAACCATAATCGTATAGCTCTACTGAATTATTTTGCTGTAAAAAGTTATAGCTAACCCTCTCGTATTTATTATTTCTTTTTACCCAGTGCATATCAATATTTAGGTCATTTTGCCCACCATAAAATGATTTGTCATAAAAATTAAAACCTGTTTGGTTAAAAAAGTATAAATCCCAATTAGTAAGGTCAATTCCCTGTGCAGTTGTAGGATTATTATTAAAATCTAATACATAATCGTATCTAGTTATTTTTTTATCAAGCGGGTTTTTATAGCTGAACTGACAGTTTTCTTGAGTATTAAATGACATTTCAAAATTTGATGTAGGAGTATTTTTTGTTTTATAGCAGGCATTAAACCTATTTAGGGATGTAAGATAGCTAATAGATATAGAAATTAATAAAAACATAGTCATAATAGTTGTATTTTTATTTGAAATATTTTTACCTCTATTAAATCCAATAAAGATAAAACATGTAAATAAAATAACTTCAATTTTATTATCAAACGGAAAGCCATCTAATTTTAAATCAGGATATATGGGACCAAGTAATAAAAAAAATGGAATAAATTTGTAAAAATTTTTTACTATTTTTTTCATAAATCAATTTTATTCAAAAAATTAAAAATTAAACTTAAAAAATATGGACAAGATATTAATTATTTCAACATCTTTAAACATGGGTGGAGCCGAAAGGCAATCTATTTGGTTAGCTAATAATTTATCCAAAAAGTATGTTGTTTATTTTTTTTCATTAAAAAGTTCAGGAGTTTTGCAACAAACTTTAAACGAAAAAATTATTTTTAAAAATTTTAATTTGGTTCGCTCTAAGAACTTATTTTCAAAAATTTATTTTGTTTTTATAGGATGGTTTAGAATTTTAAAAATAATAAATGAAAATGAGATTAATACTGTTGTTTCATTTTTATTTCACTCAAATTTTTATGTAAAGTTAGTAAAAATATTTTCCAAAAAAAAATTTAAACACATAATTGCAGTTAGAAGCGATAGGTTAAGCAAGCGTAGATCAACTCAAAGTTTTTTACGAATGTTGGTATTTAAATATTTTATTATTGATAAAAACTCCCAGATAGTTTTTAACTCTTTAGCTGGTTATAAAAGATTTAATTTAAATAAAAAATATAGACAAAAAGTAATTTTTAACTCTCCTGAAAACAATCCTAATTTTAGTTTAAAAAAAAGTAATAAATTTGTATTTATTGGTCGATTAGATGAGTTAAAAAATACAAAAGAGCTTGTAAAAGCAGTTAATCACCTAAATAAAAATGGACACTCTGTTGAACTTGACATATTTGGAAAAGGTCCAAACTACAAATATATTGAAAACTTTATTTTAGAAAACAATCTTCAAAAATTTATTTCACTTAAGGGATTGAGATCTGATATTTCTGATAACTTATTTTGTTACAAATCTTTGATTCTAGTTTCTACCCATGAAGGGTTCCCAAATGTATTGATAGAAGCTATGAAATCAAAAATAAATTGTATTTCAACAAATGTTGGAGATGCGTCTTATTTACTTAGTGGAAACAGAGGTCTTTTAATTGACGGATTTGATTACTTATCAATATCTAAATCTATTAAAGACTATTTATCGTTAGATAAACTGACTAGAGAAAGTATGATAAAAAATTCGTATGAATTTGTTACTAAAAATTTAAATGAAGAAGATATATTTAGTGAATGGTTGATGTTGATAAAATGAAATTAATCTTCGTTCTTATTAAATTTTTTAAATAAAGAAATAATAAAGAATTTTAAATTTTTAAAATAAATACCAACGGTTATGCCAGCTGCAATTATTACTTGAAATAGATACGAACCTGTACCAGGGTCTAAGTAAAGAAAGTTTCCATCAAAATTAACCATAAGTACAGATTAACCTAAAAACACTTTTTTAGATATTGAAAGAATATTTTTTAAAATCTTTTCATCAATTTCGTATTCAAAATTTTTAAATCTTGAATTTTTCAATATTGATGTAGTCACTTTTTCACAATCTAAATTTTCCAAGTACTTCTCATATATATCTTTTAATTTCAAATCTAAAATTAGTCTGTTTGCTTTTTCATATAAATCTTTTTGTTTTGTTTTAACTAATTGATTTTTATATACTTCGATTATTCCTGGAATAGAAAAAGCACAAGCAAAACCATGTGGTAAATCATACAAATTAGTTAATGGGTAAGAGATCGAATGATTCAATGATGTTCTTGTAATGTTTATAGCTTGACCAGCTTTGTTCGAAGCATCAAGTAAAAACTCTCTAGCTGTAGAATCTCTCAGGTTATTTATTACTTGAGGTAAGTATTCAGAAATATAGTAGATTGAATTTACTGAATTTTTTTCAGCGTTAATATTTTTAGTTTTATTCCATAAACAATCTAGACAGTGACATAATGCATCTAAAGAAGTTGTAAGAGTATTTAGTAAAGACAGAGATAAGGTATAGCTTGAATCTAAATAGGCTATATTTGGCAACAGACAGTTGTCTTCAAATGAGTATTTTTCAGATTCACTTTTAGACCAAATTGTTGAAAACTTAGTACTTTCTGCACCACTACCTGCAGTCGTAGGTACAGATATATGAAAAATTTGATTTTTTCTTATTTTTAAACTTTCTAAACCATCAAGTTTTTTAATTATTTCACAAGAAGAAAATATTTTACTAATGTCAATTGCACTTCCTCCGCCTATCGAAATAATTAAGTTTATATTTTTACTATAAAATTCATCATACAAATTGTTAATATTTTCAAAATTTGGATATTCATTAATTTCAAAGAAAAAAATATTACGACGTTTGTTGCTTAGACCATCAACAAATAATTTTTGATAGTTTCTTTTAAAATTACCTTTTGAAGATACTATCAAACAATTTTCAAAATCATTCTTTTTGATTAAATTTATAAAATGATCATTTATTTCTTTGTTAACAATTTGTTGATTCATTATTAATTTTATCTATAAATTTGTTTTTGTTTTCAACAGGGGTTTTATCTGGACGCATCAAATCTTTATCCGAACTGTTTTGAACTGAAATCTCGATGTATATAGGTCCACTAAATTTTTCAATTTCGAGATTTTGTAAATCTGGTAAATTATTAAATGAGAAGGTTTTTTTATAACCCAATGATTTAAATAATTTTGTTCCGTTAATGTTTTTATAGCTATTTGGTTGACCGCCAACAGATTCATGTGATGAATTTTTAAATAATATATGTATAAAATTTTTGTATTTTTCAGAACCTAAAAGACTTAAATTTCCTGTATGCATCAGGACTGATCCATCCCCATCTAGGCATACAATGTTTCTATTATTGATATTTTGTAATAAACCTAAAGCTATAGCTGAACAATGACCCATGCCACCTACAGTGTATAAATCATTGTTAATTTCACTATTTTTTTGTCTTAGTTCGTATAGCTCTCTAGACAGTTTTCCAGTAGTAGAAATGTATAAACTATTTTTATCAAACTTTTTTAATATAGTCTTTAATGCATCTTTTCTTTTAGGTAATTCTTTATTAACAACAAACATTCTTTCGTCTGATTGAAAAGTATTTTTTTGCAATAATAGAGCTATTGGTGTGTTTCTATCAAGATAGTTTTTTACCTCTCTCAGTACTTCTTCAATATTTGATTGAGCATTTACTATTATGTATTCAATTTCTAAAATTTTAAGAAGCTTTTTTGTTATTCTTCCTTTAAATATATGTTGAGGTTCATCTTCTTTTCCTGGTTCACCTCTCCACCCAATAAGTAATACGAATGGAATTTGATAAATTTCTTTGTGAAGTAAAGATGTGTATGGATTGACTAAATTACCTAAACCAGAATTTTGAAGATAGATTAACGGAACCTTTCCTGTAGCAAGATGGTAACCCATACCTGTTGCTAAGGCACTACCTTCATTTGTTGAAATAATATGGTTCTCATCATTAAAATCAAAATGAAGGCTTTTACTGAATTCAGACATTAATGAATCTGGTACTCCTGTGTAGAATTTGATATCTAAATTTTTTAGTTGTTCTATAAAGTATTTTGCGTTAATCATTTGTTAATTTGTTGGAATAAAGTTTATGATTTCTTTCACGCTCATTAAATCATTTTCAATTTCACTAGTTCTTCCATTTTTAAGTATTGATTCAGCAGTTTTAAGCATTGCAGGATAGGCACTTCTTAATAAATGATTTGCATAAATTACAATATCAACACCTATTTCTTTAAACGCATTAAATTTTATATGGTTATATGTTGTTGGAACAACTACTAGTGGTAAATCTGAATTCTTCTTGAAAGTTTTTACAAACGAAAATACATCTTTTTCAGACTTGTTTTTGCTGTGAATTAGGATTCCATTAGCTCCAGCTTCTGCATAAGCCTCAGCTCTTTCAAGAGCATCGTTTAGCCCTTTTTCAAGAATAAGACTTTCTATTCTTGCAATAATTAAAAATTCTTCAGTTTTTTTTGAACTATTGCCAACTTTTATTTTTTCTGAGAAAGATTCAATTGAGTCTTGTTCTTGTTTTACTTCTGTGCCAAAAAGTGAATTTTTTTTAAGTCCTTTTTTATCCTCTATTACTACAGCTGATACACCTAGTCTCTCAAGACTTTGAACAGTGTAAGTAAAATGTTCAGGCTTTCCACCAGTGTCTCCATCATAAATAATTGGTTTTGTTGTTACTTCCATTACTTCATTCAAAGTATTTAATCGAGATGATGTATCAACTGCCTCTATGTCTGGTTTACCCTTTGAAGTTGAGTCAGTTAGACTGCTTGCCCACATTCCATCAAATTCTCGGTTATAACTCTTAATTTTTACGGAAGTGTTCTCAATAACTATTGCTGAAAGAGCATTATGTATATCAAGGAAAGAAATTGTATCTTTTGAATTAAGCAAATTTCTTAAAGATTTTCTTCTCTCCTCAGTTGTAACAGTGCTTTTAAGCTTTGTTTTTAAGGATGAAGAAGAGATACCTTCTGTGTAAGGCACTTCAATTAATTCACCATTCCATTTATTTAAAGCATCAATCACTTTTTTTCTAGTATTTTTTTGTATTCCTGTCGACCAGTCATCACCATGTACAACAAAATTAGGTTTTATTTTCTCTAAATTTTCTGTGTAATCAAGTGTTTCTTGTTTTACCACTTTCGAAACATATTTTATGCTTTCAATTACATTTTTTCTTTCTTCAAAATTCATAATTGGAATTTTTTTATATGAAGCTATTGCCTTATCTGTAAGAAGCCCTACTATCACATCTCCATATGAATCTGCTGTTTTTAAGATATTCATATGACCAGGATGTATGATATCTGCACTCATACCAACATAAACTAAAGGTTTATTCATGATATATTTACTATAATTGAATTCATCAAAGATACTAACAAAACAAAAGATATAATTTTTTTTATTGAAGATAGAAGTCACTTACGTTTTATTTTGAATTTAATTGAGTATTTTTTAAGCAAAAATTTTTCTGTTAAGTTACTTTGCTTGGAAAATCCATTCCAAGATAAAATAATTGATTCAAGATTAGAAATTGTTGAACTTCAAAATAATATAGAAAAAATTAATTATCTTAAAAATCTTACTGGGTTTTTATTTTTTACAACAACTCCGAGTATTGGAACATCTATATTTCCTAAATCGCAAATAAAGCCTTCTAGTATGATCCCTAAATATATCTATCTTTTTCATTCACTAGTAAGTCCTAACGAAATGTACATCAAAAATTCATTTAAGAATTTTGACTTTATCTTTTCACCTTCGAAAACTATTAGTGAGCAAATTAAAAGTTTAGTATCTAACAACACAAAAATATATGAAACTGGCTATTTACTATTTGATGGAATAGATGTTTTTAAATTTAACGATATAAAAAGTAACAAAGTTTTATTAGCACCAACTTGGGGAGATGGGGTAAAAGAGATATCTAAAAATATAAATAAAATTAATGAATTTGCAATCAAGAATGAGCTAAAACTAGTTTTTAGACCTCATCCTATGACAGATATAAAATCTTTAAAATTGAATTCAGAAATAATAATTGATAGCAATAAAGATTTATCAAACTTAAAAATGTACAAGAATTTAATAACCGATTTTTCTGGAATAGCACTCGAGTTTTTCTATTTAACAGGGAGGCCTGTCTTATTCTTAGATGTAACAAAAAAAATTAAAAGAAAACTTAAAAAGAAAGAAAAAGATTTGAACTTAATAGAGAATGATATGCGAAATGTGATTGGTAAAGTGACAAAAATCGATAACTTAACAAATTTTGATATAAGCACACTATATGCAGGAGGGGAGTCTAGGAAGTTTATTGAATCTTTGAATTATAGCAAAAGCTCACTAAATCAAACAGTAAAGATAATTAACAAATTAATCAAACAAACACAATTAAAACAAAATTAATAACCAATTCTACCTATGTGTTTATAATCATTAAGTTGAGCTAAATATGGTTAATTACATTTTTAAAAATAAAAAACTTATAGTCTCGATATTGGCATCCTTATTTTTTATATCTCTGGTGTTTTTTGGGCCATATTTTATAATTAAAAGCTTAGTTGGTCTTGATATAAATGATTTTAATGACAATAGGTTACCTCCAATTAATGGTGAGTGCTATTTTGATCAATATTCATTTAAAAATTGGTCAGAAAAAAATATCGGCCAAACTTATGAAATTAGATATAAATATAAATTTATTGATATAGAGGATGCTTTTCAAGATATTAAATGCTGGGGAAAGGTTTATGGCTCAAACTATATTCAAGGTGAAGAAATATCTAATTTGGGATCTTACATTACTCTTAACATTATTCGAGTAAAGTATGTCGACTTACTAATTATTACAATTTTTTTGGTTTATATTATTTACTTTGCAAATTGGACATTATTAAAAAAAATAAAAACTCGAGAGATGCAAAAAATACTTTTAGCTTCTTTCTTTAATTCTTCTTTACTTATCGTTTTAAGATTTTTTCTTGAAGATGGATATACTAAAACGTTTCTAAAAAATATTTCTACCTTCCTAATTTTTATTATTTTTTTATTTTTGCCTTTTTTTATTACAAAAATATCAAAGATAAAAAAGAAAATATACGAAAACAACAAAATAGTCTTACCTATCTTATTATTTTCTCTCATAATTCCAATATATCTACTTTTTGATGATTCCTCAGGTCTATACTTTGGCAAGCTGGTGTATTATTTCTTTCTTTTTACATTAATTCTCCAGATTTGCATTTATTCTTTCTTTTTTAAAAATATATATGATTATTCGAATCACTCAAAAGAAAAACATTCTAAGAATTTACACAACCAATCATTTTTAGAACTAAAGTCATTGGTATTAATCTTATTTACATTAATTCCAATTTTCAGATTCTCTTTAGGAAATTCTCAAATTTTGGGTATAAATGAAATTTTAGGAATTATTGTTATATTTTTTATTTTAAGTTTTATATATATTGGAATTGTTTCAAATGTTTTAGGAAAAATTTTAAACAACAATTATTTTATTCTTATTGCTTCCAGCACCTTGATAATTGCTTATGAATTACCCACAATCACAAATAGTTTTAATTTAAGAAATATTAATTGGAGTGGATACTCAATACTGGCTTTTATATTAGTAGCAATATTTCTTGCAGCCCTAATCCAGTCATCAAAAAAGCAACTTATTTTAGCATTCACTCTTTTCTGTTTTATTGGTATTAGTAATCAAGCTTTTTTTCTTATAAATAAAAATGAAAATTTAGACCTTGAAGCATTGCAAAAAGACTCTCCATTTTATTCCATCTTAAACGAAGGGTTAGAAAAAAAATATTCTATTGTAGTTTTGGTCTATGATGGTTATCCACAAAATGAATTTTTAAATCTTTACGGGATAAATAATTCAGATCAAACAAACTATTTAATTGATAATGGGTTTTTCATATTTAATGGTACTTATAGTATTGGTAGCTATTCGTTAGGTACGATGGCTAGATTTTTTGAAGGCACAAGTATTAATATTGACGAAGATAACATGAGAAATATTGTTGGAGGCTATTCATCTTTTGTAAAAGCATTAGATAATAATGGCTATCAAACAGCAGGAGTATTTCCTAGTTCTTTTTATTTTCCACCAAACATGGAGCCAAATTATGACTATTATTTTCCAAATAAAGCCCAAAGGTCTAAAAAAATGGCAACTTCAATTCTCAGAGGGTATCTAACTCATAAAGATGCAATCTACACAATACCTTATGAAAGTTATCTGGATGAAAAAAATAAAATTCTTTCAACAATTGGGAACTCACAAGATCCATACTTTTTGTATACACATACATATTTTCCTGGTCACACTCAAAATAGTGGCACCTGCTTACCAGGAGAATTTGATGAATGGAAAAAAGAGCTTGAGTATGCAAATCTGGAAATGACTAATGACATTTCTCTGTTAGAAAATAATTTTGAAAATAGCATTGTAATTGTAATGGGAGACCACGGTCCATTTTTAACAAAAAACTGTACTAGCTTATCTAAGTACCCTTTAAGCGAGATAACTAGATTAGATATTCAAGATAGGCATAGTACTTTTTTAGCTATAAGATTTCCAGATAATTTCGTTAACTTTGATGTAAATGAGTTAACAATAATTCAAAACACCTTAATTAAAGTATTAGCAAATCTTTCAGCAAAACCTGAATCATTCTTTGAACTAGCAATACCTTCCGATACGTCTATAGTTCCTACACACTTACCAAAAGAAGTAAATGTAATTAATAATAAAATTATCAACGGTTACGATAATGATAAATATTTGTTTGAAGATGTCTCTGTTGAACAAAGTAAATAAATTGAATCTATGTTAAAAACTTATTTATTAATGCTAAATTATTTTGTATTCTTTAAGTTAATAGATGTTTAAAAATTCTTTTTACTATACATTTGAAAAACTATCACCCAAATTCGTATCTGTACTTTTACTGCCTATACTTTTACGCTTAATTAAGCCAGAACTGTGGGCTGAAATAACTCTTCTTTTAGCATTGCAGTTACTATTCTCATACTTTTTGACTCAGGGTGATGAAAGATCAATATTAAAATTTGCATCTAATAATGAGCATCTTCAAAAGTCTTTTATGAGTTTGATTAGATATAGTTTATTAGGATTTATTTTTATAGAAACTTTAGGCCAGCTGATTAATGAACTACCCTTTTCATTAATTTACGGTTTACCATTCAGGTTTATGTTTTTAAGTACAGTAGTAATTTCTATAAATAAATTATTTATAGCAAAATTGAGATCTTTGGAAAAATCCCCAATTATTTTTCAGTCTTCATTTTTTGAATCTATTTTTATAAATGGACTTCAACTTGTTTTAATAGCTACAACCGTACAGATAGACGGTTATGATTCACGAGTTATTGTAACTTCTTATTTCGCTGTTCAATTTTTAGGAAATTTGATTAAGTTTATTTATTTTGCTAAGAAAATTGAATTTGAACTCATACAATCAATGAAATATTTTCTATCAAAAAAACCAGATGATTTTTTAAAGTTTTCAAATATTAATTTTTTAATTTTGCTTTCAAATTATTTTCTAAATTGGCAAGATAAATTCTTTGTTGAAATACTATTTGGACTTAAAGAATTAGGAATCTACTCTGTAACAACAAGAATTTCTAACTTAGGTCTTGTCTTTATTAGCTCAATTTTAATTGCAGCTTATTCTAAATATTGGCCAAAAAATGTTGAGGATGAAACAGACTATAAAGTAAAAAAAATAACTGGTGACATCATATTAATTTCTTCTTACTCATTGGCAGGTCTTATGTTAATAGTCTGCAGTGTTGGTGAGTACGTATTTCCAACCAGCTATGCGATATCTATAAATATGATTGATTTAGCTTCAGCACTTGTTTTCTTACAAAGCATTGTTTTAATTTTTTCTATTGATCTTGGCAGGGTTAATAAACTAAAAAGTATATATTTATTTAATCTAGTAGTCATAATTTTTCAAATAGTTATATATCTTCTTTACGATTTTCAGAACTTAGAAGAAATTTTCATTTTACAAATTTTAACGATGTTAATTTTTATAATTTCTTTTTTCTGGAAAACAGTTTCATTATTTAGAAAAGAATTTATTAAGTCGATTTTTTTGATTATTTTTTCAATTTTTATGACAACTATTTATCAAAATAGTGATTTTCAGATTTTACAATTATTTTGCTTTCTTTTAAGTTTATATCTTGCATCAAATGTCTTACAAAAATGGATAAAGCTTGATTCAGATTAATCTATTTAAAACTTCTAAAGCTTGCTTACTAGAAAAATTTTGAATGATCTTTTCTCGACTTTTATTAGGAGTGTATTTACCCATTGAAAAGTTGATTAATTTATTTTTTAAATCTTGGTAATTTTCACTTTCAAAAATTACACCATTTTCAGTCAAGTCAATAATCTCCTTATTACCAGTTTTGCAATCAGATACTATTGAAAATAAATTATTGTATTGTGCTTCAAGCAAGACATTAGACATGCCTTCTTTTCTTGATGGTAAAACGAAAAAATTATAATTTTTCCAAATAGTTCTCATATCTACAGATTCGCGTTTAAGTGAAACATTTTTATTGTTAATTAAATTTTTTAAATTTTTATATTCCGGACCTATACCGAATATGTCAATTTTAATTTTGGTATCAGTCAACTCATTCATTGCGTTTATTAATATGTCAACTCCTTTATTGTGTCTAAGTCTTGAAATAACGACCCCATTTAGTTGAGACTCAGTTTTTATGGTTAAATTTTGATCGAGTTCTGAAATAATGTTATTTAAATAATAAAACTTATTACCAAATTCAGGAAAACGAAGTTTATACAGTTCTAAGTTTTCTATTGAATTAAACAATACAATGTCAGTATTTTTTAAAATAAATTTTGTAAAATTTGAATCAATATTGTAATTTGCTATTCTCACAATACTTTTATAGTTAACGAATTTAAATTTTTTTATAATTACATTTAATAAATTTGGTGTAGGAAGAGTAGAGATTAAAATATCAGGTGAAAATTTTCTTGATACATTAACTAACTGAAAAAATGAATTTCTTGTTTTTCGCACACCAAATGTTTGATGATTTTCTTTGTGGACACTTTTCTTTGCAGTCAAAAATAAACACTGATTAGAATCTTTTAATATGTTAAATATTTTTATAAGTTGTTTTTCAGCTCCACTTGTGTTGTAAGTGGATGTAAAAAAAATAATTTTTTTATTCATAAATTTTTTTGATTTTTGAAATATATTGATCTGAATATATTAAACCAACATACTTTTCTCCATATTTTAATGCTGTCTTATTTAACAGTCTAAGTTCATTTCTATACCAAAATAAATTGTCTTCTAAGTCGTCAAATATAATAAAGTAATCTTTAGAATTTTTTAACACTTTCTTTAGTAAAAATAATTTACCATTTAACGATTTATCAGAATCAAAATGATACAAATTGTATTTATTTTTTTTAATGAGCATTTTGGCTATTGCTCTATCTTTTCCTATATAAAGTTTCCAATATTTTTTTAATTTTTTATCAATTAAAAATCCTATATAGCTTTCTGAGTCTTTTATATCAGCTCTTGGCAGGTCTATTGAGTCTAACGAAAAATTTTTGCAGTTTTTAACCCCCGAAGAAAGGATAGAGTTTGTTGAAAGACCTAACCAAACTCCTGTTTCTAAAACTTTTGATGGGTTAATTATTTTTATAATAATATATAGCAAGAATGGATACTTTATACCATGTAAGCTAAATTTTTTATGATTAGAAACTTTTTTAAATTTTTCGATTACTCTGTCATTAATTTTTTTAAATTCACTATATTCTTTCACAAATTTTTTTTCCAATAAGTCTTTTTCAATTCTTATAACTGATAAATCACCTTCAAGCATAGACAAGGTAATTTCTCTATTTTTTTTAAATCTTTTTTTTAGTATAAAAAACTTATAAGGTTGAAAACTTTTATATTTTATTGAATGCTTGATGTTTGAAAATTTACTTTTTAAAGACATATAACAAGTATATAAATTATGTAAAAAAATTCGAATGAAATCAATTTGTAGTTATAAAAATCTTTTACATTTATTAAATTTCCTTATTTATTTTTTAAAAATTGCAATTTATGATTAAGATGATTTATAAATTGTTTTCTAAAATTACATTTATTCCACTATTAATTATTTCATCTTATAATTTATTTTTCTTTTTTATAGAAGGTGTAGTTAGTTATATTTTATTTCTTTTTGTTTGTGTAATATTTTTAAGGTTTTCAAGTCAACAGATTAAAGTAAATTTTTATGAATCTTATTTTTTTGTAAATATATTTACAGCCCTTCTTCCGCCTAAAGCACCTTTTTCTGGTGTTCAATTTTCATATTTTGATTATTTATTGTTACCAAATAATTACGTGGATTCTGTGGTCTATGCTGACACTTTTAGATATATAGGTTTTCACATGGTATCTATGCCCTT
>Ga0181590_10003125_pt1 | contig 13835 bp, 15 predicted proteins | sample 071ome_34_FD_132446 | JGI IMG/M metagenome (GOLD analysis project Ga0181590, IMG submission 132446) | Coastal salt marsh microbial communities from the Groves Creek Marsh, Skidaway Island, Georgia - 071411BT metaG (megahit assembly) | ecosystem: Environmental > Aquatic > Marine > Intertidal... | reverse complement strand
TGATCCCCGACCTCGGCCTCGGGGCGGATGCGCCGGGTGAGCGCCCGGAGCCTCGCGAAGAGCTCACCCAGATCGAACGGCTTCGTGACGTAGTCGTCGGCACCCGCATCCAGCCCGGCGACCCGGTCGCTCGGCTCCGTCCGCGCGGTCAGCATCAGAATCGGGAGGGTGCTCCCCTCGGACCTCAGCACCCGACAGACCGTCAGCCCGTCGATGATCGGCATCGACACGTCGAGCACCACGATGTCAGGGGTCAGCGAGCGAACGGACTCGAGCGCCGCCGCGCCGTCGGCGACGGTCTCCACCTCGTACCCCTCGAGGTGCATGGCGCGAGCGAGCGACTCTCGGACCGCTCGGTCATCCTCCGCGATGAGCACCTTCACGTGACGAGTACACCAGATCGGGGTAAGGGAGCGGTGAGAATGACCCCGTGCGTATCCGGCCCGCCCACCTGTCGATCGCACTCGCGACCGCTGTTGGGGCACTGCTCCGATCCGGTGTCGGCGGACTCATCGATCAGGTGTGGATCGCGACCCTGCTCGTCAACACCGTGGCCTGCCTGGCAGCGGGCCTCGTTGTCGGTTCGACCGGGGCGAAGCCGGTCGTCCGCCGCATCGCCCTCGTCGGTCTCCTCGGGGGCCTCTCGACCTTCGCCACCGTCGCCGAGGAACTCCGTCGCCTCCTCGCCGCCGGTGATGCCGTCCCCGCGGTGACGGTCGTTCTCGTCACCGTGGTCGCCTGCCCCATCGCGTTCACCATCGGACGAGGGGGCGCAACCCGATGAGCTGGGTCCTCTTCGCCGTCGCGGCCATGATCGGAGGCACGATCCGCGCGATCGCGGTCGAGCGTCTCGGCCCCCGAGGCACGACCCTCGTCAACCTCGTTGGTTCGTTCATGCTCGGCATGGTCATCGCCACCGGTGCCGACTCCGACACCACACGGATACTCGCCACCGGGTTCTGCGGATCACTGACTACCCTGTCGGGACTGGTCGCGGACTCGGTCGGTGGCGGCACCCCTGTCGCCTACACACGACGCCTCACGCTCGAGACCGCGGCCGGCGTCGCGGCCGCCGCGCTGGGCTACCTCCTGGCCGGGTGACGGTCAGGCGATCGCGTTGACACGCACCGGTAGCCGGCGCGGACCGCGGATCTGACCGACGCTCCAGGTCACCTCACCGTCGACGGTGAAGGCCGGGAAACGCGCAACGAACTCCTCGACGGCGACCTTCAGCTCGAGTCGAGCGAGGTTCGAACCCAGACAGCGGTGGATCCCGAGCCCGAAGGCTCCGTGACGGTTCTCCTGGCGATCGATCACGAACTCGGTCGCGCGGTCGAACTGCGCTGGGTCACGATTGGCCGCCGGGAACGGGAGGAGCACCCAGTCATTCGCCTTCATCGGGCAGCCGTGGAAGTCGTGATCCTCCCTGACGAGGCGAGCCATGGTCACCGGTGCGTAGGCCCTCAGGAACTCCTCGAGGGCGAACAGCATCACCTCGGGGTCATCGACGAGACGCTGGAGGTCATCGGGATGAGTCCCGAGGTGCCAGATCGATGAACCGATCGCCGACCATGTCGTGTCGATCCCGGCCACCAACAGCAAGACGATCGAACCGCGAACGTGCTCGATCGAGAGCTTCTGCCCCTCGATCTCCACGCCGAGCAGATAGCTCGTCAGGTCGTCGCGCGGGTTCGCGCGGTGCTCCTCGATCTGCTCGGTGAGGTAGTCGTCGAGACGCTGCATGAACTCCAGGCGCGCCTCGACCGGCTCGTTGATCCGCTCGAGCACGTCGTGGACGAAGCCCCGGAAGAGCTCCTCGTCCTCGGTCGGGAAGCCGAGCATCCGCGCGATCACGTTGACCGGGATGCTCTGCGCGTACTGCACCGCCGCGTCGACCACGGACTCACCGGGGGTGATCTCACCCATACGGTCGAGGAGCTCGCGGCACAGCCTGCGGACCTCCGGCTCCCACGCGGCGATGACCTTCGGTGAGAACGGTGGGAGCAGCAGTCGGCGGGCGATGTTGTGGAACGGCGGGTCGCTGGTGATCGGCGGCGCGGGACCGACTGGCGCCTCGATCAGCGGTCGACCGGTGTTGACCACCACCCCCTGGGAGGTGAAGTGATCGGTGTCGTAGGCGATCTCGTGCACGAGCTCGTGGGTGAACGGGGCCCACAGGCCGCCGTAGCGGTCACTGTGCGCGACCGGACAGCCCGAGGCCTGGAACTCCGCCCAGATGTCGTGAGCGCGCTCGTTGTACTCGGGAACGGCGTGGTCGAAGTCGTTCTCCCAGTCGCTGACGGGCCCATAGACGTCGGTCATGGCTCTCCCTCAATCCTCGATCTCGATGGCGAACTCGGGGCAGTTGGCCACCGCCAGTCGCGCCTTGTCCTCGAGGTCGGCGGCCACGGTGCCGTCACCGATCACCACGGCGGTTCCGTACTCGTCCACATCGAAGAGTTCGGGGGCGAGGGCGAAACAACGGTTGTGCCCCTGGCATTTGTCGGAGTCGACAGTCACTCTCATGTGCGCACCCTACGTCCTCGGCCGCCAACGATCTCATCCGGATCGCTCAGTCACCGACGACCCCCGGTCGGTAACGTCGTCCGGGTGACCGTGGTGCTCGCAGCCGAGAGTTCTGGGTGGATCGGTGATCTCACCGGATGGCTGACCGATGTCTCAGGTGCCTGGTGGTTCCTGATCGTGATCACTGTGATCGCCCTGCTCGACTCGGTGGTGCCGATCGTCCCGAGCGAGACGACCGTCATCATCGGCGGGGTGGCCGCCGGTCTCGGCGAGCAGAACCTCCTGCTCGTGATCGCCGCCGGAGCCATCGGCGCCTTCATCGGGGACAACCTCGCCTACGTCATCGGAGCGCGACTCACCGGTTGGATCGAGCGTCGGGCCGAGCGCCGACCCCAGTTGCGCGACCGCCTCGACCGCGCGACGGTGATGATCCGCGACCGGGGTGGTCTCCTGCTCGTCACCGCCCGGTTCATACCCGGTGGGCGGACCGCGCTCACCGTGTCGTGCGGGGTGACCCGTCAACCCCGACGATGGTTCGCCGGCTGGGTCGTGGTCGCCGTCACGATCTGGCGACCTACTCGGCCGTCCTCGGCAGCATCTTCGGCAAGACCTTCTCCGACAACCACACGCTCGCCTTCCTCATCGCCTTCGGGACCGCGCTGGCCATCAACGTCCTGATCGAGGTGGTCCGGCACCTGCGTCGACGGTCGGCCGGCTCCGATACATCCACCGTCGACTGACAGACTCGGGACGTGAACGTCTCAGAGGCCGTCGCCACCCGCAAGTCGATCAGGGCGTTTCTCCCGAACCCCGTTCCCGACGATGTGATCAGAGCCCTGTTAGCCGGCGCGGCGAGAGCGCCGAGTGGTGGCAACGTGCAGCCCTGGCGCGTCTACGTGGTGAACGGCGACTCCATGGACGACCTGCTCACCTATCTCGACGGGTGCGAACCGGTGGAGGAACCCGAGTACGAGATCTACCCGCAGGGTCTGTGGGAACCGCATCGGACCGCGCGGTTCGAGCTCGGCGAGCAGATGTACAGCCTGCTCGGCGTCCCCCGCGAGGACAAGGAGGGCCGTCTGCGCCAGTTCGCTCGGAACGCCCGGTTCTTTGACGCACCCGCGGCGATCTTCACGTTCATCGACCGGCGATTCGGACCCCCGCAGTGGTCCGACCTCGGCATGTTCCTCCAGACGTTCATGCTGCTCGCGAGGGAACTCGGCCTCCACACCTGCCCACAGGAGTACTGGTCGACGCGGCACGGCGCCATCAGCCGCTTCGTCGGCGCTCCGGAGAACGAGATGCTGTTCTGCGGGATGGCGATCGGCCAGGCCGATCCCGAGGCGCCCGTGAACCGTCTCGAGAGCGAGCGTCTCGCGGTCGACGAGTTCGCCGTCTGGATCTGATCGGAGCGACCGAGTCGCCCCGGCGTCACTCGCCGAGTCGCAGGTGGAACCCCTCGGGGACCACCAGATGGCGCGGGTCGACCGCGGCGACCGACGGCACTCCCGAACCGAGGAGCGCCGAGTCCAGACCGTTGCGGAGGATGTCGAGCACGTTCTCGACGCCAGCCTGACCGTTCGCCGCGAGACCCCACAGATAGGCGCGGCCGATCATGACCGCCCGGGCCCCGAGCGCAACCGCCTTGAAGACATCGCTCCCCCGGCGGACACCACCGTCGAGCACCACCTCGACCCGGTCGCCGACCTCGGAGGCGATGTGATGCAGCGCCCGGAGCGGCGACGGCGTGCCGTCGAGGTTGTTGCCACCGTGATTCGAGACCGAGATCGCCGAGAAGCCCGCATCGGCAGCGCGGCGGGCATCGCCCACTGTCATGACCCCCTTGGCCATGCACGGCCCGCCCCACTCCGAGGTGAACCAGGCGAGGTCATCCCAGGTCGGCGGCGGGGTTCCCATCCACTGCCCGTACGCACCGAAGAAACCAGGGGCGCGCTCACCGCCGGCGATCTGCGCCGGAGTGAGCATGTTGGGCGTGGTCAGATCGGGAAGCGATCCCGAGCGCAGGTACCGCCACAGCCAGGTGGGACGGCTGAGCGCCGCCGGAGCCTGACGGATCATGGTGCGGAGATCGAGACGCTCGGGTAGTGGGGGTGAGCCCCAGTCACGGCTGTGGCTGAACGACCAGTCGAGGGTCAGGATCACGGCGCGCGCCCCAGCAGCGCGGGCACGCTCCATCTGCCCTGCCATCCAGTCGCGATCGTTGATCCAGTACATCTGGAAGAAGAGATCCGGGTTCGCCTCGACGACCTCCTCCATCGGCTTCGAACCGAACGACGACAGACCGACCGCGACCCCCCGGGCCGCAGCGGCTCGGGCGACGGCGACCTCACCATCGGGGTGCACCGCCTGCACCCCGGTCGGGGACACCACCACCGGCATCGACAGGTCGACGCCGAGCAGTCGCGTCGCGAGATGACGTTCAGCCGGCTTGTCAGCGATAACCGGTACGAGGCCGATCTGATCGAAGGCCGAACGGTTGCCGTCGAGGGTGAGGCCGGCCTCAGAGCCGGCGACGAGCGCATCGCGCACCGGCCAGGGGAGGATGCGCTCCGCCCGCCGACGTGCCTCGGCGACCGACTCGAACCAAGAGTTCCCCATCGATCGCAGGCTACCGAGCATCCGCTGCCGGGTCGCCCGGAGAGCGACCCCTCCACCCTGGTCTATGGTCCGACGATGGACATCGCCAGCATCAACGGGGTCAATCTCGCGTTCACCGATTCCGGTCCAGTCGACGGCGGGCGAACCGTGGTGTTCAGCCACGGACTGCTCATGGACCACGAGATGTTCGAGCCCCAGATCGCCGCCCTCGCCGGACAGCATCGAGTGATCACCTGGGACGAGCGGGCGCACGGCGAGACCCGCGCACCCGGGCCGTTCAGCTACTGGGACTCGGCTCGCGACCTCACCGGGCTCCTCGACCACCTCGGTGTCGACACCGCCGTGCTGGCCGGGATGTCCCAGGGGGGATTCCTCTCATTGCGCGCCGCACTCGCCTCCCCCGAGCGCATCCAGGCACTCGTGCTCATGGGCAGCCAGGCCGGCCTCGAGGACCCTGAGAAACAGGCCTCCTACGAGGTCCTCCACCAGGTGTGGCTCGACCAGGGTCCGGAGCCCGTGCAGGAGATCGTCGCCGGCATCATCCTCGGCGAAGGCGAGTGGGCCTCGTGGTACGCGAAGTGGGCGACATTGGCCGAACGCGACCGGAACGAGTTCACCCACGCGTTCCGCTGCCTCAGCGACCGCGACGACATCACCGAGCGACTCGGTGAGATCACCTGCCCAACACTGGTGATCCACGGCACCGCCGACGCCGCCATCCCCATGGAGCGGGCACGCGAGATGGCCGACGGACTGGGGGGCTCGACCGCGTTCGTCGAGATCGATGGCGGCACCCACGCCTGCAACCTCACGCATCCGGGGCCGGTCAACGAGGCGATCCTCGCTTTCTTGACCTCCCTCGACTGAGCTATCCCGGCGGAGCCGAGGCGACGAGTCAGGCGCGGACCGCGTCGAGCAGATCGCGGCAGCGCTCTGCCGATGCCTCATCGGTCACCGGGATCGAGAACTCGATGCGGTCGCACCGGGGCCCATAGCGCTCGCGGAGTTGCGCGGCGATCGTGTCATGGGTGCCAATGGTCGCAACGGTGTGGAGGATCTCATCGTCGACGACCATCGCCAGTTCCTCCCAGCGGCCCGCCTTGGAGAGCGACGCGGCCCGGTCGGCCTCGTCCTCCCATCCGTGCAGTTCGAAGACGCGCCGATAGGCCGGCGTCGAGAGGTAGAAGGCAACCCGCGCGCGAACCGTCCGGGTGACGGCATCGAGGGTCTCCTCGTCGGCGGCGGTCCCGATGAGCGGCTTCATACAGACTTCCACCGCGTCGGTCGACCGACCGGCCCGAGCGGCGCCCTCAGCGACGGCCGGCAGCACCGACTCGTCGATGAACCTCGTGGTGCAGATTGGGTGCAGACGGACGCCATCGGCCACCTCACCGGCCACCGCGCACATTCGTGGCCCGATGGCGGCGACGTGGATGGGGATGTCGGGGTGCTCGATCGGGCCCGGATCGAAGAGCGGCACCATGAGGCTGAGGTTGAAGTGCTCACTCTCAAACTGAAGCGGCGTGCGGTCCTGCCAGCACGCCCAGACCGCGCGGATCGCTCCGATGGTGTCGAGCATCCACGGGGCCGGGGCGTGCCACTCCATGCCGAAGCGGCGGCGGATGTGGCCGCGAACCTGTGTGCCGAGTCCGAGCAGGAACCGACCACCGGACAGTCGAGAGAGCGTCCACGCCGACATCGCGGTCGTCGCCGGAGAACGCGGGAACGCCATGGCCACCGATGTCCCCAACTGGATCGAGCCCGTCGCCATCGAACCCAACGCCAGCAACTGGTACGGATCCCACTTGGTCTCCTCCACCAGCACCGCGTCGAGACCCACCCTCTCCGCGAGGGCCGCGCCCTCGGCGAACGAGGACGGATCAAGTGGGGTCTCGGGCTCCCTCAGACCAGGATCGAGCTTTCCGAGCGGGAGCAGAGATTCGACGAGCACGTCGACAGCGTCGCCGATCACCTCACCGGCGGACGAGACGGACCCGGAATGCGTCGAACCACCACCGGGTTGGTTCAGCACATGCCCTCCCCCAGTTCGATCATCGACCAGGTGCTCGACGCCACCATCGCACCCGGCTTCACCGCCGTCGGATCCAGCGTTCGTCGCCGACTCTCCGACTGGGGTCCCCCGGTCGAGCGGGACCTGTCGGGGGAGACCTTCGTGATCACCGGCACCACCTCGGGAATCGGCTTCGAGATCGCGTGCGGACTCGCCGCGGCCGGTGCGAGGGTGATCACCGTCGGCCGGGATCGCGTCCGCACCGAGGCGTCAGCGGCCGACATTGGGGCCGAGCCGGTGGTGGCCGACATGTCGGACCCCGACGCGGTGCGCGAGGCCTGCCGCATCATCATCGCCGAGACCGATCGGATCGATGGACTCGTGCACAACGCCGGTGCGCTGTTGGACGTCCGAACCGAGAACGCCGGAGGCATCGAGACCACGATCGCCGCGCAAGTCATCGGCCCATTTCTGATGACCAGCCTGCTCCTCGAGCGACTGTCGAGTGACCGTCCCACCGATCCCGGCCGGGTGATCACCGTGTCCTCCGGCGGGATGTACGCCGCTGGGCTCTCGGTTGGCTCACTCCAGATGAGCGCCGACGACTACCGGGGATCCGAGCAATACGCCCGGGCGAAACGGGCGCAAGTAACCCTCAACGAGATGTGGGCGCACCACGTCGACCCGAAGCGGGTGGTCTTCCACGCCATGCACCCCGGTTGGGCCGACACCCCAGGTGTGCGGACTTCCCTCCCTCGCTTTCACCGGGTTCTGTCCCCCGTGCTGCGTTCCCCAGCCGATGCCGCCGACACCGTGCTCTGGCTGTTGGCCTCCGAGGAGGGCGCCGCCTCGAGCGGCGGGTTCTGGCACGACCGTCGACCGCGCCCGATCCACCGCCTGCCGACGACACGCCGCACCGACACCTCCGACCGGCGCCGTCAACTCTGGGAGTGGGTGACCGAGATCGCTGGTGCTGACCCCGAACGGAGCCTCTGAACCTCGCGAACGGGTTCGGTCAGCCGGCGAGGGTGTTGCCGAAGATCTGCCAGGCCAGGGCTGACTTGGCCGTCAGGCTCAGCACCAGGTAGACGCGCTCCCCGTAGAGGTAGTCGGACCATCGTCCGATCCCCCGGTACTGCAGCCACTGGTTGAGGGCGAACAGGTTGAAGAAGATGAAGAGGCTGATCAGGATGCCCCACACGAACGCAGGGAACTCGGGCTGTCCAGACGGTCCGATCACATAGATGAACAACACCACCCAGGGCACACCACCGGCGATACAGCCGAACCAGAACGGGCTCCACCAGACCGGCTTGCCGGGGCGGTTCACCACCTCCATGATCCAGCCGAAGAGGATCATGGCGGCGTTCGCGCCGGCGAGACCGAGCAGGGCCGCGATGTCGGAGATCCCGAACACCATGGCGATGAGGATGATCATGAGCGTCGACGAGAGCGAGTACTCCACCCAGCGGAAGCGGTTCTGCTGACGAGCGAGTTCACCGAGGTAGCCACGCCGACCGACGCTCGAGACGATGCCGTGGAAGACCGCCGACAGGATCAGGAAACCCGCGGCACCCCAGGCGACCGGGACCTCGAACATCTTCTCGAGGCGGGCCGGGTCGAGGCGACCATTGGGCGCGTCGTTCCAGAAGTAGGAGGCGACCGGGAGGGCGAAGTCGTTGGCGAGCACCAGCACAGCCACGGCCTGCGCGGCGTGGAGCACGGTCGCGATCACATTGAGCCGCTGCAGCCGCGCGGCGCGGTCGACGGGAATCGAGTCGCTCGTCGTGGTCGTGGTCGTGGCCGTGGTCATGATGTCGCTCCCTCTCTGGGTTCAGCCGACTGCAACCGACGACCTCGATCGAATGTTCCGATGTCGTCGGGCGGCGGTGAGACACAGTACCGAGAGGCCCGCCGCCGCTGCCGCTGCCACACCGGCCGCGACCGGATCACCCGTGGCATCGGTGAGACGGCCCGCCACCACCGGTGCGACACCGCCTCCGATCGCGACCAGCAAGGCGACGGCTCCCATGAGCGAGCCGAAGTCGTCGGCCGGCAGCACGTCGCGAGCCACGATGCCATCGAGAGCGGACAGCGCCCCGATCGATGTCCCTGCCAAGACGGTGTAGACCGCGGCGATGAGCGGGGAGCCCGCAACCAGGACGACCAGACATGAGCCGGCGACACAGAGCCTGGCGACCGCGAGCAGACGCCATGAGCCGGTTCGGGACAGGGCTCTCCTGAGCGGGAGCCGTCCCAGAAGTTGGAGCAGTCCTCGCGCCCCCGCGAATCCGGCCGCACTCGCTGCTGACAGACCCGCCCACCGCATGATCGACACCTGGAAGACGAGAAGCATCGAGATGGCGGCCGCCGCGCTGACCGAGGCGAGCACGAACCAGCGGATGACCGGGTCTCGCATCGAATCGACGATCGCCGACCTCCATCTGCGACCGGAGAGCTCGGCTCCACCGATCCTCGTGTCGATGGTTCGCGATGCGATGAGGAACGCCACGAAGGCGCAACCCGCGGGGATCTCGATCGCCAGACGCCACCCGAGCGTCGATCGGAGTACCTCGGTGAGCGGGATCGCGATCGGTGAGGCGACCGCACCCCAGATGGTCAGCCTGATGATCCTCTCCGTCGACCGATCCGGATCGAGGCGCACGATCAGTGACTGCGTCAGCGAATAGAAGCCTGCTGAGCCGGTGAGACCTCCACCGATCGCGAACAGCGCTCCGAAGAGCAGCGGGTCGGAGACACGACCCGCGGTCCCGAGAGCGACCGCCCCCAGCGGTCCGAGGACTCCGAAAATCGGAATCGGCCCTCGTCGGTCGAGCAACCGTCCGGTCACGAGCGCGAGTACCCCGACGAGTGCCTGCGCCGCGCCGAATGATGCGCCGAGAGCCGCGGCGCTCATCTCGAGATCGTCACCGATGTCGTCGAAGAGCACCCCGAATCCGTAGAACCACGACCCGTAGACGCAGATGGTGAGGACGCCGAGGATGTCGACCTGACGGTCACCTCTGATCCGACGTCCCGTCATCGACGCATCATCTCATCGATGCTCCTCAGAACAGTGGCCAAACGCCTCCAGCCATCTCCCAGTGGCGTCAACCGAGCCTTCGGGACCCATCTCGCTGCAGTCGAGCGCTCCGAACTCATGCGTCCGCCAATACTCCGCCGGCTCGCGAAACCGAACCGCGTCTCTCTGTTCATGACAAGGTGGTCATGTGGTCGGTGAAGTCAGCGTGCTTCTCCCCGTTCTGAACGAACGGGAGAACTTGGAATTCCTCGTTCCCGAATTGATCTCGAGCCTCCGGGACGTCGTCGATCGCTTCGAGGTGGTGGTCGTCGATGACTCCTCCGATGACGGAACCGCGGAACTCATGGACGGCCTGAGACGAACCGAACCGGCGCTTCGGTACATCTCGCGGGAGGGTCGCCCTCGGTCTCTTCCAGACTCAATCCTCGATGGTGTCGACGCCGCGAGTTTCGAGTTCGTCGCGTGGATGGACGCCGATGGCTCGATGCGCCCCAGTGACCTTCAACGCCTGCTCTCCGCGACCACTGATCTGGACATGACGAACGCTGTTGTGGTCGGCTCGCGCTTCGTGCCGGGCGGGGGGTTCAAGGGAGTGGTCGAGGTCGGCAAGACGCCCCTTCGCCACATAATCAGGAACATCAGACAGTCGAATGACTCAATTCTCGCCGTCGCCCTGAGTGGGCTTCTCCACTACTACCTCTGGATATCCATGCAGCGTTGCTGTCGCGACCTCGCGAGTGGATTCATCGTGATGAGTCGATCACGAGCGCGAGAGATCGGCATCACTGGCGGCTACGGCGACTACTGCCCGCGGCTGATCTTCCTCGCCCATCTGACGGGAATGACGATCGTTGAGGTGCCGTACGTCATCCAGTTGAGGGTCCACGGATCTTCGAAGACCGGAGCCACGATCAAGCAATTGGTTCGACGAGGGATGCCGTATCTGACAACTCCCTGGTCGACTCGACGGGAGTTCAGAAAGGCGCTCCCACATGCCGGCTGATCGAGGACGGAGGTCGTCCCCTGTCGGGATCGACCACGTTTCGACGACGGACCGGACCCCGGACTGCGTCTCGTGCGGTAGCGAACTCGCGACCGCGTGGAGCACCCCCGACGGCACCGCCTGGTTGTGTCGAGAGTGCGCCACCCTCCACGGCCTCGGCTGCCCCTGAGGGCAACCCTCACTCGATCCGGAGACCGCTGATCGCGCGCGAGATCACCAGCTGCTGGATCTCGCTCGTGCCCTCGAAGATGGTGTGGATCTTCGCGTCGCGGTGCCAGCGCTCCACCGGGTACTCCCTGGTGTAGCCGTAGCCGCCGAGGATCTGGATCGCCTCCTCGGTGACGCGCACCGCCACCTCTGAGGCCTTCCACTTGCTCATCGAACCCTCGGCGTTCGTGAAGCCGCCGTTGCGCGCCAGCCACGCCGCTCGCCAGATCAGCAGACGGCTGGCGTCAATCTCGGTGATCATGTTCGCGAGCTTGAACGCGATGGCCTGGTTCATGATGATCGGCTTGCCGAAGGCATGACGCTCCTTGGCGTACTCGAGCGAGTACTCGTACGCGGCCCGGGCGATGCCGAGGGCCTGGGCGCCGACGGTCGGCCTCGTCGCCTCGAAGGTCGACATCGCGGGCTGCTTCTGGCCGGTCGAACCCTGCTCGCGCGCCCGGGCGAGCTTCGCGTCGAGGCGCTCCTTGCCGCCGAGGAGGCACGAACCGGATACGCGCACATCATCGAGGACGACCTCGGCGGTGTGGCTGGCTCGGATGCCGTGCTTCATGTACTTCTGGCCCTGCGACAGACCCTTGGTGCCCGGCGGGATCACGAATGAGGCCTGGCCCCGACCCCGCAACTCAGGATCGACCGCGGCGACGACCACGTGGATGTCAGCGATGCCACCGTTGGTGATCCAGGCCTTGGTCCCGTTCAACACCCATTCGTCGTTCGCCTCGTCGTAGACGGCGCGGGTGCGCAGGTTCGACACATCGCTGCCGGCATCGGGCTCGCTCACGCAGAAGGCACCGAGCATCACCTTGTCGGCATCCCCGTAGCACTGCGGCACCCACTCCATGACCTGTTCAGGGGTGCCGATACCGGCGATGCCGGCAGCGGCGAGACCTGACCCCATGATCGCCATGCCGAGACCGGCGTCGCCCCAGAAGATCTCCTCAACGGCGACCGGCAGGGTGAGTCCCGACCCGTCCTGCATGGCATTCATGAGGAACTCCCAGCCGTAGAGGCCGATCTTGGCGGCCTCCTCGACGATCGGATAGGGAAACTCCTCGCGCTCATCCCACTCGTGGGCGGCCGGTCGCATGACATCCGCGGCGAAGCCGTGGGTCCAATCGCGGATCTGCTGCTGTTCGTCGTTGAGGGCCAGGGAGAAGTCGCTCATGGCCCTAAGTTACCGATGGGTAGGTGCCGTGGCCACCTTGGAGCTCAACCGTCGACCGCAGTCGAGTCAACCGTCGACCGCAGTCGAATCAACCGTCGACCGCAGTCGAATCAACCGTCGACCGCAGTCGATGCGCCAAGAGCGAGCAGACCGGGCGCGATGGTCTCGATGATCAACTTGGCGCCGGGGCGGTACACGTGTACCCCGTCCCACCGGAAGTCGAGGTCCGTCGCGATCGATTCATCGGCGCACCACGCCGCCGGACCGGAGACGAACTCCACCCCGGCCGTTGCCGCAGCGAAACCCGAGAGCAGGTCGTTCAGGTGAGCCACCCGAGCGTCGTCGCCTCGCTCAGGCAGGGCTGGCACACCCGCGCCGTCGACGTCGACCGGTCGCATGCACGCCACCTCGAGCAGTGCCACCGTCGCACCGCCGGCGACCACCGGAGCGACCGCGGACCCGAGCCGATCCACGAACATCGCATCCCAGTCGAGCGAGCCGAAGGCGAGGCCCACTCCGTCGATCTCGATGTCGAGCACATCCCAGGCGCCGAGCACCACGAGGGCGACCCCACCGTCAGCCGCTCGTCGCGCCCAGCGATCGAGCACCCCCTCACACATCGCCATGTCCAGCGAGAACGGTCGTGAGGAACGGACGATGCCCGACTCGTGGATCGAGCATCCATCCGATGAGCCGTCGACCACCTCGAAGTACTCCTCCACCCCCGACGGGAGGTTGACCGCCAACGAGCCAGCCTGGGAGTCACCGAGGATGACCAGCCGGACCGGCTCCTCCGGGATGACCAACGGCAGGGTCGTCGTCGGGACGACCGTCGAAGCGACGGTTGTCGACACCGAGGTCACCTCGTCGGCAGGCGCGCTCGTCGTCTCAGTGGTCGAGACGTCGCCACCACCGTCACTCGCGGTCGTCGGCACCACAGGCTCAGACGCCTCGTCTCCCGCGGGCGACGGGACGACCGAGTCGTCGTCAGGCGCGAGGACGAACTCCTGCTCCTCGCCGCCGACCGACGGGTCGAACTCGTCGACCGTGACGAAGGCGAGCGCGATCACCGCCACCGAACCGGCGGCGACACCGGCGACCAGCCTCCGCCCCGGGGCTCGGCGCGCCCACCACCGGCCGAGCGCCCCCGCGCGGAGGGGAACCTCGACCATCCGGTAGGCCGCCTCGGAGACGACCGCGGTCACCACGGAGGCGACCACGAAGACACCGACGCGCCCAT
>Ga0181590_10003092_pt1 | contig 13885 bp, 10 predicted proteins | sample 071ome_34_FD_132446 | JGI IMG/M metagenome (GOLD analysis project Ga0181590, IMG submission 132446) | Coastal salt marsh microbial communities from the Groves Creek Marsh, Skidaway Island, Georgia - 071411BT metaG (megahit assembly) | ecosystem: Environmental > Aquatic > Marine > Intertidal... | reverse complement strand
GAATCTCCAGATTGCGCCATCTCATGGTAGCAGGCACATAGATGCGCTCTGGGAGAGCTTCCTTCATCTTGCGCAAATCAGCCGCATCAATCGACAAATGAATCTTTTGGACGGATAGGGGAGAGTAAAAGTCTTCAAAAGATCCTTCCATACCGAAGACTTTCATCACTCCAGTCATCCACACAACGCATGACAGAAGGTATCCCAGGAGAGGAGTCATCTGGAGAGGGACATGGTAAGCAGTGAGAACCGACATGATGCGTCAATAACCCCGCCATCTTGCCTTCGTTAGCCTGCTCCTAGCAAAGAGTAAAAACGCTTGGGGTGGACGTTAAATTTACCTTGGGAGGCCTTGCTCTGACAAATACTAGAAAATACTAAAAGCCATCTCCATCATTCAAATCAATGTCGTAGCCATGTACTATGCAGGGTTTCAATGAAAGCATCGGTAAACGCTCGATCATTTTGAGCCCACTCAAACCACTGCTGCTTGAGAGCCTTTTTTGAATCTTTTTTGCTCAGTTTGATTTTTCTAAAAACCATAATCTTTTCATACTAAACCACAAAGCTCAGTGTCATTGATTTGCAAAACGCTTGGATATTTCAATGCCTTCTGTGATAAAAGCATGGAGGTCACTTGCTTTCACACGACGGGAGGCGCGGTAGTAAATCAGGCAGTTTTTTTCGGCTTCCATACTGATCCCTTTCTGAGACTCGAGGTAGTGTAGGCGATCAGGTTTGAAATACGAGCGTACTGCTCCTTCGTCAGCTCCCTTAAGGCGGTAATGGCTTGAAAACATTGGATGGCTATCGAAATTGATGTCGGTAAAGCCGAAAACATTTCCGATCTTGTGAAAAACGTGTTCCGGTCGTAGTTCAAAAGCCGGTAGGTCGATTTTCGAGGAGCTGAAGCTGAAAAGGGTCTGACGATGTGTGCGGGAATTTTTGCCTCTACCTGTTGTAAAGTGGTAATCGAATACGGCTACAATCGTATCGTCTTGAAGGGTGAGCAGGAGGTTCCGCAATTTCTGCTTTCGACCACGTTGGAACAGTCTTAGGTGGTGGTGATCCTTGTGGACTGAGTCCATGCCTTCGGCATGAAACCCCATGCCGAGCTCGCTGGCAATGGCTTGGAAATTCTCAGTGCGCTTTCTCTCCCGCTTGAAGCGGATAATTAGGAAGGCAAGGACGATGAAACCAACAAATATATACAATTCGACCATAGTTAGTGAACTGGCGTGTGAGCTTGTTGATTAAGTGACTTTCGTGAAATCGAAGTGATCTTAATCACGCTCCTTATCTACCGTATCTCATTTCGGGGCACCCATAAAGGCCACGAGAGCGATATTTTTAATCCTTAAATCCTCCCACGGATTCCCTTAAGTGAAGTCGATGCCACTCCTGACAGAATGTGTCAGTCGAAAAAACCTTTGTCAGCATCCTTTAGAGACAAGGATACATCCCTTTAGCTGTTTCCCCCTTAGATGTTTTGTTATCCGTATGCGCCTCCTCAGCTGTCTGATTCTGGCTGCCTAACCGGATTTTGAATCGGTAGAAGTGAATCTCAGTAATTAGGCCATCAGGGGGTGGGGTGAGCGCATAAAGAAAACTCCCAAACCACGACGGGAAAAATGGATGCGGGTCATGGAAAAGTGGTGGAGCTAAGGGGAGTCGAACCCCTGACCTTCTCATTGCGAACGAGACGCTCTACCAACTGAGCTATAGCCCCCTCCCATGCCATCGAAGTGAACCTCAGCCATGAAGCATGTGAAAGGGTTCATGGTTGATGGTATCGTGGAAATTTACAGGCTTTGGAATCCATCAGGCAATGCTAATTGTGCCCAGATTCATGCAGGCGGTTACTTAAGGAGAATATTTGGCTCGCTGGCTCGAAAGGGATGTGTCAGCTGTCCTCGGAGACTCTCCGCTCACGGCACCATACTCCTTCGGCCATGGGTTAGGTCCCAGCAGCATGCTTCGACTAGCCTGCTGGGTGTAGGCAGCGCGCAACTGTTCGGAGGTCAGCAGAGAGGGAAACCGAAAACAAAGCACCCCCACGAGTGAAAGTCATCCAATCAGGGCTGAGGCATACCCCGAAATAAAACCCTCACCCCAACGAAGTGCCTGATCCTCCTTGAATGGGGATGGTTTGCTCAACATAAGCTCACATTGCCCACTTGGGATCTGTGGGTAATGTATGGACTCATTCTTGATGGCGATTGTGCCAGAGAGTTTTTTGATCGAAACCGTGTCGTGCATGAATGGAGTCCAGGCTTAGCATGACTTGTGATGATTCACCATGGCCTGCCAGATCATGAATGCACGGTCTGCCTCCATGCTCGGAAAGCATAAGGCCCTAAGCTTGCCTGGATGGGGATTTTGACAAGTATCACCCCTTCCACTAGAAACACATCATGTTCGAACGCCTTTTTCACGGTGTCCTCCTTCTGGGGTGTGCCTTGCATGCCCTCGCTGCAGATCCTAGACCCAGCCGTCTGGACGCAGTGAACATCCTGCAGCATCTCCAGCCTAACCCCATTGGTGGAGTCATGGATCCATCGCATCGTGAATTGCTGGAGGGGTTTTATGTCACCCAAGGCTTTAGGGTTGATTTGATTGCGCGAGATCCGGAGCTGGTTCAGCCGATCGCCTTCACTTTTGATGCCTTGGGGCGCCTCTGGGTCCTCGAGGCCTTGAGTTACCCCGAGCGGCAGCGCGATGGGGAAGGCAAGGATCGACTCCTGATTTTTGAGGATTTTGATGGTGATGGATCCTTTGAGAACCGAAAAGTTTTTGTTGATGGACTCAATTTGGCCAGCGGTTTTGAGCTTGGTTTTGGTGGGGTTTGGGTGGGAGCAGCCCCTCAATTGCTTTTTATACCAGATCGAGATGGTGATGATGAACCTGATGGCCCTGCTGAGGTCGTCCTGGATGGTTTTGGTTATCAGGATACTCATGAGACCCTCAATAATTTCATTTGGGGACCCGATGGTTGGCTGTATGGCCTGCAGGGAGTTTTCAATGCCTCCATGATCGGCCTTCCGGGTAGCGAGGTTTCTGATCGGGTTGCGATGCGTGCGGGGGTATGGCGTTTCCATCCCATCAGAAAAGTATTTGAGGTGTTTGCTCACGGAGGGAGCAATCAATGGGGTCTTGATTTCGATCAACATGGTGAATGGTTCATGACCCACTGTCGGAGTTTTTGGGGTGGCGGGCCCACGACCCATGTGATGCAGGGTGGTCATTACTGGAATCAGGCCAATGATCATTATCCCGACTTCATCGAATCCTCTCCCCCTGAGGGGCTGGCTTCATTCAGGAACTACCTCATGGCCTCGGCCCGTTATGGACATGGGGAGGGGGGGGCTGGTTCGGCGGGGTCCAGTGCCATTTACGGAGGGCATGCCCATGTGGGAACCCTGATTTACCAGGGCGATCAGTGGCCCGAGCCACATCGCCATCGGCTATACACGCACAATCTACATGGGCGACAGATGAATGTGCAGACAAACTTGCCTGATGGTTCAAGTTACCAAACGGTTCATGCAGGTGCCGATTTCCTTTATCATGTTGATCCCTCCTACCTGCCTGTTGATTTGAAGACGGGGCCTGATGGCTCGGTTTATTTCAATGATTGGGCGGATCTGCAGCATTGTCATCATCCCAATCATGCAAAGTGGAATCGATCCAGCGGCAGGCTTTACCGCATTGTTTACCAGGATCGGTATCAGCCCCATTTGATTGATCTGCATCGCAAGTCAGACCGAGAACTTGCCTGGCTACATCTGCATCGAAACAATTGGCATGTACGCATGGCAAGGAGGCTACTCATGGAAAGAGCCTCCATGAAACAGGCTGTGGATCCGGAAGCGGTGGAAGTGCTCAGGCAACTATCGCTTGAGCATGCGAATGAGAATCGCCGACTCCGTGCGCTCTGGACCCTTCATTGTATTGGGGCGGTTGCAGAGGAAGACTGGTCCGCCTATTTCCGAGATGCTTCTGCCGAGGTTCGGGGTTGGGCTGTGAGCCTTGTGTGTGATGCCGAACAACTTTCTCCAGCTCTGGCTGGGCGCTTGGTCCAGCTGGCATCAAGCGAGGCATCCCCCAAGGTGCTATTGCGGCTGGCATCAGTGCTGCCAGCCATGGAGTTCAAGGAGCGGTGGTCTGTGCTGGAAAACCTGACCCAAAAGGTTGCCTTAGGTGAGGATCGGATGCTGCGATCCATGATATGGTTTGGTCTGGCGCAGTCTATGAGAGAACGCCCTGAGCTTGCTTTCGATCTGTTGCAGGGAAGCAAGCCCATCATGCCCGTCTTGCGCGATTGGATCCCATGGTATGCTGCCAAACTCAAGGGCTCTGCGCTGGATCTTGCGATGCAGTTTCTGGTCGATGCGCCGGCTGAGGATCAGGCTGGTATCCTAGCATCTATTTTTCTGGGCTTGCGGCATGAACAACACGTCCCCATGCCCAGAGCTTGGGTGACCGCTGCCCAGGATTGGACCCGTCATCCCGATAGAGAGATTCGATATCAGGCTGAGAACCTTGCTGCCCTCTTCGGTGATCGGTCCTTGATTGGGGTTTTGCGGGGGCGACTTGTTGACCCGGTTTCTGATGGTCAAGCCATTGACCACGCACTGGACTTGCTCCAGCTACTGGGAGACCGTGCCTCACCGGAAATCTATCTGAGGCTATTGGAGCAGCCAGTTTATCGAGGTAAGGTTTTATCGATATTGGGATCTTTTGATGAGCCACAAGTGGCTGCGACATTATTGACACTGATGCCAGCGTGGCCGGTCAAGGATCAGCAAGCCGCTTTGGAGATTTTGAGCGCGCGCTCATCCTACGCCCGCATGCTTCTTGATGCCATCGAGGGGGGGCAATGGCAGTCTGATCAAGTCAATGCCCATATTTTACGCCGACTTCAGGGGCTGAATGAGATTTCGCTACAGCCCCAGTTGGAGCGTATTTGGGGAATCGGTAGCTCGATGGCCCCTGAGAAACTCGAGGTGATTGGGTCGCTTGAAAAACGCTTTGCCCAGGCGCCCCTGTGGGCTTATGACCTTGAGGAAGGTCGGAAACATTTCCAATTGCTTTGCCAGTCTTGTCACGGGCTAGAAGATGATAACCTGGCCCTTGGGCCCCGTTTGAGTGGATCTGGGTCTCTTGGAGTCGGCTACTTTCTTGAGGCCATCATGGATCCCAATGCGGTGGTTGGCAGGCAGTATCAGATGACCCAGTTGGTGACCCAGGATGGGAAACACCTAACGGGCTTGCTCAAGGAAAAAGGCGAAACGGCATGGGGCCTGCAGACAATCGAAGGCATGGTGAAAGTGCCTCTTGATCAAATCCTCAGCCAAGAGACCTCCTCACAATCGCTGATGCCGGTCGGGTTACTGGATGGGCTCAATGATCGAGAAAAGATCGAATTACTCAAGTTTCTGGTCTCCCTTTAGGTGCAAAAAAAGCCTCCAGCCAAAGGGCTGAAGGCTTGCTAGAGGATCTCGAGTTCTGGTCAACCCTCACTCCATGATCGCCTTCTTGACGTATTGCGCATCGAAAATGAATTCCGCTGCGTCATTCTTGGGGTCGCGGCCATAAGAGAGAGTGGGGGCTCTACCCGTAATCTCGTGCTCGACGCAGAAGGTGGTGACTCGCTTCATGGTATCGACCAGTGCGTCCGAGGCAAAGAGCTCAATGGCTTGGCCTGGGCTGGAGAGGAATTTGGTCTGGTGAACAATCTGGTTCATGGCCTTGGCATCAAGTCCAGAAAACTTTTCTCCTAGGGCGCTCAAAGTACCTTCCCTAGTCTCAGGATCATTGAGCTTACCTGTGGTTTGATAGAACGCATCAATGATGGCGCAGGCAAAGGCTTCACCCCCTTCTTTTTTTAGCGAATCCTGAGACATGATGACCGAATCGATGATTTCATTGGGGATGGAGGTGGAATCGAAAAGCACTTTGACATCACTGCGCTTGGATAGTGTTTCCATGACAAATGGGTTCCAAACCATGATGGCCTCCACGCCGGCTTGCTTCTGTTGGAGCGCGGCGGAGGCGGCTGCTGGATCCATGTTACTGAAAGCATAGTCCTTCTCCTTCTGACTCTGGATTTCCAGGTTGCGGACAAAACAATATTCCGAAACGCTTTTTTCCAGTCCATATACTTTTTTGCCTTTGAGATCGGCGATGCTCTGGATGGAGTCGACAACGATGCAGGCGTCAGCGCCGTGGCTGGTCGATGTGGGGAGGATCATGGTCGAGGGGCGGCTGATCGATGGATTGAGTGCGTCCATGTTCGTCAGGCATGCCGCATCCACTTTCTGAGAGCCATACATGGTGATGCAGGTGTCATAGTCCGACTCATGCAGGACCACATCGACTTGCCACTTCTCTTCAAGTGTTCCCAGCTCGCCGGCTTTGCCATTGAGCAAGCCATCCACTTCGGCAACCCCAAAAACACTCCATGATGGGTATTCACTCCAGGCCAGCGAAAAAGTCGGTAGATCGCCTGAGGTGGGTGAAGGGCCAGTCGAGGACTGGGCTTGAGTCGTGGACGGCGCCTGAGACGAATCAGCCGTGGACTGATCTGAAGAACTCAGGGTTTGTTCATTGCTGACGCCACAGCTTGTCCCAATGAGGCAGGTCAGGGCTGTTGTCAGGTATATAGACAGGTTCTTTTTCATATTCATTGTCGGGTTGTGATGGTTGGGTCGATAAAAAATCACTCTGGTAAGGATGGCTTGGCTTGGTCCTTTTCGGGGCTGGGGTCAGTGTTGCCTGACTGCTTGTCGGAGGCCAGACCAATGAGCGCATCAAATTCAGAGGTCGATTCACTCTGACGGGCGTATTCCAGGAATTCAGCCTCCTGGGCTCGGGTGTCGGTGCCGGCCATCTCCTTGGTGATCCTTGCTTCGGCTTTGAGTTCCTGTCGCATGTCACGCAGACTTTGTAACTCTTCGGCGCTCCCATCCTTGGCGATGCCGGCAAAGGTTTCAGCCAATTCTTTTTCCTGCTTGGCGGTAATCACATCGGCAACCGTATCGGCAGCCTCGGCCTTGACTTTTTCAACATCTCTCAGGAGTTGCTGCAGCTGCACTTTGTGGTCACTGATATTGGCTTTGTAGCCTTCGATATCTTGTTCCAGTTCGGTGATACGTTCCTGTTTCTCTGCGAGTGTTGAGCTGAAATCTTTGTAGGCGTTCAAGCATTTTTTGTAATGCTCGTCTTCGTGGATGGCTTGTTCATCTGATCCCGATGCTTTGAGAGCTTCCACGGTTTGTTTGGCCTTGGCCAGCGCCCCTGCCTTGAGACGTTCCAGATTCTGTACCTCCTCGCTCAAGCGCCTGATTTTGCTGAGTTTTTTCTCCTCCTGAGCAATCAGCCCAGCAACAGCTTGTTTGTATTGGTGAATCCGTGCGATTTTCTCTTCAACAATCGCATCATACTTGGCCCGTATGACATGGGGGTTGGTGTCCAACACCCTTCTTGCCGAATCGATTTGTCCTGTGAGCAGGTAGCCCACCGCCTTGATCCATCTTCCGATTGCTTTGAACATAATGAATGAATTCTTTCCTCGAGTTAGTGTTGCATCTGGTTTTCGTTGTTGCCGGGCCACTGTCGCATCCGTTCTTCCACTTTCTGGGCCACGGCCAGTGACTGATCTAATTCAGTGCGCAATTGCTTGAGTCGATCCGTCGTAGCTTCTACCTGGTTCATGTTTTGTAAGCTCACCATCGTTTGGCTGAGTTGGCTCACGCAGCCCTGAACTTCGTCAATAAGGCTTTCACGCTGTGCCAAAATAGGGGCCTTCGCATCGTTCGTGGTCAATTGAGAGGCCGTTTCCCATAGAGAGTGGGTTTGGCGAATCAATCCAACACAATGACTGAACAGGGACTCCACCTGCATCCGGACCTCCATTACCATCGGCCATGCGTTGCCATCCTTGTGATCTTCAAGCGTTTCGAATGTGTTCACCAAAGCCCTGAGATCTTTCAAGGCTTCCTCAGGCCGGGGATCTTCGTCGGCCTCAATGAGGATGGACTCAAGCAGGTCCAAATCTTTAATTTTTTTCTCCGATTGCTCAAGTTGCCACTCAGAAATGACCTCCTGTGCCACCTTTTGTCCACCGATCATCCATTGCGTCAAAAAGGTTCCCATGCCCATCATCAGACCAGCGATCCCCCCGAAGAGGCACAAGGCCATTTGCTTAGCGTCCAGCGCCCATCCAGCAACCATTGCTGAAAAGCCTAGCATTATGGGCCCGAGCACCAGAGGGCTTGCTGCTAAACGAGTCAGAACACGTTTGCGAATTTCCTTTTCTTGCAGGTCTCCTGGTTGAGCCGACTTCATGCTTGGCTACAATGTAGCATCATGAGGTCCTCAAGAAAAGAACCGCAATTTTCTTCTAGCTAATAGGGTAATTGCCCTACTTGAAAAAGAACAGACTGATAATTGCCACTGGCAGATTGCGATGGCGCTGCCAGGGTGCGTACCCTCCAGGCTGGAATACCCTCCTGGCTGAGTAAATCAGCCACGGCACTGGCTCGATCATTGGCCAGTCGCTGATTGGCATCTGCATCGCCTTCGGAACGAGTTTGACCGATGATTTGGAGGTAAAAGGTTGGGAAGGCTTCCAGTTGCCTGGCGAGTTTTGCTACCGATCGCTGGCTTGAGCGACTGACATTGGCCGAACCACGGACAAAACTGATGACCTCCGCTTTCAAGGTACCTACCGGCTTGAGTTGCTGCCACTGAGCCTCGGAAAGTGGAAGGCTTTTCAAAGCACTCTGGTCGGCTTGGGGAAGGGGATCGCCCGCCCCTTGAATCAAATTCACCGAGCGGCCGGGGTGAAAGTTTGAGAGCTGAAGCCCACGCAGCAACTGATCGTAGTAAATGGTGTGATACTGCCCATTGAGTGGATCCTTTTTCAAAGCCGATGTTTTGATCAGAACATCCATGATGTTTTCAATCATGTCCTCAACGTGGGCATGGCCTGCTGTGTCTGGCGCTGCTTGCAAACCAAAATGATGGTAGTTCTCAAGGGTGTTCTTCCAGTGAATACCATCCATCACCGCTTGGGCCAGATTCGTTTCCAGGGTTTTACCACTCGAATCGCTTGCATCCTGAGCTATGAGCTGCTGCATCTGACTTGCCTGGTTCTGGTAGTGGTAGAGCGAGCGAAAATAACCTTCGATAAAGGTTTCTGCCAAATCACCTTGATCCCTAAGGAAGGCCCTGCGAGCCACCAGCACGTCAACGATGTATCCCTTGATCTGCGAACTGTCCAGCAACACCTTGAAGCCGGGTGACTGCAGCGCCTGCGCAACGTGGGGTTGCCACAAGACATAGGCGTTGGGTGCGCTTGAACTCGTCTTTTGAAGCTTGGAAAGCACCTTTTGTGAACCGTCAGCTGTTTCCATCCAATCCCCACCAATGGCTGGCAAGTTGAAGTTTGCCAGGATGACGCGAGCCAAGAATTCACTGGCCGAAGCGGGGGTGAGGACAAAACGCGTCTCAGGTTGATCCAAAGATTGGATGGAATCAAAAATCGATTCGTGCGCCACGACCGCATCACCACCTTGGGTTTCATCCAAGACCATGACAATGGACCCCGGGAAGGAACCTTTTTCGGCTCCAGCACTCAGGAATGAATCAATGGTGAAAACGGCGAAATCAATGTCGCCATCTTCCATGCTATCGATTCGGCCAGGAACATCTGCGCCATCATCGATGATGTTTAATCTGATTTCTCGCTTTGAGAGCCAGTTCCTCAAATAAGGAGAGCGGAGGATGGCATAGCCACTGAAGGAATCAGCCCTTAGGGTGATTTCCTGAGTGTAGCGGCTGTCGGATCCTGTTGCATCGGTGAGTTTTTCATCGAAGTAAGGAGCGACCAGAAATTTGTAGGCGACACCCAGGATGAGTAAAATCACACACCAAGCCACCGCTGCCACGAGGCATCCCGCTTTTTTGCCCTGACTCATTTTTTGAAGAGTGATCTCATGGCCAATATGGCGAATAAGACCAACATAAGAAAGATTGGGCCAATCGGGTAAGACTCCTGACTGCCACCGGTTGTGGAGGTTGTTGTCCTGACGCCGGATTGAGATGGGTTGCTAACGGGCTGAAAGACACGATCTGGATCGGATCCGATGGGATGGTTCCCTGATTCACATAATGCCTGAATGGCAGCCAAGGCTGCTTCCGAGGGAATGCCTTCAAGCAGTGAAAAAGCATCCTCCTGCGTGGTGGATTGGTCCTGTGTGCTGACTTCAGCAAAGACTTCGGCAATCGCTTGCTTGAGCGTTGCTGCATTGTTGGCTCTGCGGTAAGTATTCACCATGGTGGCAAGCGTGTGATCCTGGTCCATGGCCACGCCAATCACATCGACCCGAATCCCTCGAGCCAGTACATCAGGTGTGTAGTCGTCGACCAAGTCGGAATCGCTGGCCTCTCCATCGGTGACCACAAGTAGACGGTAGGTGCCATAACCAAACGCACGGTCGCGTGCTTCAAGGAGTCGATCGGCCCCTTTCTTGATGTATTCACCCAATGGCGTCCCTCGGCTAGGGTCGATCGATCGGATCGCCGGTAAAAGGCGATTGTCATCTCGGGGGCCAAGAGGATAAGCCCAGTCATCCCGAAGGTTCGAGGCACTGAATACCAGTAGACCAATGTGCGTGGTTTGGGGGATGTTGCTTAGCACATCGATCAGGGCATCCTTGGCGGCGTCCATCTTGGTCTGCATCTGGCTCCCAGGCATGGTTTGCTTCATGGAGCCTGAAGCGTCCAGGACAATCACGACCTGATCAATGGACTCCTGGGCGGACAAAGTCATCGAACCTTCGTTGCTGCAAGTCAGACAAAAGGCAATCAAGGCTGAAGGCCCCAAGCAAGAGGTCCATGATCTCATGGAGGATAGGATGGATTGTGGCTTCATCGGTTCGTGGATGTACTGGTTGCGTCTCCCGATGGGGGAGGGGCTCAAAAGTCAAAATCCGAAGCATTGGTTGCTTCGGCAGGAACGCGGATGATCCTGAACTCAACTCGCATGTTTTGCTTGGCCTCGTTTAAATTGCTTGGTTTGGCGACAAAGGGTTCGCGGATGCCGACTCCGACAGGCTGAATTTGGCTGGCGTCCATCTCGACTCCCTTGCTGGATGCGTAGTCAGTGATGGCCTTCAAGACTTCCACTGCACGTTGTTTGGAAAGATTGAGCGCTGCCTGCATAGTTTCTCGAGGATTGTGGTCGCTGGCTCCGTCAAAGGAGCCAGCCTCAATGAGGCTGACCAAGTCACGTGTTGCCTCAAGATCCAGAGGTCTTCCTCTGAGTGAATAACGGTAGTTGCCACTGGATCCAGATCGTTTGAGGATACCTTTTTGGGAACCTGCCTTGATTAAATCCAATAAGGTTTTGGTGGGATCAGAATGTCCTCGGATGGCGATGACAGCATTGCCAAATCGTTGCGACGATTCTATCACACGCTGGAACTCAGCCCCATACTGTACTGCGCTGAAGCCGGTCTGGTTGGGCTCGAAATTGATGGTGAAACTCAAGATCGTCTTTTCATCCAGTTCACCGCCTGAGCTGAGCAATTCAATTTCTTCCAAGACGGCTTCAGCCCGGAATCGCTCCCCGCGTTCCATGGTGGTTTTGGTCAGGTATTTCAGGAAACGATCAGATTGGTAGTTGAGTCCGGAAGGGAGCAGCCCCATTTTTTCTTTGGCGTAGCCTTGGCTTACAGCCAGGTTGAGAGCTGATTGTTGAAAAGACTCAAATCCTGTTAAATTACCCTGTTGGGTGAAGAAGTTGACGTTGCCTGGGTAGAGGGCAAAGGTGCAGTCCGATACCAGTCCGTGACCTTCCTCCAAAACGGGGATGACCTCTTTGCCGTAGATGTTCTGGGCCATGGTCAGGATGCGCTCATACTCAGCTGAGCCGCCTGCCTCATACTTGTTTTTTAGGTCGATGAGTTCTTCGCAGCCTTTGAGGTAGCCCGCCACGAATTTGTCGATGAGATCGCGATTGGCATCAAAGAAATCTTTGCGACAGACATACACATCAGCAATGGATCGTGACAACTCGGCTGTTGAAACCAGGACGTGAGCGCCTTGAATGGTCCCTTCAGCTCCAGTTCCCGTGGCATCTATCCCGCCGCACAGGCCCAGCATGTCGGGGGTGATCGCAAAGCAAGCATCCACTGCAGGGTTGTTTCGTAGGATTTCGGCTGGGGAATCACTGCTGCCGGTGAGATCTTTGGCCCAGATAAGACGTATATCCGACCAGCTTAGTTGGGCGGTTTTGAGGATGTCATCAAGCATGCCGACATGGGGGCCGCCTTGCTGAATGGCAATGGTTTTCCCTTTGAGATCGGAAAGGGTCTTGAGCCCCTGTCTGGCCACCAGGTGATCGCCAGCTGACCAGGTCATCTGCAGGATGACGACTCCTTTGGTGCGAGGATCCTTACCGATGATTTCAGAGGCCAGGCCCATCATGCGAAAGGTGCCGCGCAGGAAAGGGGATTTTCCTGACATGTAATCCTTGATTTGCTGGGCAAAATCATCTGCAGGTTGCATGTCGAAGGAGAGTCCCTGCTGTGCAAAGATGGATCCTTGGGTAGTCTGCAAACCCCCGTTTGCATGAAACGTGGCCACATCGCCACCCCAAGTAATATAAGGAAGCTGAAGCTGTTTGCTCTTGGAGACCGGGCCGATGGCTGGGCTTCCGATGGAGGCCCTGAAGTCCTGCCCTTGAGCTTGGATGTTTGGGGGCTCGATCGCGATGCAAGCAGTGGCGATCAGGCAACGGAGGGCGAGGTTTAGAAGTGGGATCTTATGTTTCATAGGATGGTCCATTCAATCCAGATTGTTGTTTAAACAGCCTTTACTAAAGATTTTGGCCATTTTTTCTGATCTTGCAACTACAACAATCCGTTTCTTTTGTAATGGCCCCGCGAATAGAATGTAAAACCATCGGCTAGAGGGGACTACTGCTGGCCATTGACCTTGGTTGAGTTTTTAATCATGCTTGATCCATGGGTAATTCGTTCGGTCAGTTATTCCGAATTGCCACCTGGGGGGAATCCCACGGTGGTGGCGTTGGTGTGGTTGTAGATGGTTGTCCGCCTTGTGTGCCCATCACCGCCGAAGAGATTCAGATCGAACTGGATCGTCGTCGCCCAGGTCAGTCCAAGATTGTCACGCCTCGCCAGGAAGCCGATCAGGTCGAAATCCTTTCAGGGGTTTTTGAAGGCAAAACCCTGGGAACCCCCATCATGATGTGGGTGCGCAACAAGGATGCTCGTCCAGAGGCCTACGCCGAAATGGCAGTCAAATTTCGCCCTTCTCATGCCGATTTTACCTACGAAACCAAATATGGGATTCGTGATCCCCACGGGGGAGGGCGCAGCAGTGCGCGGGAAACGGTCGGTCGAGTGGCCGCCGGAGCCATTGCTCGCAAAATCCTCCATGATGCCTACGGGGTTGAGATCGTTGGCTACGTCAAACAAATCCAGGAAATTGTTGCGGAAGTTTCCATCGACAGTGTCCAGCGGGAAGAAGTCGAAGCCAATATCGTGCGCTGCCCTGATGCAGCCGCTGCCGAGTCCATGATTGAGCGTGTTGAATCCATCCGATCCGCAGGGGACAGTGTCGGGGGCATTGTTGAATGTGTGGTGCGGGGAGCTCCGGTGGGTTGGGGAAGTCCGGTTTTTGATCGGCTGGAGGCCGATCTGGCCAAGGCGATGCTGAGCCTTCCTGCCTGTAAGGGCTTCGATGTAGGCTCCGGGTTCGAGAGTGTCTCCTTGACAGGTCTTCAGCACAACGATGCCTTCCGGGCTGATGACCAAGGACAAGTCACCACCACGACCAATCGCTCAGGAGGCGT
>Ga0181590_10003084_pt1 | contig 13915 bp, 10 predicted proteins | sample 071ome_34_FD_132446 | JGI IMG/M metagenome (GOLD analysis project Ga0181590, IMG submission 132446) | Coastal salt marsh microbial communities from the Groves Creek Marsh, Skidaway Island, Georgia - 071411BT metaG (megahit assembly) | ecosystem: Environmental > Aquatic > Marine > Intertidal... | reverse complement strand
GGACGCGCTAAGAACACTCGAATTGATCGAATCGCACCAAATTACCCATACCCACATGGTGGCCACCATGGTTCATCGATTGCTGGCGCTGGGCGAGTCGACGCTGTCTCGATATGACGCTTCATCTCTTCGATTTCTGCTTCACGGGGCGGCGCCTTGTCCAGTTCACGTCAAGCAATCGATGATTAACTGGCTGGGGCCGGTCCTTTTTGAATACTACGCCGCGACAGAAGGCGGCGGAGGATTCTTTGTGGATTCGAATGAGTGGTTGACCAAACCAGGAACGGTCGGACGATCCCCCGAAGGCGCGGATAATCGCATCTTAAGTGATGACGGGGAGCTATTGCCCACTGGGGCGGTCGGGACTATTTACTTCAAGGCGCCCGCGCTCCGTTTTAACTATTTCAAAGATGAGGAAAAGACGGCGAAAAGCTATCGAGGGGAGTTTTTTACCCTCGGTGACATGGGCTATTTCGATGAGGACGGCTACCTGTTTCTCACGGGGCGAAGCGCAGAAACCATCATTTCAGGCGGGGTGAACATTTACCCGCAAGAAACCGATGACGTGCTGCTCAAACATGAGGCAGTGCTCGATGCGTGTACGGTGGGTGTGCCCAATGACGAATGGGGTGAAGAAGTAAAATCCGTGGTTCAGCTGCGAGCGGGCTTTTCGGCGACCTCAGATTTGGCGGAGACGCTGATTAACTTTTGTCGCGAACACTTGCCGGCGTTCAAATGTCCTCGTACGCTCGACTTCGCAGAGGATTTGCCCAGACTCCCGTCTGGAAAAATTCAGCGCGGCTTGGTCAGGGCGCCGTTTTGGGCGGGCCGTGACCGACAGATCTAAGATCGGTGCCCGAGGGTCGAATCCTCGTTTAATCTTACGTTTGGCCGCAGGGTCATTGATCAGTCAGCACCTTAAAACGCCGCAGGAGCCACTGCTTCGGGTCAAGAGAAAGAAGGAATCACTCACATGCAACGCATCCCTCTGATGCCCATAACCCACGCTAAGATCATTCGCATGACCCGCCGTTTGCCGATATTGCTTTGTCTCGCCGCGGCATGGGCGGCGCTGAGCATCCCCAGCAGCTTCGCAGCCCAAGTGGCCGCAAGTCGAGGTGCCCATGGCATGGTGACCTCAACCTCTCGTTTGGGTAACGCGGCCGCGATTGAAGTGATGAAGTCAGGCGGAAACGCGGTGGACGCAGCCGTAACGTTGGGATTTGCCCTAGCTGTGACGTACCCAGAAGCGGGCAATGTAGGGGGTGGGGGCTTTGCCGTTCTGCGTTTGCCCTCTGGGGAGGTGGTGACCTTGGATCATCGTGAGCGCGCGCCTCGGGCGGCGACTCGCGATATGTTCTTGGATGCCGATGGGCAAGCGGTCGCTGAACGATCGCTCAACAGTCATCTAGCCTCCGGTGTGCCAGGTACCGTAGACGGTTTGCTGGCACTCCATGATCGATACGGCTCACTGCCACTCAAGCAGCTCTTAGCGCCGGCCATAGAGATGGCACGCCAAGGCGTTCTAATCGAGCCCGAACAGGTAGATCGTTTTAATGATCTGGCGACGAGGACCTCCCATTGGCCAGCGACGCAGCAGAAATTCACCCAGGCTGGGCAGCCTTTTGTTCAAGGTGATATCTGGAAGCAACCCCATTTGGCCAACACCCTTCAAACGATTGCCGAGAAGGGTCGTTCAGGATTCTACGAAGGTTGGGTTGCGGAGGCGATTGCAGACGAGATGACGCAGGGCGGGGGGCTGATTTCTCTCGAGGACCTTAGGGATTACCAGAGCATTTGGCGCGCACCCATCCACACGGTTTATCGAGGTTTCGATATCTGGAGCATGGGGCCACCTTCATCCGGTGGCGTATTGATTGCTCAAATATTGCACATGCTGGAACCCCATGACTTGTCGAGTATGGGGTGGGGCAGTGCACGGCTAGCGCATTTAGTGGTCGAAGCCGAGCGGCGAGCTTACGCGGACCGCGCCAAGCACCTGGGTGATCCGGATTTTTGGCCCGTCCCGGTCGCCACCTTAACCGACCCAGAATACGCGCGCGCGCGGATGCGTGATTTTGATCCGGAGCGGGCCTCCCTCAGTCTCGAGATCGGCGCGGGTCAAGGGCTCGTGGAAAGCGAGAACACCACGCATTACGGATTGATTGATAAGAATGGATTGATGGTCGCAATCACCACGACCCTAAACAGCAGTTTCGGTAGTGAACTGGTCATCCCCGAGACGGGGGTGCTCATGAACAATGAGATGGATGATTTCTCGGCTCAACCGGGCGTGCCGAATCAGTTCGGTCTTCTAGGCGCGGAGGCGAACGCCATCGAGCCCGAGAAGCGGATGCTCAGTTCGATGACACCGACTTTGGTAACGCGCAATGGCGAGCCCTTCTTGATCACTGGGTCTCCAGGTGGCTCAACCATTATTACCACGGTCCTCCAAGTGCTGATGAACGTCATTGACCATAAGATGCCGCTAGCAGAGGCGGTGGGTCTGCCTCGGTTCCATCATCAGTGGTTTCCGGATGCCATCCAGTTCGGCCCCCGGGCGCTGAGTCCAGATACCCTGGACTTGCTTCAAGCAAAAGGCCATAAGCTGGCGCCCAGAAGCGAAATTGGTGATGCAAACTCAATTTTGATTAAAGATGGGACTTATTGGGGCGTCAAAGACCCTCGGGAGTTCGGTTCTGCTCTCGGCTATTAGCGCCACCAGGCGCGAGGCCGCATTGACCTAGAAGCTCGCTCAAATCTTTCGCGTGACGCTTGAGTCGTTCGCGCGCTGAATGGATAAGTGCTGACCGCTCGCGTCGAAACTGTTCTAGCTGGGGAGACTGACCCGTAATCAGCGTTGCCTCTATTGAATCGACGAGCGGCAAGATGAGTTGGGTCATTTTAGTTAAACGATTGATTTCTTTTTGAAGCGTCCCCGCAAAAACGTGGATGACCAAACCCTCGAGCCGTTTCGCTCGAGCGTTTGGCATGCCTTGGTAGCAAAGAGGGCGATCTTGAGTGAATACAGCAAGGGTTCGCTCTGCGACGGCTAAGTGATCCAAGACATCGGCCCAGGCCTCGATGATTTGGCCGCCCAATCCAGAGCGAAGGGGTTGTAGCACTTCGTTGATTTCCGTTGAGGTCACTGTTGAGGCCCCTGATTTAAGGTGCCGAGAGAGTTCCAATAGCGAGGCCAATGCCATGGCTTCCGTGTGCGCGCCTTCGGGTTCAAGCGAGCCGAACCGTCCAGGTCGCCAAAAAGTCATTAACTCATCGCTATACAAAATTGAGCGTTCGATTTGGAGTGCAAGGCGCCCACGTTTGGTTGCTAGGGCACGTTCAATGACCTGAGCAAGGTCTGGATCGCTCGGCTTGAGGGTGTCGATGCAGGCTGGCGCAAGTTCAATAAAACGAAGTTGAAATTCAAGCCGCCCAATAGGGTCGGCCCATCGACCGAGCGAGTTGTTCTGCTCAGAAAGCACCTGGTGAAGTGCGCAAGCGTTGAGCGAGAGATAGTCGAGCAGGCCCAAAGATTGTTTAGATTCCTGCACCGATTCGAGGTCAATGTACCGTTGGCGTCGATCAATACTTGGTCTAGCAATCGGGCTCATGGGCAGAGACTCGATATCGAGGTTCGCTTGGAGGCGGCTGGTATAAGTCTGAAGCGCATCCTGAATCGAAGGTGGACTGCAGGCCGCGAGGGACCAGACGGCGAGAATCAGGGCGCGCTGGCAGAGCCAGAGCCCTGTGCTGGGGCTAAGAGACGTTCTCTTTGATCCCCATGATGGTTGGTGCTCTGGCGGTTTTGCGATGTCGAGATGGCGCTTGCGCTGTGTTTCTTTGAGCGCCAAAGCCCTTTGCGGGGTGAGAAAGTGGAGCGCCATCACCTTGCCAGACCGGCTGGAGTCGAGGCGGTAACGTCGAAGCGGTGCTCGACGAGGGCACGCCGGATGCTTGGTGTACAATGCGCGCGAATTATCACGAAGAGCATCCTGTGGATTTATCAGCATTCAAAGCTTACGACATCAGAGGTCGAATTCCTGATCAGCTTAATGTCGATTTGGCGGAGCAGATCGGCTTAGCTTACGCCGCTTGGTTGAAGCCTCGCAATGTGGTGGTTGGGCATGACATCAGGTTAACAAGTCCAGAATTGACCGAGGCCGTCATCAGTGGGCTCCGAAAAGCCGGCGTCCATTGTCATTTCATCGGGGAGTGCGGAACCGAAGAGATCTATTTTGCCACCGACCATTTCGAAATGGACGGTGGGATCATGGTGACCGCAAGTCACAACCCCAAGGACTACAACGGGATGAAGTTCGTGCGAGAGCAGAGTCGGCCCGTGAGTGGAGACGATGGGTTAGGAGAGATTCGTGCGTTGGTCGCGTCAGGGCAACTGAACGTTCCGGCTAATCAAGCACAAGGCACGCGCTCTAACCTAGATCACCGGCCGGCTTATATCGATCACTTGTTGCAGTATGTTGACGCTCCTTCCCTCAAACCGCTCCGAATCGTGACCAATGCCGGTCATGGCGGCGCGGGCACGGTGATCGATGCGCTCGAACCGCATCTACCCATTGAATTTATTAAGATTCATCATGAGCCGAACGGTCACTTCCCGGAAGGTGTCCCCAACCCGTTGCTGATCGAAAACCGCGCACCAACAATCGAAGCGATTCGCTCCTCTAAGGCAGACTTTGGTATTGCGTGGGATGGCGATTTTGACCGCTGTTTCTTCTTTGATCATGAAGGACGATTCATTGAGGGTTATTACATGGTGGGGCTCCTGGCGGCTTCGTTTCTAGAGCGCGAACCCGGCGCCGCGATCGCTTATGACCCGAGACTGACCTGGAATACAGAAGACATTGTTCGTGAGGCTGGGGGGCGGCCCATCATGAGCAAGACGGGGCATGCGTTCTTCAAGGCGACTTTGCGCCATGAAAACGCGATTTACGGTGGTGAGATGAGCGCCCATCACTACTTCCGAGATTTTGCATCGTGTGACAGTGGCATGATTCCCTGGCTATTGGTTGCCGAAATGATGTCTAAGCGAGACCAATCGCTTGCTGAGTTGGTTGATGCTCGAATGGCTCGCTATCCAGCAAGTGGCGAAATCAACCGAAAGGTCGAAGATGCGAGCGCGACGATCAGCGAGATCCGGGCAGCGTTTGAAGGCGATGCAGAAGGCGTCGATACCACGGATGGCATTAGCCTCTCATTCGCGGATTGGCGGTTTAATCTGCGCATGTCGAACACGGAGCCGGTCATCCGACTAAATGTGGAAAGCCGGGGTGATGTCAGTCTGATGGAAGAAAAAACTGAGATGCTATTGGGTATGATCGGTGGCGACCTTGCTTAGCCGCTCCGTCAGCGTCCCCAGCGGCCATCGGACGGTCCGCTTACGGTGAGTTGGCTTGGTGGACTTTTGGGGGGGACCCTGGGCTTTGCGATTGGCGGCCCAATTGGTGCCATTCTCGGTGCGATTGCCGGCAACTCGATCGCTGAGCGCTCTGGCCAGACGTTCGATCAAGCCTCTAAGCAAACGATCTTTTTTACGTCCTTATTTGCCATGCTGGGTAGCCTTGCCAAGGCGGATGGCAGAGTGTCTAAGGCTGAAATTGCGTTTGTCGAGAAACTGATGCGTGAGCAATTGCGCTTGGATTCCAGCGCACGTCGGGTCGCCATCGAGATTTTCAATGAGGCAAAACAACGACCCGCGTCCTTCGAAGCCTATGCGCGACAATTCGCAGAGGTGTTCCGCAGCGAGCCGGAACAGGGCGAAATGTTACTCAGATTGCTCTTGCAAGCCGCGATGGCTGACGGCGAGCTGCATGACGACGAAGTGCGTTTTCTTCGAGGTGCTGCCGCACAGTTCAGACTCGAGCAGGTTTTTGAACAATTGCTGAGTGGGCTGTCTTCGGAGGGGGCAGTTGATCGTCTGGAGGCCAGTTATGCCCTACTCGAGAGCGAACCCAGCGACGATCTGGCAGTGATCAAGAAACGATATCGTAAGCTGGCGATGAAATATCATCCAGATCGCATTCAGAGCCAAGGTTTGCCTCCAGAATTGATCCAAGCCGCCGAAGCTAAATTCAAAGAAATTCAAGATGCGTATGATCGAATCGAGCGCGCGCGCCAGTGAGGTAGGAAAATCGCAGGCGGGAGTTTCTGCGGTTGAGTCGACGGTCATAACTCAGGAGTAGATGGATTGATCCCTTTCCTAAAACCTAGGGTCCCCGATATGCAATCCGCAAAGGATGCGTTGGATCAAGCTTTCGGAGACTGTAGTTCGGAACTCAAAGGTGTTTTCGCACCCTACCGAATTAGACCACTTGGCGCTCATCTCGATCACCAAGGGGGTCCGGTTTTTTCGATGAACACGGCTTTCGGTATTCACGGATATTGGCGGCTTAATCAGACAGGCGAAGTTAGGGTGCTTAGCCATGGAATCGGACGCGCCATCATTCCAGTTGCTCGGTGGGTACAACGATTGAACGATGGCTTTGATTATTTGCGCGCCACTGTATCTCAAGTGTTAGCGCGGGGGATTAGTCCCCCAGGGTTCGACGTTTACCTTCAGGGTGAGCTTACAGCTTGCGGACTATCCAGTTCTGCAGCGGTAACCTTGCTCTATCAAGAAATACTTTTCCAAGAGACGAGACTGGGGCCGTCAATTGAAGAGCGTCTTGATTGGGCGGTTGCTTGTGAGAACCACTTTATCGGTGTTCAAAGTGGGATCGGCGATCAGACATCGATGCTGTACGGGAAAGAGAACGAAGCCGTTCTGTATGATTGTCGTCAAAGATCGGCGATGAACATCCGTCAACACAACCCTTGGACGTTTCTCGTGTTGAATAGTGGTCAAAGTGCTGCACTCTCGGGATCGACCAGTTTTAACGATCGGGTTGGAGAGTCATTTGCTGCCGCAGAAGAACTGGGACGTTTGTCTAATGAACTCTCTGACCACCCAAAGCTAAGTGACTATTCTGAGCCCAGTTTTAGAAAGCACTGGCCTGGCCTGACGTCGATCAGTCAACGTCGTGGCGAGCATTTCTTCACCGAAACCGAGAGAGTTCGGCTAGGGGTCGAGGCCTGGAAAGTTGACGATAAGCGGTTGTTTGGTCAGTTGATGAATGCTTCCTGTCAGAGCTCAGTTCTCAACTACGAAACGGGAACCGCCGCACTTATTGAGTTAGTAGGGCTGCTTCAATCGCAGCAAGGTGTGTTTGGGGCCCGATTTAGCGGTGCCGGAACTCGAGGGTGTGTGGTGGCTTTAATCGAGCCGAGAGAGGTAGGGGCTATTCTAAATGAACTTCCCTCACGCTATAGCGAGGCGTTAGCTCGACTCGCGTCCCGGCAATGGGCGTTCATCACTCAGACTCATCGAGGTCTGTGTTTGCTATGAAAGTTCTTATTCTTGCAGCTGGATTCGGAACTCGAGTGCAGCATTTAACGGGTGGGAAGCCTAAAGCGTTGATGCCTTACAAAGATGGCGTGCTCCTCGATGCATTGATGGATCAATTCTCTGCCTCAGACGAGGTCAGTTTGATCACTAATGCGCTGTACCGGGAACAATTTGAGAAATGGGCCGTCGGAAAGGGCTGTGATATTCCTCTGATAGACAATCAAGTGATGGCTGAATCCGAGCGCAAGGGAGCGCTGTTTGATCTGGCTTTGGCGCTGGATCATGTAGGCATTGATGAGCCCATGATTGTGGTGGGTTCAGATACTATTTTCGACTTCTCCCTCAGAGCTTTCGGTGAATCACTGGCCAGCGAACAGTGTTCGCTGGTTGGCGTTCGCAAGAACCCTGATCCGGAAGACCAGAGACGCCGCGGCGTAGTTCAGATGGATGCATTGGGGAGAATCACTGGCTTTGAGGAAAAGCCTCAATTTCCCAAGAGCGATACTGCGGCAACCGCGCTTTATGGATTTATGCCTGAAGCGCTCAGAAGATTAAAACCTTATCTTGCTGAGAACCAAAACATTGATGCCCCCGGGTATTTCATCCGATACCTGATTAATGAGGTCCCAATGGGCACTTGGTGGCTTCCGGGACCGATCATTGATTTCGGTCATGCAGATGCGCTTTCGAAATCGCTCACGAGCTGAGTGCTTTCCATAGAACTGCCGTTCGATGCAGCATCGATCGCCAATAATGAGCTTGTGTCGCTGAAATTGGTTGCGCTAGCAGCAGGGTCGGGGTGCGTGCAACGAGAGGCAAGAAGGATCGAACGTCAGCCATCAATCGATCCATACTGAGCTTGCAGTAGGGCGAGAGAAGGCGTTGGCGTTCAGTCAAATAGTACGTTAAGCACTCACCGATGCGGTTCAAGTCCAATTGCTCCGCACTGAAATAGAACGCAAGGTCAAAGGCTGCCGGCCCCCAGCAGTAATCCCCCCAATCGACGATAGGACATCCAAGCTGAGGCAAGATATTGCCGAGCCGAGCGTCACAGTGAATCAAACCCAGGTGATTTGGCTCAAGATCACCTTGTTCAACTGCGATTTCCTCCCCGAGCGAGACGAACAGGTCAGCGGTGTCGGAGCCCAGGGTTTCACGCATCAATTGGTGTTCATCACCATTGATGGGACCCAATTGCCGCACATTGTCCTCGAAGCGAAAGGGAATCTTTGAAGGACTGATTGGGCTCGCGTGCAACGCAGCGAGCGATGCCATGGCCGCTCGGTGAATGGTCAGCGGGTAGTCCCGCCGGCGGGTTGCACTTTGAGTCTGGGACGGATCTTGGTCTGATTGGATCTGCGATTCGACGGGAGGGCCCATCTCTCGGTATGCGCCTCGGTCAAAATTTGTTGAGAGGTCTTCGAGTACAAGTATGCCGCCCGCGGTCTCTGGGGCGTCATCGAGGAAAAAAGCCTCGGGGGTTCGAACGAGCAGCTGTTGACGGACCGATTTATAAAACTGCCACTCCCTGGAATAACTTTGAAACTGCCGGTCAAGGGCTCCGCTAAGGCTCTGGATTTTGATGAAGACGGTAAAAGGCGCTTCTACGCCCCTCTCATGAACGTGGGCCCGGAACACACGGGCGACATGCCCACTGTGGATGGCTCTAAGCTTGAGCACTCGCCATTGACCCTGTGATATTTCGAGAAGATGGGCACGGATGTGCGCTGTGACGTTCGCGTCCACCAAGTCGCGGGTCTAGTCGGATGGGAGGGGTGAAAGCTTGAATTCGACACTGCGTACGGTGTCCCCCTCGCCATTCTTGATTGACGCGAACACGCGCCGAGCAGGCCAATCAATTTCCAGCATGCCGTAATTGGCATCATAGAAGGGCTGCCCGAGTCGGTAGGGTCCTGGCTCGTCCGAAAGTTCGCCCAAAATCGAGGACAAAGGAAGATTGAGCGAGGAGGCCGTGATTTCCAGCAAGGGCGCTTCACTCCGCTGGTTGTCGTAGTAGATCCCGGCCATGTGACGGTCGCCAGAGAGTATCAGGGTACTACCCTGCGCTTGGGAGAGCAGCGTCATCAGCCGTCTCTGCTCTATCGGAAGAAGCCGCCACGCTTCCCAGGCATGGCCATCCGCCAGAAACTGGACTGAACTTGCAATCAACCTCAAGTCTGCAGGTTGCGCTAATACCTCTTCGAGCCATGCCCATTGCGCTTCGCCCAGCATTGATTGATTGGGATCATCTGTCGGTTCATAACGCCCGTTGCTTGGAGGAATGATGGGCTTTCGGAGCGCCGTTCGAAAGAAACGGGTGTCCAAAAGGATCAGTTGGACGCTTTTCCCAGGCGCTCCAAATCTGATCTCGCGATAAATGCCGGGTCGAGCGGTGCTCGGATCGTCCGAAGGGATAGCCCAAAAGTCTTCAAAAAGCGCCTCAGCTGCCCATTTATGCGGCCAATCACCCCCGGCGTCATTCAGCCCATAGTCGTGATCGTCCCAGGTTGCGTAAAGCGGGACTTGCGCTTTTAGATGCTTGAACTCGCGTGACTGTGCAAGCGAAGCATAGGCAGCCTGGAGTGATTTGAGTTCCGGGTCGTCTGATTCATCGTCTGCGTAGACGTTGTCTCCCAAGAAGAGAAAGACATCGGGCGCGTCTGCAGCGATGACATCGAAGATACCATACGACTCTTTGGGTTCAGCGCAGCTACCAAAGGCGATTCGGGTCACCGTATCCAGGCTCGATTGACTCACTGCGTTCTCATTGGCAAGCATCACTGGACTGAATAACAGCAAAGCGCCCGTCAACCAGTGGTTTCTCAGTTTGCAGAGGTAGCGTCGTTTCATGAACGGAATCTCGTGGTTTAGGGTCGAGTCTATCACGGCCTTAGAACATGCAGATTGCCTGTCTGGCTTGGTATGCTAGCGGCTAAACAGAGAGCGTTTTGTATGCCAAAACCTGAGGAAAGCGGCTTGCGTAAAGTACCACTCGATTACGAATCGGTTGCGCCTGATGAGGTGCTGCGACGAGCAGAGGCCTTCAGAGATTTGATGCGTCGTCGACGGAGCGTGCGGATGTTCTCCGGTGTTGCGGTCCCAAATGCGGCTATTCGAGCGTGTATCCAAGCGGCTGGATCGTCGCCGAGCGGTGCGAACCAGCAGCCTTGGCATTTTGCTGTGGTCGCCTCACCTGAAAAAAAAGCGCTGATTCGTCAGGAAGCAGAGATCGAAGAAAGGGCGTTTTACAGCGAGCGCGCATCAGAGGCGTGGCTTGATGCACTCGCGCCCATAGGAACCGACGCGGACAAAGGATTCTTGGAGGATGCGAGCCATCTAATTGCCATCTTTCAAGTTCGCCACGCGCAATCGGCAACGGGTGAAAGAGTCAAGCACTACTACCCTATGGAGTCCGTCGGCATCGCCACCGGCGTATTGATTACCGCGTGCCATCAGGCGGGTCTGGTGACGCTAACGCATACGCCAAGTCCTATGCGCTTTCTGAACAAGATTTTGGGTCGACCAAGCCAAGAGCGACCTTTTTTGTTGCTTGCCGTAGGCTACCCCGCTGAAGCCGCCTGGGTCCCAGATATTGCTCGAAAGACGATGGAAGAAATCGCGTCATTTCATTAACTGGAGCCTTCACCAAGGTTCTGAGGGTGGGGCAGGGCGCCCCTGATCTTTCGATATGTCTTCGACTCGGGTTCGATTGCCCGCAAATCGTCCAGCGATCGAGGAGAAGATCTACGAAGGTGCTTTTCTCAGAATTCAAATCGGCGCATCAGATCAACGATGCCATTAGATAGGTGCCCGAGCTGGGCCTTGCTGTGCCGTGCGTTGCTGCAGCGAGATGAGGTCCGCAAGAATATGACCGGCCTCAATGACGTAAGCATCGGGGGGGGTCTTCTTGGGAGCCTCTTCAGATCGAGGTCCATCAGCCTGACCTTGCGCTTGGGTTTCGACGCCATTCTCAAGAGAGTCGGTGGTGAGCGCTTTTGTAGCCCCGCCCTCTCTAACAAACGCTTCAATATCTTCAGAGTCTAGAGAAATATCCGGATTTTCTCCTTGCTCGATACGTTCCGCATCCTCATCAAGCTCGTCAAGGGAGGCCAACGCTGGAAGCCCTTGCGCTTCGCGCTTGGTGTTCATAAGACTCAGCCAGAATGATTCGTTGTCTTCTTTTTCTTTGATCCGATCAGCCTCTCTTAGCGACAACTGTGTGTCATCTGCTCTTGATTGGCGGTACGCAAAGGCTGAAGTGACATAATTGAATTCGGGATCCTTGGACATTCTTGCTTGGTGGCGGCTGATCAGCTCTGGCAGTAATGGCTGCAGATCGCCTTTGGTTCGATAAAAGGTGGGTCGAATTTGATCCCAAGGAAGGGGGGCCTCCAAGGTGCTCTCGCCAATGGCTTCTGGATCGTAATCATCGGGGTACTGCAGATCGGGGATGATACCGCGATGTTGCGTCGAATCTCCGGTAATTCGATAGAACTTGGCTTGGGTCATTTTTAGTTGACCATGGTCAAGCGGCTGTAATGTTTGCACGGTTCCCTTACCAAAGGTTTGAGTGCCGATAACGACGCCTCGTTGATAATCCTGGATGGCTCCCGCAAAAATCTCAGACGCCGAGGCGCTCAAGCGGTTGACGAGCACCGCAAGCGGACCTCGGTAGGCCGTGCGAACATCGCGATCGCTTAGGACATCAACTCGATTGGCCTTGCTGCGAATTTGCACGGTGGGCCCGCGGTCAATGAATAAGCCGGTGAGCGTTTTGGCTTCCTGTAAGGAGCCTCCGCCGTTGTCTCTTAAGTCGATAACCACGCCATCGACACCTTCGGCTTCTAGCTCACCCAGCAGTCGTTTGACATCGCGAGTGGTGCTACGGAAGTTCGGATCGCCCTCTTGCATGGCTTTGAAGTCAACGTAGAACGTTGGGATGTCAATCACGCCGACCCGGGTTTTGTTGCCAAATTGCTCAATTTCGACGACTTCGGCTTGAGCAGATTGCTCTTCGAGTTCAACTTTCTTGCGCACGATGTGAATCACTTTCGCGCTGGCGAGATCTGAAGACCCTGCGGGCAAGATTTGGAGTTGAACGGTGGTGTCTCGTTTCCCTCGGATCAACTGCACAACATCGTCGACCCGCCAGCCGATGATGTCGACCAGTTCTTCATCTTCTTGGCCAACGGCAATGATTCTGTCGTTGGGCTTAAGCTGCTTAGATTTTTCCGCGGGGCCAGCAGGCACCAAGCTTACGACCTTGGTGTATTCGTCTTCAGTCTGCAATAAAGCGCCAATACCCTCGAGCGAAAGGCTCATATTAATGTTGAAATTTTCAGAGGTGATGGGTGAAAAGTACTGCGTGTGTGGGTCGTACGTCTTTGTCAGTGCGTTCATGAACAGCTGATAGACATCGTCAGCATTGGTTTTTTGCAGCCGATTTAGGCGACTGCTATACCGCTTGTCCAAAAGCGTTTGAATATCTTCAAGGGCTTTACCTGCGAGCTTGAGATTAAGCACATCATTCTTGATGCGCTTCCGCCATAGTTCATCGAGTTCCGCTTCTGTGGCAGCAAACGGCTGCTCGGCGCGATCGAGCTCCAGCGACTCAGCGATGCTGAAATCGAACTGATCAACGCCTTCCCGGAGTTGCTCAACCACCCAAGCAAATCGTGCGGTGACTTTGGCCTGATACCGATTGAAGATGGCGAAGGCGGGCGCAAGATCGGACCTTCTCAGTGCGTTATCAAGTTCGAATCGATAATGCGACAGCGCATCCAAGTCAGATTGTGTGAAATAGCTTTTTGAAGGATCTAGGTCATCGATGTAACCGTCAAAAACCTCGCCCGAGACCTCGTCATCAAGCACTTGGTCAACATAATGCTGTTCACGTAGGGCATCTAAAATATTTTTTGTGGTGCTCTCTTGAATCTCGGTCGGTGATAGTAGGGCAGCATTTTCAGGTTCGAGCGTGGTGATGCCGCTGGCTAAGCCCGTGAAGGTGAGTGCCCAGGCGAGACCGGTCAATCGACCCAAAGATTGCAGACTTGTGAGCCGTATGCCGTGATTTCGGGGTTGTTTGATCCCAACCCCTAACTTTCGTCGCCACCGAGCGGCTGTACTTACGCAGGGGACAGCGTTCGATCGCCGGCCTAAATCGTTCATTCGGCCCTCAATGTTGTGTGGGGTCTCTACCACGTTTCAAACCTTCTTTCTCAGTCAAAGTCTCGTTACCAAGAGGATACAAGAATTCATTGAACAAACGTATCCGCTGGCGTGCTTCAAAGTATCGACATCAGATATGCCGATCAATGGGCTATCAATCTCTGATAACGAGGATGCGCTCTTGCCCCTTCGGCCGGATTAAGACCTTGGGTGCGCGATCAACCCTAGGGCCGAACCAGGACCTGCGATACATCGAGCGGCGCAACGGATTATCCGTCTAGAATGATTCCCGAATTCACGCACCGAAACGTTATCCAGTGGTATGGATTTTCCCGACGTGAG
>Ga0181590_10003076_pt1 | contig 13945 bp, 17 predicted proteins | sample 071ome_34_FD_132446 | JGI IMG/M metagenome (GOLD analysis project Ga0181590, IMG submission 132446) | Coastal salt marsh microbial communities from the Groves Creek Marsh, Skidaway Island, Georgia - 071411BT metaG (megahit assembly) | ecosystem: Environmental > Aquatic > Marine > Intertidal... | reverse complement strand
TTCTACTGCTTCTTTTGAGTATGGCAAATATTGAAATACCAAACTGGGATCTATCAGTGGATTAGGATTTGTATCGCTGTTTTTTTCGTTAGGATACTGACTCCAAAACATGTGGTTGTGTACTAGTTGACCCCACGCCCAATCTGATTCACTGTGTGTGAACCACTGCTCGAATAGTCTTTCCCCTAACTCCCATACGCTAGGATTCATGTTTGCGGGAAAATATCTTACATCGTCGTTGAGGTAGTGCTTAAACTCAGGGTGTGTTTGTGGATCAGTATAGTTAAACAACATCATGTCATTGTATTGATCAAATATTTCCACTGGCTTTACAAACAGTGTGTCAGACCCCATGCACAAAATATTGCATGGCTCTCTGAACCACAATTCTCTCACAGTATACCACTGTGCTATTTGAAACAGTCTTGCGTCTAAAACAGGAGATACTGTTTTTATTTCCTCCCAGTCCCCGGCTAAAAATTGTTCAGCACTGGCCCGGCTAATACTGTACATGTTTTCATATGATATAAAATCGAGGTCTGCATTAGCATTATCGCCACCGCCTTTCCAGGAACCCCATTGTTTTATGACTGGTCTTACACTACCAACTAGATAATTTTTCATATATGTATTATAACATTCCTCGAACTAAAGGTCAACTTACCAAATAAATGTGTTTTTATAGTACTTTACAATTTTCTTCAATTCTGCATCGAATTTAGCCACAGGTGCCCAATCTAATGATTTCATTTTGTTGTCACTTATTGCATATCTAACATCTTGCCCCGGGCGTTGCACAGTTGTGTCTAGCAATTCAGCCTCATCAACTTTGTGCAAGCCTAACAGTTTGATTATTTTTCTAGCAACATTAATATTAGAGTCTTCATAATTACCAGATAAGTTATATACGCCATACTGTATATTTGCATCTATCAGTTTAATAACAGCTGATGCAGTATCGCTGGCATGGAGCCATGTTCTGCGCGGCTTTCCTTTATCGTGCAACAACACTTTCTTGCCCAAAGACAAATACTTTATAGCATGTGGAATAAACTTTTCAGTGTATTGTCCAATACCATAGTTGTTAGTAGGGCGTAAAATCACGTAAGGTACTTTGTAGGTTCTAGCCCATGCAATAATGAGCATGTCAGCCGCGGCCTTTGTTGCACTATATGGATTACTAGGTTTCAGTAAATCTTCTTCAAAGTGTTTGCCTTCTACAATGTCGCCGTATACTTCGTCTGTGCTAAAATGCATAAACACAGGCATACGCTTGCGACTGTGTCTGCGAATAAGTTCCAGTATGTGGTGTACTCCGCTGATGTTGCTGTCCACAAACTCTTTGCTGCTAACAATACTGTTGTCCACGTGAGTTTCTGCAGCAGTGTTGATAAAATAATCACAATCGTATAGTACATCTAGATCGTTTATATCTTTCTCTTCAAACTCAAAGTTTTTGTATTTTTTCAATTCTGGCAAAAGATTCCAGTTAGCTGCGTATGTGCCTTTATCAATGCCGCGCACATACCAACCTTTTTCCAAGCAAGATTTAGTTACATGATAACCTATGAATCCTAAACAGCCTGTGATATAAACTACTCTTTTCATTGTTCTAATTTCACTATTTCATCGTTTTTTATAATCCACACTGTGCCTGCGTAATTATATTTTTCTTTTAATTTTTTTATGATGGCATTTTGATAAGCAATAGCACTTATTAATACATTGTCAACTTTACTAGTTAGTAATATATCTGTAGATAGTACTTGCTTTTTGGTTGCCGGTATAAACCTGTTTATTTTGTTTGGGTCACTGTCTATAACATATGTTAAATTCTGTTGCTCTAGCAATCCCATGATACTCAGTCCTTTTGCTCCAGCACCCCATATTGCAAACGTTTCATTGTTTTGTGCAAGTTCTTGTCCTAAACTATTAATATTTTCTACAAGGTTAATACGAGATTGAACTAAACTGTCAAAACTAACAGGTTGCCTGTGTTGAATAATCACAGTGTTGTATTCATCGAACATTGTGTGTTTAGCTTCAATCACATCAAATCCGTTTAGTTCACATGCAGTTGTTAAAGTTTTTAATGTGAAATAATTTACGTGATCTGGGAAGAAATCATAAAAGCGATCGTCTTTGAGTGCTTTTTCTAAACTAGGTACTTCTATTAATCCAAGACCACCTGGTTTTAAATGCTTTTTGATTCCATTGAACATTCCTGTTATGTCATCAACGTGTTCGAACACTTGTCTGGTAACAAATACATCATACATATTAGGTAGTTTTGTATTGCTATCCATGTACCCAGGATAAACCCGAAGGTATAGTTTTTCCGCTTCCTTCCTACTTTTTTCACTGGGCTCAATTCCTTCGACGTTGAGTCCCCTACGCTGAAACCGTAACATGAATGCTCCGTCACCTGCGCCTACATCTAATACGCTTGCACCTTTTAAATTAAATTTGGTAACAAGTTCTTCTGCTAATCCATCTAAATATTCTGTTAGTTGATCACTGAATGTTGTACTCATTAAGTAATCTTCATAGTAATCATTGTTTAAGTTAAACGGTGCTTGAACAAGGCCGCACCCTTTACATTCATAAATTTCAATATTAGTTGTATATGTTTTTGTATTATCTATTTCAGATAGCAAGTGTTGTACATCTTTAGGTACGCCCATTAGTTCTAGTTTTTTGTTTACTAGTGAATTACACACCCTACATTCTGTCATACAACTCTCCTCAAACTAAGGAAGCTAGGGCTATCTCCGTACAGCCAACCTTCCCATCCTGCTTGTAGATCCTCCTTGGTTTCGGGTAAAAATTGTTCAATGTTTTTAAATACATCTAATGCCCTTGTAGCATCATCTGCCCAATGACTAAATCCTAAATGTCCATAATCTCTGTCTCTGCCTGCTCCTACTAACTTCACAGGTGTGTTCTCGTGATCTAAGTAGTTGCGTAAAAATTCGTAAGGTCTAAAAATAGTAAAAGGAGTAATAGAGTACACAACAGGTATTTTGCCTGCTTGCGATAAGCCCACAGCAGCCCCTATCATTAATTGTTCAGCTGCACCAACGTTTGCAAAACGTTCCGGGTGGCGTTCTCTTGCTTCGTTCAACACACCGAAGCCTAAATCGCCACTTAGCAACCAGATACGTTCATCTTGTGTCATTGCATCTGCAATTAATTTTCCGAATAAGTTTCGCATATCTCTTTATAATCCTCAGGCTTTAGTACATAGTAGTGTGTTAGTATACCTTCTGCATTAGGTAAACTTGGCGGTACTGAATTTTTAATTTGTATATCTGGCAAAAATGCTTTCAATCTCTTTTGTAAATATTCAACATCAATAAAATCGTATGCTATCATACCATTGACATTTACCACAATCTTAATATTTTTTATATCGCGCTCATGTATAAATCTCAATGCTTCCCACACTGAGCCTTCGCCGCACTCGCCGTCGCTAATCAAGCACCACACTGTTCTATCTGGATTTGCAAGTGCGTGACCAACAGCAACAGTGATACCCATGCCTAAGCTGCCGGTGCTTACTTCAATGCCATCGTCTACATTTCTGTGTGGGTGTACTCCGTGTTTTTCAAACAACATTTCAGCATCTAAATTTTTATACTTTTCTAGAACAACATACCATGCAAGTGCTGCATGCCCACTGCTCAAAATAAACAGGTCGTCTTTGGACATTTTGTAATAAATGTCGTCTATGATATCTACAGCACTGAGTGTAGAACTTAGATGCCCTAAATTTTGATTGTAGCTGATATCTACTACACGCTTTTGTAATTTACTCATATACGCCATGTTCTAAAAATTCCTGTATGCCATCATAAATTGTATATTTAGGTGCCCAATTAAATGTCTGCCTGAACAAAGTATTATCACCGGTCCATATTTTAGGAGTTACCCATTTTTCATCTCTGGTAACTGGAAGCTCTTTTTGTGATAACAATTCAAACATAAAATGTATTTCAAAGTTTGTGTATTGTTCCGAATTACATATGTTATACACTTGTCCAGAAAAGGCATGCCCGGTACTAAACACGTATTGTACTGCACTGACCACATCCTCAATGTATGTGAAATCGTGTACACCGTTTACTAATGTCATTGGCTGTTCTAGTTTTGCAGCTTTCCAGAAGTTTGGAAATAGTCGATGTGGGCGTTCACCGGGCCCAAATGGGCTGTACAGTCTTAACACCACTGCATCGATATTGTGTTGTTTTGCTGTGCCTACAACTATATTAGTTGCGGCAAGTTTTGTTGCACCGTATACTGTGTCGGGCTGCGGAAGTGTATCTTCTGCTGTAATCTTGTTAACACTGCCGTACTCGCTACTGCTACCAAAATGTATTAGTCTAGCACCACTTTCTTTGCAATAGTCGAGTAGTACTTGTACAAGATAAATGTTTGGATAAAACATTTTCTTTTCATCATAAATTTCTGCAGCACAGTTTAATACACACTCTGGACGAAATGCTTCTAGTAACGATGATAAATCCTGGTGTCTGTGCCAGGCTGTAACTTCGTGGCCAGATGACTCAAAGTGTTTAAATAAGTTTTTGCCTATAAATCCAGTAGCACCAGTTACTAATATTTTCATCAAACTCTCGACATAAATGTATCAACTATATTTCCAATATAGTCGATTTGCTCCGGAGTAATCACAGGACTTGTGCCATGAAAGTATGTGTTGGTCAATGAAAATGTTGCGTTGGGGAAATTATTTTTTGCTTCCTGCGGATCCATTAGATGACTGTATGCAGGTTGTAACATTATGTTTCCTGCAAAGTAAGGTCTTGTTTGTATCAAATTATCTTCTAAAAAGTCCACAATTTCTGTGCGAGTAAAAGGCGCACCTTTTCTAATGGTCAGCGGAAAAGCAAACCAACTTGGATCGCTGTGTTCTCTTGCTCTTGGTAAATGAAAATATTCTTCATACTTGCTGTAAATATCAAACAGCAATCTATAGTTTCTTCTGCGCAAACTGTGTATTTCATCTAACTTGTCTAACTGCTTTAGACCCATTGCACTTTGTATTTCGATTGGTTTTAGATTGTAACCAATCTCGTCATATACATATTTGTGATCGAATATTTCATCAGGCATAGTAGGTATCCAGTTATTAAACCTCTTACCACATGTGCCACACTTGAGTTTGTTTGCTTGAGGGCCTACACAATAACAACCCCTGCCCCATTCGCGGAAACTACGCAATATAACTTCCTGTTCTTTGGTATTACATGCAACAAATCCGCCTTCTCCCATTGTCATATGATGCGCAGGGTAAAAACTACAACTGGCCATTTCGCCAAAACTGCCAAGTGGTTGATCTTTGTATGTGCTACCTAATGCATCACAACAATCTTCTAACAGCACAAGATTATACTTGTCAACTAATTGCATCAATTGATCCATGTTAGGCGGGTTACCTAATACATGGGCAAATGTAATTACTTTAATGTCGGGGTCATTTGCTAAAACCTGTTCACAGTGATCTAAATCAATATTCAGTGTATCTAATTCGATGTCTACAAACACAGGAGTAAAGCCAACTTGCAGTGTTGGATTAAGTGTTGTAGGGAAACCTGCAATAGGCATCAATACTTTTGTGCCTTTAGGGAAATGATGTCCTCTTTTGCTGGCTAGAGAATTCATCATTAGCAAATTACTGCTACTGCCACTGTTAGTCAGTATGCCAAAATTCTTACCAAAGTTTTTGGGAAACTTTTTTTCAAACACAATACTCTTGGTGCCCATTACTAGCCATCCACTGAGCAAGGTTTCTGCAGCAGCAACTATTTCTTCTGAATCAAAAAATGGCCCTGCGTAATTAACAAAGTCCTTGCCTGCTTCCCAAGATTTTTCTGAATTTTGTTGTTCGATGTAGGTTTTAATTTGCGACAGTATATCTTCTTTCATGTGTGTTTAAGTCTCTGTGTATTGTTAATGCTTGTTTGTATAATTGCTGTGTAGCCAAATTTTTAGCCTTTGCTTCGCACTGGATATCAAAATCATCCCAAAAACTAAGAGCCCATGCGTTTACTTTTTCGTTAGGGTAGAAGTCTGAGTGCGCTCTAAGTTTTTGTTTCTTGCAGCCTTCTGATAGTAATCCAGCAATATCATGCATGGTATCGTGACGATCGCTGCGATTAGGTAAATGCTCGCAACGACTGTAACTGTAGTGCAAAACAGGACGAACCCCGCGCCAGCTTTCAAGAACTGAAAGAACTCTATCATCATTTGGCTGAATGTATTCTTCATCTCTTATCCAATGATGGTGTATGTCGAGAACCAGTGCAACATGATCCTTAAGTTTTAGGCTCTCATCTAAACCCCAACACATTTCATCGTTTTCAATAGTTATTGTATTTAGTGCCTCGGGACTTAGTCGGGGCAATACTTTGAGTATACCTTCGGCACCTTGACGACCTGAAATGTGTACATTGATTTTCATATCCATGAACTGCTGACCGTAGCCCATCCAACGTGCCATGTTAACATGGTATTCAAATTCGTCTATGCTTCTTTCCACAACATCTGGCTTGTCGCTGGCTAATACACAAAATTGACCCGGATGGAAACTAAGTCTAACGTCTCGTTCTCTGGCTAGGTCACCTATTTTTCTAAAACCTTTTTCTAGCTCTTTTATAACTGTAGGGTCTTCCCAAACATACCGCCAACTAGGCTCAGTTGCCATAGGTATTTGATTGCTGCCCAGTCTCACCATGCGCATATTCTCAGGTAGAGTACTTACATATTCTACTAAGTTGTATGCACTTTGCATGTTGTGAGTAACAATATCCAGCATACGCTGCTCAGCTAATGAACGGTCTTGTCTGTTCATCCAAGCAACAGTTGTACACTTTTCTGTAAAATTTTGTTGTATTTCTTTGAGAATCTTGGGTTTTTGTGTTTGATCAGGATGCAAGTATTTGCAACAAAAGCCCATGCGCTTTAAGGATTGGTCGAACATAGTATTTGCACAAGTTTAGTTAATAACTATATTATTATAGCATATTACTGTGGTTTGTCAACCTCGAAAGTGTTGTTTAACAACGCCATAGCTAACTCTGTGTCTTTGTCAGTTATTTTTTGCAAACTGTCCTCAGTTGCACCTTTAAATGCAGCCATTATATCTAATGCTTTGACATACAAGTTTTCCACGCTATCAGCTGAAATTACCACTCTGCTGTTAGTGTCAACTACACAGAAATTATGCTCGTTTACTTGTACTATTTTCATATAAATACTTATCAGTGTATAATTATGTTTTTTAAATTTATGATAAATATACTTTATACAAAACTTATTAAGGACATCTACAATGGCTGAAGTAAAAAATTACGGGTTGACCGGACTTAATTCGAATGTTGAACTTGGCAAACAAGGTTCATACATAAGCGGCAGTAACGCTGCTGTGTCATTCTACGACAAGGATGACGCATTACAAAATATTGTTATTGCTAACGCAACCACAAGCACACAGGCTGTAACTAAATCACAACTTGATGCTGTAACTAGCGATCTTGTACAACACGTAACAGTTAGTTTCGATTACAACAGTGGTAGTTCTAATATTGCTAATGTATCAAGCGGAACAAGAATTTTAGGTGTTACAGTTGATATAAACAGTCCATGGGGAGGCACATCAAATAACCAATCCACGTATATTGAGGTAGGTGACGATGGCAATGCAAGCAGATACATTAGAGCTAAGGATGTTGATGTTCTCACAGCCGGACAATATCATAGCCAGTATCAATATGAATACAGCGCAGATGGTGTGCTATCAGTGAACGTCACACAAGGCTCTGCAAACAGTGGTTCAGGAACTATCAGTATATTATTATCAACAGGTGTAATTACCGTTACTGATTACGGAACATTAGGAGATGCTACATCTAACACTGATTTAGGTAATATTTCTTAAGGAGTGGTAAATGGCCTCAGTAAAAAAATACAATTTAGCTGGTGTAAATGCTAACGTCGAACTTGGCAAAGCTGGCCCTCATATAGTTGGTAGTGCTGGAGCAGTTACGTTTGAAACTAATGCTGGCAGTAACGCTTCAATTGAAATTGCTAACGGAACAGATGCTACACACGGTGTAACAAAAGGCCAGCTCGACGGTTCATTGAATTATAAAATCAAGTTGTTATCCCAAACTGTAAACTATAACGACGGTAACGTATCATTAGGTACTGCACTAGCTAATACACAGATACACAGTGTTGTTATAGATCCTTCTACTACATGGACCAGTGCTAATAGTAGTACAAATATTACTGTAGGTGACGATAGTGATGTAGATAGATTGTTTGCTAGTTTTGATCCAGATGTGCAAACTAAAGATGAAACTGACTATAAATATACTGCTAACACAGAACTTAAAGTTTATGTAACACAAGGAGCAGCCGGAGCTGGTACAGCAAAAGTTACAGTAACGTATACATCTCCTGGCCTTATTTCATAGTGAAAATAAATGATATCATAACAGAAGGTGATTCTCTTGGCTTAATGGTTGCAAAGATGCAACAAAAGCAAATGGCCAGAGACTGGAACAAATTAAGCACCAAAGAAAAACTTGCTCAACTTAAAAAAGATCAAGAAGCTGCAGACAAGCGTAGAAAACAATACAGTGGCGACGAGGTGGACGAAGGAAAATCACCTCACAAAAAAGGCACTAAAAAATATAAAAAGCATATGGCTGCTATGCATGCCGAAGATAAACGCCCTTCATATGTGGTTTCAACAAAAAGCAAGCCTAAAAAAAGCAATCCAACAACAGGTGCCTCTAGTAAGCATCCTTATCAAAACAAGTTAGTTGGCGAAGCTGACGAGCCGAAGCGAGATACTTCGGCCAGAGCTAAACTGGATCACAGCTTACGAAGTCAAGGCCACCAAGTACAAAAAGACCGAAAGAAAGCTGCAAAGCGTGGTGAAGTAAAACATAAAGGTCGATACGAAGAAAGTTTTGAAGATAACGAGAAGCGTAGAGCGAAAGCCCGAGCTGACTGGGCCGCTGGCAAATACAACAAAGATGGTAGTCGTAAAGTTCCAGGCAAGAAGAGTGGCGAAGTAAAACACAAAGGCCGCATCGAAGAAGGTCCATTAGTACTAAACAAAGATTCAGATTTACGTTCTATGCTGGACATACTGCTTAAAGGTTGGCTTTCTCAAGGTGACAAGAATGATAGTGAGTATGCAGAACTCTTAAAAGCCTTAGGCTATCGAATGGAGAGAGATGGTCAGCGTACTACGATAGTAAAAGAGGGAAGCATGCGTGACTGTCCGTGTTGTGCCGGAGGCAAAAGTTCATGCTCTCATGGTAAGGAAGTGTGTGGAACTTGCAGTGGTAAAGGACAAGTACCTGCTGATTTTGAAACAGACGAATTTCCATTAGAAGAAAAAGGTTTAGCAAAAGCTGCAGGAGCTGCTGCACTGATTGCTGCATTAGGCATGGCAATGCCCAGTGGTAAAGACACTCCACTAGGGATGGAGTTAGCAAAAGCTGCAAACAGTGGTGACCCGGTAGCTGCATATCATTTAGATAATATTGATACTTATATAGACGCTGATGATCAACGCACATTGGTAAATCTTCGCATTGCATACATCGAAGACAGTGACAGAGAAGACGTAAAAGCGTATCTTGCTAAAAAAGCAAACAAGCCCGACAGCATATTAAAACAAATTGGATGGAACAAATAGTATAATTTACTACCAAGTTTATCGCACACACACATGAAAGCGGTTTTCAACACACACATAGATAAGCCTTCCGGCGGCGCGGATATATGGAATACCATCTTCAATCCTATTCTCTACAGACCTGATCATACTGCTAATATTGTGCATAACAATATCCTGGATATATTTAAACAGTATTCAAGCGATAATGTTGTTTTAATACACGACAATTGGTGTTTCAGATATATCGATGAAATAGAAAAATTTTTACAAGACAATTCAACTAAACATGTAATAATTTTATCTGGATTCGATCCCCCACAACTATTGAGCCATGTAAATGCTTTAGAATCACATCCTGCAGGGTATACTCAGGTAGGCAATACAGCAGACAACGAATTTTATTTTAGTTATTGGTTAGAATTCGCTAGATTTTACCTACCACGCTACACAGTAAATTTACAACAACCAGACATACATAAACTTTTTCTGTCGCTAAACAAAAAGCCTCATGATCATAGAATAAAACTTGTAAAAGCATTATACAATGCAAATTTACAGGATTTTGGATACTTAACGTTAGGTAATGTAGGTAATGCAGATTGTAATAGTACCGACGCCATGGGTTTACCTTTGCCTCTCACATTGTCGGAAGACCTTTTTGATGAGAATAATCAAAACGAAATACCTAACAATTTTGACAGTTATATATTTTTAGGCAATGACAAGTATTGGAAAGAGTCTTTTGTAAACATTGTTACAGAAACTAGAGTAGGTAATCATCCATTTTTCAGTGAAAAAATATTAAAACCAATTTTGTCATACAAGCCGTTTATAGTGATAGGACCAAACAGTTTACACAGTTGGTACTCAGAATGGGGTATAGACACGTTTGAGGACATTTTAGGTATAGATTATAGCAGTGTCAATAATTTAAATCAGACTGAAAACCTAGATGAATACTATAAAAAAATAGTAGACGTTTTGAACAATCTAAAAAATGAAAATCTAAATTTGCTTTACTCATCATTAAAACCCCGCCTTATTGAGAATAGAAAAGCTCTCATAAATCAAATGGATAAAAACCATAAATACATACAATCAATTGCAAGTAAATTTTAGGAAAACAATATGTTAGAGAGAATGTTCAGTGATACTTTATGGATTTACACAGCCATTGCAGGTGCATGCATTGGTGCTGCGTTTGCAGCATGGATTAAAGAAACAAGAATAGGACTCTGGGCGTATGCTAAATTTGATGGTTTACTAGACTATCTAGTTGATAGATGGGGCTGGACTTGGCTACAAGAGCCGCCTGATGTTTGGCGCAAGAAATATCCTAGAATCACTAAAAAAATTGACGAGTTAGAATCTAGGATACAAAAATTGGAGAAAAAGAAATGATAAAACAATGGATTTCGGATAGAAGTAAAGAACGTACTTCGTGGGATGGCGCCGGCCTCATTGCATTGGGTGCATTTGTATTATTTTTAGCACCACTTGCTAAAATTGCTGCAGGAGTTGCAATCGTATACGGTGCGTGGACTCTGGTTAAGAAGGAAGACTGACATGGCTAAAAAACAAACAAGCACAGGAAAAGTATCACTAAATCAAACAAACGGCAAAGGCACAACTATCGGTAATGGTATACGTAAATCAAGTACCATGAACAAGCACAAAAAGAGATGCTACAAGCCCTACCGAGGTCAAGGTAAGTAATTAGATAAATATTTATTACTATGAAAGTAAGAGAAATTACCGAACAAACAAGCTCTATGCAAGCATTGGTTAGACACATCAAAGAAAGTGTCCCACTGTGTGACAGTATATTCAGATATCAAAGCGAAGCCTACTTTGATATATTCCGCAAGGCCAAACAACTCCGAGAAGCAGGCTCGCTTCCTGCGCTAGATTGGGAAAGTGAAGAAATGCTCGGAACCGATATAGGTGAAAGTGTTGAAATAAATGGTAAAACAGTTTGGTTGGATGTTCCGTATCTGTATGAAAATGATGAGATAGAAGAAGCTGGTAGATTGCGTGATATTAAAATCGACCATCCTAAGCACAAAATTATTGTAAAAGTTAGCGACGATATACCACCAGGAAAAATGGGTAGTTACACGTTATTTGTTAATGGGAAAGAAATAGGAAAATATGATTCATTTGGGCGGGCTAAAAAGGCACTCAAAACATCGTTGCCAGAAGCAGAGTACAACGGTAAAGACGTAGAACTTAACAAGCCTAAGCGAGGCGGCAGTAAGAAGTACTATGTGTATGTTAAGAATCCTAAAACAGGCAGAGTTAAGAAAATTTCATTTGGTGATGTAACAGGATTACGCACTAAGTCTGGTAATAAGAAAAGAGCAAAATCATTTGCAGCAAGACACAATTGCGAAAAGAAAAATGACAAAATGAAAGCCGGATATTGGGCCTGTAGACTACCACGTTACGGCTTAGTTAAAGGCGGTAAATGGTGGTAAGTATGGGCGATAGGCCATATTTAGACACACACAAAAGTCCACATAACTTCACAAGAGTTTTCCCACAAACAGTAAACACTGAAGATCTAGAATGGCACCGCGATTACTACAATAGAACTGTCACAGTTATCAGCGGTAGCAAATGGAAATTCCAGCATGACAATGATATACCGTTTGAACTCACAGAAGGTATGACATTTCAAATCAAAGCAGGTGAATACCACAGATTGATCAAAGGATCCGGTCAACTCATGGTAGAAATCGTAGAACACCCTTAATTGTAATAAATTGTAACATATGCTCTGATACTTAGCATAGGCTAATCCTATGCTAATAAATATTTATATAGCATTAGTCTATAATTATATCAGAGGATTCTACGATGAGATTTACTTCTAATTTTTTAATATCCATGGGATTAGCATTATTGTTTATGCCTCCCGCAAACGCACAAACATACACAGATGATGTAGCAGAAATCATCAATAATAACTGTGTAACTTGCCACCGTCCTGGTGGTGTAGGCCCAATGAGTTTTGAAACCTATGAGCAGGTAAGACCCTGGGCTCCTCTTATTCAAATGCGAGTTGCAAATAGAGAGATGCCTCCCTATGCGTATGACCACGGCATAGGCATTCAAGACATTGAGGGCGATTGGCGACTCTCCCAAGAACAGATTGATACTGTTGTAGCCTGGGTAAACGCAGGTTCGCCTTACGGTGATACCGACGTTGTTCCTCAGATTCCTGAAATGCCTGATCCAAACGAATGGAAGTTTGCACCTTTATTCGGACAACCTACAACGATTGTAGCATCAAGTCCGTATGACATTCCTGCGAATGGAAATGACTTGTGGAGTAAGGAGATTGTTGAATCAGGTGTCACAGAAAATCGCTGTATCAAAGCAGTACAAGTAAAACCCAGAGGTGATGCTGCAGCAGTAGTACACCACGCTAACAGCAGCTTTCTCACAGAGCAAGGCAGAGAAGGTATGCTCACCGAATATGCTATGGGCAAGTGGGGAGAGATTGTACCCGAAGGAGTTTGTCGTACATTTCCAGCAAACGCAAAAGTATCGTGGGACATTCATATGTTCCCAGGCGGTGTAGGTGCAACTGCTGAAGGTGCGATGATTGAGGACAATGTAGTAGAGATTGGCATTTGGTTCCACGATGAAGAAACAAGTAAAGACTTAAGATTCAAACAAGACTTGTCACTATATCGTTTAGGTAATCAAGATGATATTGCTATTCCTCCTCATGGTTACTATATGACTCAAGGGTTTCATAGTTTCGACCATCCTGTGCGTTTGGATAGTTTCCAACCACACGGTCACTTGAGAATGAACGCAGCATCGCTTGAAATTTTCTACCCGGAAACAGGTAGAACAGAACCTGTAAGTCAAATCTCAAATTGGTCAGCAACTTGGCATCACAGTCATTTGTATGCACAAGATGTTGCACCGTTAATCCCAGCCGGAGCAGTCATTGTTCTTAAACAGTGGTATGACAATACAGCTAATAACCCAAACAATCCTGACCCTGATATGTGGGTAGTAGGAGGTAGTCGTACAGGCGATGAGATGACTCACGCTTGGTTAGCCATTACGCACTTAGATGAAGAAGAATATGAAAGATTAGTGGAGGAAAGAAATGCGAAAACTATTATTGCTAGTGCTAACGATTAGTACAACAGCGTTTGCACACGATGACATTGCTATAGATTATGCAGAAAATGTAGCACCTATTCT
>Ga0181590_10003062_pt1 | contig 13988 bp, 9 predicted proteins | sample 071ome_34_FD_132446 | JGI IMG/M metagenome (GOLD analysis project Ga0181590, IMG submission 132446) | Coastal salt marsh microbial communities from the Groves Creek Marsh, Skidaway Island, Georgia - 071411BT metaG (megahit assembly) | ecosystem: Environmental > Aquatic > Marine > Intertidal zone... | reverse complement strand
ATTAAAATATGTTTCATCTATCGAAATGAATGAAAATGCGTGTGTATTTATACGTGATACGTATACATTTAATATAAATGGAATAAATTATCAATATTATTTTAAACCAATATGTATGACTAATATAGATAATAATAAAGATAAAATTTATCAAGTTAGTGATTTTATATTTAAAAGAATAAATTATAATGATGAAGGTGATGATATATCATTTAGTAGATTAATAGATGAAAATATAGGTGATAGTGTAGACCCTATAAATAATATAAATATAATGGATGTGGTGAATGATATAATATACAATTGTTTTAAGAATAATAATATTCAATATTTCAAGGTTCATGAAGATGCATTGAGAATAGAAAATTATACAACTAAGGATATAGTAAATGTAGTTAGACATAATCAGAGAATTAAGTTAATAGATTATGATGAAAATACAAATATATATGTGATGTTAAAAAATGTTGGTGATAATATACGTTTTAAATTAGTAACGAATGAAGATACATTGATGGAATATGAAATATATATTAAAAAACTTGAACGTGATAATACAACAAAGAAGAATAAATATATGGTAATAGAAATAAGATTAAATAAATTAAATGTGATGGAAGGATATAAAATAAATAAAACATATGGAATGAAAGAAAATGATAAAATTTTACAAGAAGAAAGGAGAATATTTATGAACCATTATATCTATTTTGATAAAGATGGAATATTTATACAAAATATTAGAGCAAATATTTCAGATGAAATTATTAGTAATGATATATTCATAAATAAGATACAAACTTCAAAACGTCCAAATAGTAATTACAAAGAAAATAAAATAAATCGAATACTACCAAATATACGATATTTAATGAGAAAATAAATATAATAATTAAAATTAACTTAAACAATAATTATTAAATATAATGTATGTAAAAATAAGTTTTTAATATATAGGTTATATCATAATAATAAATATATAAAGAATTGATTATATTATAATATAATATAGAATTTAGGTGAAGATATATTAATGGTGTCTATTAAAATATGTTCATCGGAATATCCGAAAAATAAATATATGGAAATGGAAAAAAGATTTGAAAAGTATTCATTTGAGTTGGATCATTTTCAAAAATATGCTATTCATGGTTTAGTAGAAAAAAAGAATGTATTGGTAACAGCACATACTGGTTCAGGTAAGACATTACCAGCAGAATTTGCTATATCATATTTTACGAAATTAGGTAAAAAGGTAATATATACATCACCTATAAAGAGTTTATCGAATCAGAAATATCATGAATTTTCCAATCAATATGAAGATATAGAATTTGGTATATTAACAGGGGATATAAAATATAATCCGGAAGCGGATGTATTGATTATGACAACTGAAATATTGAGAAATTTATTACTGAATGGAACTGGTGATACAAAAATGAGAGGAATAGAGTTTAATTTAAATATAGAGAAAGATGTTGGATGTATAATATTTGATGAGGTTCATTATATAAATGATCAATCACGTGGTAAAGTATGGGAAGAGTGTTTTATAAATATTCCAAATAATGTTCAATTGTTGATGTTATCGGCGACAATTGATAAACCAGAACAATTTGCATCGTGGTTGATGGAGATAAAACAGAGAGATACATGGATAGCAGGTACAAATAAGAGAGTAGTTCCTTTAACACATCATGTTTATTATACATTAAATGATAAGATGATTGATAAGATGAAAAAAGAAGAGATAAAAACAAAAATTCATACGATAAATGAACATATATTAAATTTATCAACAAAGGATATAAAATATAATCAGAGAATAATTGATGAAATTAAGAATATAAAAAGCGAAATGGATAAAAACGATATTAGAGTATCTGAAAAAATGGTATTGAATAAAATAGTAAAGAAATTAAGGAATGAAGAAAAATTACCGGCAATATGTTTTGTATTTTCTAGAAAAAAGGCTGATTTATATGCAAAATATATTGAATTAAATTTACATGACGGTGATAGTGATAGTAGTAATACAAAGAAAACATCAATTGTACGTAATGAATGTAAACATATAATGATGAGTATATCAAATTACAAGGAATATGAACATATGGAAGAATATACAACGATGATAAAATTATTGGAGAAGGGTATAGCAGTTCATCATTCAGGTGTTATTCCAGTATTAAGAGAGATGATAGAATTACTATTTAGCAAAGGATTTATTCGTTTATTATTTGCTACTGAGACATTTTCGGTGGGAATAAATATGCCAACGAAAACTGTATTATTTACATCATTATATAAATTTGACGGGGTTGAAAATAGGATATTATTACCACATGAATATACACAAATGGCAGGTAGAGCCGGAAGAAGAGGATTGGATAAAGTTGGTTATGTAATTCATTTAAATAATTTATTTGATGTACCTGACCATAGTGAATATAAAAATATGTTATCGGGTAAATCACAGAAATTTGTATCTAAATTTAGAGTGGACTATAATTTAATATTAAGAAATATGATAAATACAGATTGTGTGAATAGAGAAGAATTAGTAAAAATGATAAAAAAAAGTATGATGTTTAGAGAGATTGAAAAACAGATGAACGTTTTAAAATTTGATAAATATACAATAGAAAATGGAATGGATAATATGAATATAAATACGAATAAAGAAAAAATAAATCAAGTAATAGAATGGAGAGATATAGAATATATGTTAAGTAATGTAAAAATGAATAAAAAAAAGAGATTAAAGATGGTTGAAAAATATAATGAATTAAAGAGAAAAATAATGAAAAATGAAAAACATGAATTTGAAGAAGTTATACAAAAATACGAGGATCAAATAAATGAAGATTACAATATAGAAAATATTCAAAGAGAGATTAATGAATTAGAAGGGTATATAGAATCCGAGATTTCAAACATATTAATATTTTTAAGTTATTTTAATTATATGACTATGAAAGATGATATGGTATATATAACGAATAAAGGTATATGTGCGTCTATGATTAATGAAGCGCATTCACTTATATTAACACAGATATATGAAGATGGATTATTTAGAGAGATGACGACGGAAGATATTATTGTAATATTTAGTTGTTTTTATAATTTAAAAATTAAAGAGGATAATAAAGTATATAAATATACAGGAAATAATAAAATCATATTAGGTGTATTGAATAAAATGGAAGATATATTTATGGAATATAGTAGAAATGAATTGAAGATGATAAAATATATAAATGATGAAGATTATTATTATCAGTATGATATGATAGAATGTATGGAAAGATGGGTAAAAGTAAAAACAGAAAAGGAAGCTAAAAGGGTATTAGATGAGTGTAAACTATATGATATATATAGTGGTGATATAGTGAAGGGTATATTAAAAATAAATGCAATTGCTGAAGAAATGGAAGTATATTGTGATAAAGTAAATGATATAGAATTAAAGGATAAGTTACATAGAGTTCCTGAATTGACATTAAAATATATAGCGACAAATCAATCTTTATATGTATAAATTTGAATTATGGAATAATATACAATATAAAAATGGAATAATATACAATATAAAAATGGAATAATATACAATATAAAAATGGAATTGTATAAATAATAAATATATATAAAAATTAATAGAATAATGATAAGATTGTATTTAGATAGTAAGCAAATAATGGCATATACGATATCATATGTATTTTTGACGTATGTATTAGTATATGTATTTAAAATTCCTAATTTAATATTAAATAATGAAAAATTGGTAAAAGAATATTATGGTGATAAAATGGTTCATAGTTTTATATTTGACTACGTATTGATATTTGTATATGTTATAATCATGGAGGTGATAGTAACATATAAAGATATTACAGAATTTACAAAAAAACTGATGGTATTGATAGTTGTAATATTATGTATATCAGGAAGTGCGATGTATTATTTTTTATCAAGAAAGATGACTAATAGTTTTTTCTCTCGTTATTTTCATTATGTAAAAGGGCGTGGTTTATTATATGATATGTTATTGGTAATATTAATTTATATTGGTTATTATATTATATCTGAACAATTATATAAATATTAAGTATATTTTATTCATGAATTGGATGTATTTGAATATGTATATAATTAGTGGAGTTAGTTATAGGTGTATATGATGATGATGTTTCCATTTCGGTGATTATATTTGGATTATGAATATAATATATAAAGTCAAGTGATTTATTATGAGATATAAATGTAGAGAATTGTGTAAATAGTGTTGAATTTGGTATATTTAATATATGAATTAATTCATGAAGATTAAAAACATTATTATAAACGTTATGATTAAAATTATAATAATGTAAGGTATGATAAGGTAGTTCAATACGTAAATCATTATTTAATGAATGTAATTGATGAATATTGGTATTACAATCATCTGAATAATCAGAATCATTTTCGGTAGATTCATCATCTGATCTGGAATCTATATGACAAGATTTAAAAATGATTGTATTTTCATCACAATGAATAGATAATTGGTTATTGGATAGATAAAGTTGTTTAAATAAATGATGTAAATGATTTGGTGATAATTGTATATGATTTGATTCATCTTCATAACAAATACTTGTATGTTCACAACGATTAATGATAGTATATGGTATAATACATGATTTAATAATAGTATTATCTGGATCTATGTTTTTCATTTCAAGATGAATGGTATGATTTGATAGAACATTGATAAAGATTGAATGATTTTCATAAATATTTGATAATAATGGTATAAGCATTTTTATAGGAATCTGAACATATCGATTTTGAATGGAATGATAATCATATGTATGAAACCATGATGATTCTAACGATAATTTTAATGTTATATTATCAGTAATATATTTTGAATGAAATATAATATTTTCTGGAAATATAAAGATGGAGAGATAGTTACATTTTTTATGTAATAAATGAATAAAATTTGAGAATAAACGAGTATAGTTTCCAGATGGGATGATGATCATAATCAAATATGAATTGTATATATAATAATATGTGAAATGAATATATCAATTTTATTCTTTTTGTATAGCAGTCGCATCTCCTATATGGTTTAATAATTTATGTGTAATCTTATTTCCATCAGTAGCCAACGATGTAAGTTCTTTAGATATGGTGTTAATTTTAATTTGTTCTCTATCATTATGTATCCAATTTGGATTATCGTGTTTGTATTGGGTTAATGTTTGAAGTTGTTGATTATTATAATCATTAATGGCATCTTTAATGATACCATGTGAAGTATCTTTATTCCATTCATTTTTGTCTTTTACATAGAATTGTTTTCGTTTAGTATCGGTACAATGAATTGGACGTTTATTTTGTTCCATAGAAATAAGTGATTTAACAAGAGTTTCTTTAACATTAGATAGATAACCATATTCACTTATTTGTTCAAGATCGTCGAAAGTGATAACTAAACTTTTAATAAAATCGGTTATATTCATTGCATCTTTACATTCATGATTTAAAAATTGTATAATATTGAATGTTTTTTGATTATTATTTGTTTGATTAATAATACGAGGTTCTTTAGCTATATCAATTAATTTATTTTGAAGTTCTTTATTTTCATTCATTAATTTATGAATAATATCATTATTATATTTATTAAATGATATATCAGTTTTATATTGTTCTCCATACAAATTATTATCATTATCATCATCTATAATAGTTATATAATCATTATGTTTATTCATTTTATGTTTTCGTAATCCACTTCTTGTTTTATATAATTTATTACAATTATTAATAGTACATTTATAATATATGTCTTTATCTACTGTATTTTTTATAGAATATCTATTATGTTTAAAAGTATTACAATGTCTATTAAAATGCTCTTTAATATTTGTAAAATAATTACATTTTATACATGAAAATTCGTATATATTCATTATATAATTGCTTAAATTATTTTTAATTTATTTTATAATTATTTTTTTATTTAATTAATTTTTAATTTATTTTTTATATATGAATATTATTACCGTTATGATGAAAAATGTTTTGATATAATATTTTTTTTGAAGAGCAAAATAAAATTTTCAATAAAATTTACACTTTTTTGTGTAAATTTACACTTTTTTGTGTAAATGAAAACATGCTCTAAAATTTAAGGAATTTATTATTTTTTGTTATGATATTATGCTAATAAATAGTTTGGTAGTTGAAAAAAGCGTAAAATTTACACTTTTTTGTGTCCAAAAGTGTCCAAAATGTGTCCAAAAAAATCAACTTTTTGAAAAAATCATTTAAGAGAAAAAAAAATCGAAAAAAAAGTATGCTCATGATTTTTTTTGTGATTTTTTATTTTATGAGGCTTATGCTCTAAAACCGAAAATTCGTGTTTTTTAAAAAACTTTGTACAAAAACTTTGGGTCAAAAATTAAAATTGGACATAAAAAAAATGTCCATTTTTGAAAGTTGAGATAAAGTTTCTAAAAAAAGTGTTTTTTTTTAAATTGTTCTTTAAATATCAAAATGAATAATATATATTTGTTGTTTTTGAACTTAAAGAATGGCATTCAAATATTTTCAAATTCAAAAAAGCACGTGCTTTCATTAATTTCTTTAAATATCAAAATGAATAATATATATTTGTTGGTTTTGAACTTAAAAGAATGGCATTCAAATATTTTCAAATTCAAAAAAGCACGTGCTTTCATTAAATTCTTTAAATATCAAAATGAATAATATATATATATGTTGTTTTTGAACTTAAAGAACACAATGAAAAGTAAAATTGAATATTTATTTTAACATATTAAATAAATAAAAATGGATACAGAATTACAACTAACAAACTTAACTGAAAATAGTTGGTATTATAATACCAAATTGCCTAATGATATATGTATTTCTTTTAATGAATACATGCAATTATGGAGTATGAAACCAAATATTAAAAATAAAATAAAATTATTTGGTAAAACTTGCACTATTCCACGAGAACAAATGGTATATGGTATTCATGATTATAGTTATTCAGGAACAACATTTCCCACACAAGATACTCCACCAATTTTACAAAAATATCTTGATTGGGCTAATCAATTTGAAAAAAAACATAATATAGATAACAATCATTCATATAATATGATTTTAGTTAATTGGTACGAAAATGGTTATGATTATATTGGACCACATAGAGATGACGAAAAACAAATTATTCCAAATACAAATGTATGTACATTTAGTTTTGGAACTGTAAGAAATTTTAAAATACATTATCATCATAAACATAAAAAAAATATAAATGATAAATACATTAATTTAAAAGAAACAATACCATTATCACATAATTCTATATTTATTATGGGTGGTCATTTTCAAAATGAATTTAAACATCATATACCAAAATGTCCTAAAATATCTAATACAAGAATTAGTATAACTTTACGCAAATTTAAATAATATTCAATACAAAAATATTTAATACACAAATATATTATATGACAAAACGAAATTTTTCTCGTCCAAAAAATTCTAATACCGAACAAAATAAAAATTCTATAGGAAGTTTAAGTAATTTAGGTGGATTTAATTTATTATCCGGAGCAATCACTACTAATACATGTACAACAGACGATGAATCATTTTATTGTAAATTATCAAGAGGTTATAACAGTATTTCTATGATTATTAATTTAATTATTATATTTTTAATTTTTTGTTTCATTTCATTTTATTTATATCGTTTTTTTTTAAAACGTAAAATAAGTAAAAAACGCTAAAGTATAATTTAATGTTATTTATAATAATAATTTTATATGTATGTACCAATTAGAACAATTAACTATAAAATATTATTTAGATTATTTAGGAGGAATTATATCAGACAATACAAAAGTAAATACTACTATAGGATACTTAGTTACAAATGATATTACACTTAATACAGATAACAACGAACATATATATTACAAAATACTAGGTGATATTAATTCATTAAAACATTTTGATATTAGTAATGGTTCTGATATTATTTTAAAAGAACAACTTGATTTTAGAATTGTATCCTCTTTACAATTACAAATTCAGGCTGAAATACGTAATGATAATAACGATATTATATCTTCTTATGGAACAATAACCATTACAGTCAATTTACAAATTACATATGAAGATACAAAAAAATTGCTTCTTAATAATGAATCAAAAGAAGTAGATATATGTATTATTGAAGATCCATGTATAATGAAACTAAAAATGACACATAATTCATTTTATGAAACATTACAATTATATTCTACCATAGAATATGTTGATAATTGTATTAATGAAGCATTACTTGAAATTCATTCTACTATAGGTGAAAAATTATTAACTTTGACAGGTGAAATGTAAATATCATATACATATACATATACATATATACATATACATATACATATACATATACATATACAATTTAGTTATTTAATACTATGTTTCATTTATTTTTAAGATATTTTTTTTGTTATAAATAATTTCTATCTTTCATTTATAACAAATTATGCCATCTTTAACTAAAGTTGGATATTTCACTGGTCCAAGAAAATCAGCAATTTTAGATCTTTATAACATTGATGATGAAAAGAAATTTTCTATTGATGTTTCATCAAATTCTAATGAAGTTAAATTCGTTTCTGATAATTTAACCATATCATCTGAAAATATGGATTTTAAAACGAAAAATGTAAATATTGGTTCTTCTAACACATCAAATGTTGTAGTCAAAAGTACTAATATTTCATTTGATACATCCAACAATATTAATTTTAACTCTAATCTAATTAATTTTGGTGATTCAACCACCAATAAAATTCATCTTGAATCTAAAAATAATTCTTATCTTGATGTATCTTCTGGTGATATTCTTCTTAATTCCACCAATATAGACTTATCATCCTCTACATTTGATATAGTCACTTCCGATCTTAATGTTACTTCTACTGATATATCTCTTGTTGGAACTAATAATATCGATTTATCTGCTGATACTTTTAATACCAGTACTGTTAATACCACTATGAATTCAACTGATATTGAAGTAAATGCTACTAATGTTTCACTCGATGGTAGTACTAAGGTAGAATTACTTTCTAATGATATTGATGTATCCGCTAGTACAGTAGAAGTTAAATCAGGTTCATCTAATCTTAAAGTTACTGATTCATCTGTAAATATTGTTGGTTCTAATACAAAATTAGAGGCATCGACCGAATTAGATTTATCATCTGTGACCGTTGATATTGATGCTACTACATTAAATATGGATGGTTCTACATTAGTCGATATTAACGCTACAAAATTAGATGTTACTGCTACTGATATATCTCTTGTATCATCTAACGAAATTACATTAATATCGGATTCTAATATGAATTTGAATGCTAATGATACATTAACTTTAAAAAATAACAACGCATCCATTGAATTAGATCCTACATCATTATCTTTTACTACTAATGGAAAATTAAATGTTATATCAGAAGAAAATATGACATACAATGCTGATAATGTTACTACAACAGCTAATACATTAGATATTGATGCTACCTATGTAGATATAGATGCTACAAATGTTACAATTGATGGTAGTACTAAGGTAGAATTACTTTCTAATGATATTGATGTATCCGCTAGTACAGTAGAAGTTAAATCAGGTTCATCTAATCTTAAAGTTACTGATTCATCTGTAAATATTGTTAGCACAAATGCAAAATTAGAGGCATCGACCGAATTAGATTTATCATCAGTAACAATCGATATTGATGCTACTACATTTGATTTAAATGCTACTGATGTTTCTTTAAACGCTACCACATTATTATTAGAAGGAACAACATCACTTGATATTTCATCACAAGATGTTAATATAGGAGCATTAGATTTTTCACTAGTTACAGGAAACAGTAAAGTTGATATGTCTACAAATATTGTTTTTGATTCTTCTAATATTGATATTAAAGGTGGTTCAAGTGTAGATTTATCGTCACAAACATTAAATTTAACAACTAATACATATACAATAAATTCAGAATATACAAATTTTAATACTGAAGCACGTTTAGGTATATCTAGTGAAAATTTAGATATCTCAGCAACATCAACTACCAAATTTTATGCTGGTAATAATAGTATATTCGATATTTCAAATGATTTTACTATCACATCTAATACATTTGAAATAAATAATAGTACATTTAATTTAAATACTACAGGTGATATTTCGTTTAATACTGATACTGGAAACATTACATTTTTCAATAGCAGTAATACAGATGCTTCATTTCAATTATTACATACAGATAATAAATATAATTTTACAGATGTTGCTAAATATTTATATGATCTAAGTTATGATCTAACAAGCAAAATTACTACCGGAAATACTGATTTATCAAATGATATATTTAGATTAGAAACTTCATATAATCTATTACTATCTGGTTCGGATATATCATTAGATTCATTATTAGAAATTGTTAATAATTATACTGAATTAGATACTGATCAAGCAGAACAAATTGTTCAATTACAATTATCTTTACATGACCTTATTTTCCGTTTCAATACACTTGTTGGTGATACTAATCCGGAACTATCAGTTGACGTCTCAAATGATGTGAGCTTTTTAAATGTGTAAACTATTATAACGAACATCAATATCAATATCATTATCAATATCAATATCAATATCAATATCAATATCAATATCAATATCAATAATAACAATAAAATAAAATAAAATAACTATATATTGTATTTTATTTTATGACAATATATTCGTTTAAATCTAACTATTATTATTTATATTCATGTTTGGATATTTTTTTTTTGTAGTATTTTATTTCTATATTTGATATATAAAAATGCCAAGTTCAAGAATACTTCAATATAGGAAATATCCAAGATATTCGAGTAAAGTTCGTTTATATGATAGAAGTTCTGATAACTCCAATAATCCAGTAAATGTTATCCAAGTAAAAGATACATCAAATGTAATTATAGATACTAATCATGCTGGTAGTGTTAAAAAGGATTTTTCAGTTGATCAATTAATATCTGGTTCAGAATCTTTTTTAAATGTTAGTTCAACAAATATTAATTTAAAAGATATTTCAAATGTTGTTTTTAATACTGGTTTAACAGGTAGTAATATAGATATTTCAGCATCATCATTAATAGAATATCATGCTCCTAGTTTTAATTTAGGATATAATAGTGTTTCTGATATTATTCAATATACTTCTGGAACTGCAAATTTAAAAATTGATGGTTCTAACAATAATTTAGTATTAGATTCTAGTAATATTGAATTGAATTCTACAAAACAAGATATTGATTCTACAAATGTAAATTTGACTTCCAATAATACATTCGATATTGTAGCTACAAATGTTGATATAAATCCTATCAATAACTTTAATATTGATGTGAATGATCTGTCATTAAATGCTACAAATAATGTAGTATTAGATTCAACAAATATTGTTGTTAATGCAACTGATATTTCATTAAATTCTAATACTAATATTGAACTATTGGGTAATAATAATGTTACGTTAAAATCAGGATCATCAAGTTATGTTGACTTATCAAATGGAGAAACAAATGTTTTGGCAGGTGATATTATTGTTAATCCATCTACAAAATTGGATATTTCAAGTAATATAGTCGATATAGATGCTGAAAATGTTAATATCGATGTAACAAATATAAATATTAATTCTGATCAAAGTGTTAAATTAAATAATTCAGGTTCGAGTGCGTTTGAAATGACAACCATTAATAGCGGTGAATTAGATATTTCTAGTAATAAAATTGTTATGAATAGTAACTATGATATTTATTTGAATAATGATATAAGTATTAATGGTATTTCAGGTGATATATCTATGCTACAAAATACGATTGGTTTTTCAGGTGAAACAATTGATATATCATGTGCTAGTAATGACATTATTTTTTCAGAAAATAATAGTACAGATGGTTTAGATATTTCATATATTGTTACTGATGCGTCATTAAATGCTAGTAATAATGTTTCAATAAATGGAACAGATAAAGTACATGTATTGTCTGATGTAAAAGTATATCTATCAGGTAATAATAATGTTACATTAAAATCAGGAACATCAAGTTCTGTTGATTTATCAAATGGAGAAACAAATGTGTTAGCAAGTGATATTATTGTTAATCCATCTACTGAATTAGATATTTTGGCAAATAATGTTGATATAAATGCTACTAATATATCATTTGATGCTACTGATATTGATATTTTAGGTGTTAATTTAGAAGTAGAAGGATTAACAAAAATAGATGCATCTGGTGATGACGTTAATATAGTATCTTCATCGTCTACAAATATAAATAATCAAGATAAAAATGAAATACAGGTTACACCAACATTAATTGAAGTAAAAAACACCGAAACGTCAGGAGTTGATCTTTTATCATCAAATATAGAATTTAAATCAGATAATGTTATGAATATAAATACACAAACATTTACACAAACACAAACACATAAATATGAAAATGATGCGACGGAAGATGTATCTAATGTAAGTATATTAGGAAATGTTGTGCAAACGGATAATACAACAATAAATTCAACTGATATATCATTTGTTTCAAATGGTAACAAAATTATGAATAATGGAACCATAGATGATGCTATTAATGTAAATGTATCTAATAATATAAATTTAGAAACAACTGAATTAAATGTCACAGGAAATAAATTTACAATTGAAGGTAGTGATTTAGATATTACAACAGGAACATTCAATGTAAATAGTTCATCAGGAATAACAGTTGACCCGAGTGATAGTGATATTATTCTATTTGATACAGCAAATACAGATAATTCATTCCAATTATTACATTCCGATGTAAGATATAATTTTACTGATGTAGCAAAATATATGTATGATATGAGCTATGATTTTAATGAATATTATAACGAAAATTTAGGAATTCTACGAATTAGATTCAACAATCTTGAAGCATCATTTAATTCTACTATATCAGGAGAAGGTGTTGATACACGAACATTAAAAACAATTGTAGATGTTTATAATAATTTAGATATCTCTCAGGAAGAACAAATTTATCAAATGCAAAGCACATTTGTGGACGTTCTGTATAGATTTAACGAACTTGTTGGTGTTGATAATGATGATTATATAGATGTATCATATACGATATCAGCTGAAGATATAGATAGTAGTTTTGTAAATGTAGTTGAACCTACAACTTATAATAAGTTGTATTTAAAATTAGAGGGTCAGCAGGAACCGATGGTACACATTAATGGATCTGCTTCATATACATTTAGCAAAGTACAACCCGTAGATGATCCTGCCTATGGTATTACCTATGGTAATAAAACATTATCAATTTCAACAGATGGCGCTAATTTTGTAGATAATACTATATATATTGGTGTGACTGGGACAACTTTTAGGGCATTTACTCCATATAATCAATCATCAAATATAGATAATATAACAAATAATATTAGTCAATTGAGTAATACACTCGAAGGTAAATATAGGTACACCAATACTGATTTTAATTACACTATAGACACTGAAATTAAATATGTTAACGGATTAATAGATATTACAAATATCAGCCCTAACTCAAATCTCACAATCAATGATCAACCAATTGAATTAATATATTTAGGTCCATTAGATTCATAAATACTTATCATATAATTATAAATAATTATAAATAATTATAAATAATATATAAATAAAATATATACAATCATGGAATCATATAAGGATTTTTTATCTATCTATCATACGTCAATACGTAATATAGCATCATATACATCGATCTCTATGGGTGCATTAGCATATTCGAGATTTTATAGGGGAAAACAACCATTATATAATGTAGGT
>Ga0181590_10003040_pt1 | contig 14038 bp, 9 predicted proteins | sample 071ome_34_FD_132446 | JGI IMG/M metagenome (GOLD analysis project Ga0181590, IMG submission 132446) | Coastal salt marsh microbial communities from the Groves Creek Marsh, Skidaway Island, Georgia - 071411BT metaG (megahit assembly) | ecosystem: Environmental > Aquatic > Marine > Intertidal zone... | reverse complement strand
TGTATTCGGATTGGCATTTTGGGCACGGTGGGTACATGGAGTGTGAGTGTGGGTGTGAGTGAAGTGTGTGGGTTTTTATAAGTCGCGTGCGATATTAAGCCACAAAGGGATAATAAACCTATCGTGAATGGAAAATTGATTACTGTATTCATTTTTAAAGCGGAAACTTGTGTGTGCAGTTTGATAAGTACGTACAAAAAGCGCGAGGCCGGAGGCCTCGCGCATGACACTAATTAACCAGAAAATCTGCCTGAATTTCTAAATTGAAATCAGACAAAAGTTTTAAATGTTTTAGTCAGCTGTCAACTGCTTTCTTTTCAATAAGTTGAAGTAACGTGTCGGCCGGATAATATGAGCTGGTTGGTATTTGCCATTGGATTATCTTTACTCTGGGGAGGGGTGGTTGCAACCCCACTTCAAAACCCATCTCAACCAATCAAATCTTTTGGCATCCACACTCCACACCTTCTCTCCCTTCATCATTTTATTCCAGTACAAATAAGGGAGCATGAATTTCTTTAAGAACCAGAGTCTCCAATGTTCTTTGGATGAGTCTTTTATCAGCATTTGCTTGAGTTTCGGATCCGGTGTGAAGTTTCCGGAGTAATCGAATTCCGCCAATACCATTTTCCCATATCCTGTTACCAATGGACAAGATGAATAGCCTTGATAGCTCGCATCCATTTCTTCTTTATGCTTTTGAAGACGCGTGATGTTTTCAACCACAACAGGAACTTGTTTTCGTATCGCTGCTCCTGTTTTTGCAGTAGGTAGTGCAGCAACATCGCCAAGTCCAAAAACGTTACTGAATTTATTGTGCTGAAGCGTATTGTGTTTTACGTCCAACCATCCTGCGTCATTCACAAGATTTGAATCTCGAACAAACTGCGGTGCAGCTTGTGGCGGAGCTAAATGAAGCATGTCAAAAGGCATTTCTATATTGCCGTTGATGTTGAGTTTCTCTCCTAACGAATTGTCTTCATTCACCACGCACTGATTCACGTCGCTAGCAATATATTTGAAGTAGATCATCTTCTTGTCTGCATCAATGCGAATAGGAGCGTAGTGCGGTTTGAATTCGATGTTGTATCGGTTGATTACCTTCATCAAGGTTTCCTTAATTGGCTTGACACCAAAAATCACTGAGCCGGGAGTAGCAAAAACAACATTCGTATTAGAAGGCAGATGCTCTATCCAGCTGAGCTATTGATTTTAAAGGCACGAAGTGATTCAAATTATTTGAATTGCCAAATAAGTGCCAATAATGAGTTTAAAGTAACCTAAAGTATGTAAGAAGTCAGATGGTCGATATTATGTTGATTTAACTCTCAAAAATTAGTGGACAAAAGTGGATAGACCATTCTGTTTTGTTTATGATTTCTGTATAAAATAATGGCTATGGGACACTCAAGTTTAAATGTTAGTTTAACTTACTTAAGAGGGTTAGAAGTGGCGGAACTTACAGAGGAGGATATGCCTAAATTCAACTGATTACCATTCTTCGATACCCAGGATTGTTATGTTTGTCAATTTATAATCTCCCGCTAATACCAAATAAGTGTGGTTTAAACCTCCAATGAATTTTATCGGATATTTTCTTCTTTTTCTTACAATATGTTGTCTTAAAAGTGCTTTAGCATAAGATTTAGTAGGCCTTTCGATAAGCTCTGTCTCTAGTCTAATCGTACATTCACTTTTAATTTTTCTCCCATGATAGGTATAACTTTCGGTTGCCATAAATTTTATGTTCCAATGCTTCCGAGCTACTATTTTTTCAACTTTTTTAGTTGCTTTTGGTTTTGCGGGTTGTGATTTCTTCTTCAGTAATAACTCGATAGCGGCTTTGTCTTTCTTCAATTCATTGTAATTCGAGTCGAGTTTTTTCAGTTTATCTCTTAGATTTTGTATTGTCGATTGTAAATTCTTTATCTCTTCATTTAACTTCTTTGTTTCATCAGAATTATCGGATTTTGGCTTTTGAGTTGTCGGCTTGGAAACACTCGGCTTGGTTGGTTTATTTTTAACGGACTTTAATTTCCCATAAAGGCCATCATAATCTTTTGATGAATTCCACCTTCCCTTATCAGATATTTTAATGACTCGACCTGAATCTTGTGATTGAAGCCACTCGAACTTTTTATGTTTGGAAGTAACCTTTATTTCATTGCCATTTTGGTCAGTCAAAACGAATTGGTTGTCATTTTCTATGAATAAAAAACCATATGCACCTGACTTTTCAGTAGTATTATTTGACGATGTTGATTTTTTTTCAGCTTTTTTTATTGGCTTAATAATTTGATAAAGATTATCATAATCATTTGAAGAAGTCCATCTTCCTTTGTCTGAAATTTTGATGATTCTACCCGTCTCCTGTCCTTTCAACCATTCGTATTTCTTGTGCTTTAAATTTATGGTTAATTGGTCTTTTGAAGAGGTAAGGGTAAACACCCCTGACTTGGAATCAAAACTAAATATGTATTCCATTGTTTCTTTGCTCATACCTTGAAAATGTTTTGCCTAATTTATGAAATTATATCATTAGAATAACCCGGTAAGCACTTTTGGCTTAATTACATCTTTACGCCTCAAATAAGGAAGATTTATTGACGGTTAAAAATCAGATTCTTAATTAGTGCCAAATAAGTGCCAAGAATACTTTTTAAAATTGAAATAACTACACTTTGTGTCTGAATGTCATAAAAGTTGGTAATAGAGCATAAAAAAAAGGCTACCCAACGGTAACCCTTCTTGATCCTAAAGTGATCGCGGCAGGATTCGAACCTGCGACCGTCTGCTTAGAAGAGAGGTTATTCTTTCGGAAGTAATCAGCTGCCAGGTAGGCAATCTTTTGTGGTGCTCCCCCACACTTGATAGGTGTTGTTGGTTGAGTAAATACGGCATTTCCACCTTTGAAGTTTTTTATCACGTTCCACGTATGTTCCGGATCGGTGTAGTTACTGCAAACCACTCCTTTGTCCAGTGCCTCAGGTAGGCCTTCTATCATCTCTGGAGCCATCACCAAACCCGGAGCAACTACTAAGTAGTCGTAAGAAATGTCGCCCTTGTTTTGAGTTTTTACAACGTTATTCTCTGTGTCAAAACCTGTTGCATAGTCTTTAATCCAGGTAGCTCCGGATGGCATTACAGAGGCCATTGTTCGCTCGGTCTTCTTCATGTCGTAAGTACCTGCACCCACAAGCGTCCAAGCCGGTTGGTAGAAGTGTGTCGTTCGGCTCAATAATTGCTACATCCATCGAGTTATCTTTTTTTAGCAGTTGAGCTGCTGTCATGATACCGGCAGTTCCTCCGCCAATAATCAATACATTGTGATGTGTGCTCATAATTTCTAGTAAATATTATTTCAATAAAAGTTCTTTCAATATGATGTATACGGCCATGATGAGTACGAACCAACCGAAGCCTTTTTTGAGTTTTTGACCGGGAATAAAGTTGGATAGATGTCCTCCAACAAAAATCCCAACAATCGCTAGTCCGTTGAAAATCAATAGGAAAGGCCAGTCTATTGCCTGCCCTGCTTGAAGATCTCCCATAAATCCGATTATCGACTTGATCGAAATGATAAAGAGCGATGTTCCTACGGCCAGCTTCATTGGTAGCCTGGCGAGCAGTACGAGCGCGGGGATGATTAAAAATCCGCCGCCGGCACCTACTATGCCGGTTAAAAAACCAACCACTACACCCTCAAGAACAATCATTGGGTAATTGAATTTCAATTCCTTAGTCTCTGATTCATCGGCGACATCTTTGCGCTTATTTCGAATCATGGAGACAGCAGCAGCCAACATAATCGCGGCAAAGAATACCATTATGGCGATGTCTTTTGTTAAGTCGAACGTCCCAATAGTTACGAGTTGATCTGGTATTGAAGGCACAACCCAAAGGCGAGTAGCGTACACGGTGAGGAAGGAAGGAATGGCAAAAATGATAGCAGTTTTAACACTAACGAGCCCCTTTTTTAAATTGTTGAATGCACCAACCAATGAGGCACTGCCTACAACAAATAAACTGTAAGCGGTAGCAAGCACCGGACTGATGCCAAGCAAATAAACTAAAACAGGAACTGTGAGAATTGATCCGCCTCCTCCAATCAAACCGAGTGATATGCCAATAACGATGGCGGCTATGTAACCAAGTATATCCATTATCTAAAATCGCAACTTTCCATACAATCGAATATTCTCAAAACGTTTCGGTCCTTTAGCTTGTAATGCACGTGTTTACCCACTTTTTCAGTAACAACAATTCCGTTATCCCGCATCTTTGCTAAATGGTGTGACATCATTGACATCTCACACGGCCTGTCGATTTCACTACAGATAGACGTCACATCCAATGGCTCATTAGCCTCTAATACCTCAAGGATTTCCAATCGTACCGGATGAGATATGGTTTTTAGTATACGCGCTACATCTTGCAGCGCTTCAATCGAAAAACTTCTTTTTGTTGACTTCAAAGCGATTTTGTTTTGTTCGAATATATGAACAAATGTTCAAGTGTAGATATGATATTGATCAAGTCATCTGCTGAGGAAAGGCGCTTATACCGCCCTCAAACGAAAATTTCTTTGATTAAAAGTCAACTGAAATTGGTAATATCGTAATACCACTAAAGCTGTTAACATGCCATTTATCTGCCGTTCACTTTCCTTTTTTTCTGCGATTCTAATTGCATCTGTTGGTTTTGCTCAAAACCAAGGAGGCTACAAATGTTTGAGCTTTGATGGAACAGATGATTATGTTCAAATTCAAGACGACACTTCACTTAATCCAACAACCGCAATTACTATAGAGGCATGGATTAATGCGGATAGCTATGGTACCAATATTTATGACAACAGTATTTTCTGTAAGCATGGATGGGGTAGAGGCAATCAAGGTTACGTGCTCAGGTGTGGGGATAATGGCAAGTTGTCTTTCAACATCGCAGACGCTGGTGGAACTTGGCGGGAAGCTCAGTCTTCTTCGCTTATGAGCACCGGAAAGTGGTATCACGTTGCAGGTTCGTATGATGGTGATTCCGTGAACATTTATCTAAACGGCATTCTTGTTGGGACAAATAGAGTTTCTACCACGATTTCAGCTTCTTCTGGGCTTACAGCCAGAATTGGGGATTTAGCTTATGGAGGCGGACGTCGGTTCGACGGAATGATTGACGAAGTACGTGTTTGGTCGGTTGCTGTTGACGAAGAGAACATTCGCAAATACATGTGTCGGAAGAATTTAAATAATCACCCAAACTTGGCCAATTTGTCGGGATACTGGCAGTTAAACGAAACTACCAGTACCTCATCTGCCGATGCATCTAGCAGGGGGAATACAGGAACCCAGAACAACGGACCAACCGTTCAAAACTCTGGTGCCGTAATAGGAGATACCTCAGTTGTGACGATAGGTTCTCAAGACTTAACGCTCAAAACAAGGTTTGGAGATGAAATGCAGATTCAATCCATTTCGGGAAGTCCTTCTTATTTTCATCTAATTGCGGATTATGCCAAATCAAGTCAATCCGTCACAAGTGGAAGTTCAATTGATACGACTCATTATTTCTCCGTTCACTACCCGGAAGATACGTCTGTAAAGTTTGATGTTTCATACCACTTTGGCAATCTCAAAGGGTTGGGTTCAGCCGGTAAATGTGCCATTCACCTGTTTAAAAAGTCTCCGGGTAGAACCGGAACATGGTCGGACAGTAAGGCAGATTTCTCGTTTTCCGGGGACTCTCTCTTTTTGGAGGATCAGAAGAATTCAGAATTTGTCGCAGCCTTTCAAGTAACTGATTCCAACGATGTAATAACCTCAAATACGGGCAAGTTCTATTTATGTGGAGATGATAAACTCACCTTAACAGCGGCCGGTAGCGATTCATTCACGTACACGTGGTACATGAATGACAGCACACTTTGGGGTAATACAAAGCGACAGTTGGTGGTTGATAGTGCTGCAGACTATCGGGTTTCGGTGAGCAGAGGATCAAGCTCGTGCCAGTATTCATCGTCAACAATCACTGTTAAGAAGACTTCTAAACCATCCGTCACATTCACCTCACTTAAGGCTGTATGTGAGGATGTTGATACAATTGTTTTACAAGGCGTGACACCATCAGGTGGAACTTTTTCAGGAACAGGAGTGTCCGGAGGGCTTTTCTTTCCTTCACAAGTAAAACAAGGAAGTTATGATATAACCTACACGTATTCAGATACGTTCAACTGTGTTGTAGATACGACAAACACACAGGTGGTAAATCCGCTGCCTCAGTTCAATAAAATTGGAGGTAATACGTATTGCAACAACATCGACTCGATTAAGCTAAACGAGTATACACCTATGGGAGGAATGTATGTGGGCAAATACATTGTTAACGGCTATATAGATCTTGTTACTTCAAGCTACAAAACCGGCTTTTATCCCTATATATATGAACTTACGGATGCCAATGGATGCTACAATAGTATTGTAGACTCAACTGAGGTGAAATGGGCTACTCCTTGCACGATTTCGGTCCAAGACAGTGCTTGTGCTCAAGATGATTCCATCCAACTCGCTGGAGTGCCAGCCAATGGGAGCTTCACTGGGAAAGGTGTTAATGGAGATCATTTTTATCCGTCTATCGTGGGGCAGGGTGCATACCTGGTGACTTATAGCTTTACGAATAATCTTGGGTGTACTTCAACCGCGAGTAAAGAGGTGAAAGTAATCCAGAATTCAACCGTAACCTGGTCAGAACAGGTAGTAAGATGTGTGAATTCAGATACGGTTCAACTGAAAGAAGGAACGCCGAATGGAGGTAGTTTTGATGGACCCGGTCTCAGCAAATCTGGATTGTTTAATTCGCTTCAGGCAGGAGCTGGTAAGCATAAACTGAATTATAGATTTAGAGATCAAAACGGATGCTTAAATCGAGCAAGCATTGAGGCAATTATCCATGACACAACCGCAATTACGTTCGGGCAACTGTCACCATTCTGTTTACATGCTGATGCCAGTCTTTTAAATGTGGCAAGTCCTGCAAACGGAAAATATTCAGGACCGGGAATTTCGAATGACACGCTAGTGCCGGTATCAGCCGGAAAGGGGAATCATATGTTAACGTACACACTTTCCAACTCTGACGGATGCGTTAGTATCGGTACGTTACCTTTTGAGGTTTTAACTCCGGACAGCGTATCATTAACGGCGTCTAAAGTATTGATGTGTGAGACAGATGATCCGGTTGTTGTCAAAACGTATCCTTCGGGAGGTAAGCTAACCGGGAGAGGGATTATTTCAAGCGTCTTCTCACCGAGTATATCGAGTGTAGGGGATTTTACTCTTACATATCGATTGACTGATACCGATGGTTGCCCGGCCTTTGATACGTTGGTCATGTCGGTGGCTTCCACACCTCAGGTGTCGCTTTCAGGTGATTTCGGAATTTGTTCTAATGTGTCTTCATTCAGCGCTAATTTTGGTGTACCTGCTGATTCCGGAATGCATAAGATTAATGGCACCTTAATCGATTCGATCAGACCAACTGAACTTGGACCGGGGGCATATATGTTGAGTTATGTGGTAGAGAATTACGCCGGCTGCGCAGATTCAGCAACAATTGAATTAAGAATTCACCCTTCACCGCTGAAACCAATTATTAGTAAAGTGAAAAACAAATTGATTTCAAGTAGTCCAAAAGGCAATCAATGGTTAGAAGGAGGCATTGAAATTGCCGGAGCAATAGATCAAGAATTCAACCCGAGTAAAGATGGCATTTACAGCGTACGTATTACTTCGGATTCTGGGTGTGTCGAGACCTCGGATACCTATGACTTCATGTACGTAGGTGTGGGTAAATTGAAGGAGATTGGTATTAATATTTATCCAAATCCATCCGCTTCCGGATTGTATTTTGTTCGAACTTCTGCGGACGTCACTCAAATGGAAGTTTTGTCGGTTAATGGAAGAAGGCTTCAAACTACTATAGAGAACAATATTGTAGATCTGAGGAATCAACCTCCCGGCGTTTATGTTCTAACGATTGTATCTGAAGGTATTTCCTATGCAGTCAAGCTGATGAAGCATTAATACAAAACATGGACATTCCCCTTTTTTTCAAAGGGTAAGCCATAGATGTCTTCTCCAATAAGATAATACTGATATGTGCCTATCGGTACGCGCACACCATTAACAGTTCCGTCCCAAGCATCATTCAGATTGCTCGACTCCCAAATGATGTGACCATGTCGGTTGCTAATCCACATTGAAATGTGTTTGAAGTTCCCAAATACGGGTCTGAACTCATCATTTAGATTGTCTCCATTTGGCGTAAAGCTATTTGGCATAAACAAGGTAGAGGGTTCTCCTACGAATATCTGTTCGACAAAAGTGTCGTGGCACCCAATATCAATGGACGATTCCAATAAAACCTGATGCGGACCGGACCAAGGCAAGGTGTAATTCAAGTCTTTTGAATTGGACTGCAGGACACCATTGATAAACCAACGATAGGAACTTGCATTCGTAGAGGTGTTTGCCAACTCAATTTGCGGGTTTAAGTACGTTGGTGGATCTGAAGCCAAAATGAAACTAGCCTGAGGTCGTTCGTAAATAACGACAGCAGAGGTTTTCGTGATTGAGTCGGTACAAAGGAAGTTGTTTGTAACAATCAACTTTATATCATAACTGCCGCTTGCCGAGTATCTGTGAATTAATGCTTGACCGCTACCCGTGTTACCATCTCCAAGGTCCCATACATAATCGCTAAGGCCACTTGTTTTAGAAATACTTTTAAACTCGACGTCATCACCCAGACAGATTTCATCTGCACTTAACTCAAAGTCTACCTCCGGTAACTGGGAAACATGCACATATACTTCTTGAGATGTTGGTTCACTGCAATTGTCTGTAAGCGTTGCAGTATAAACTGTACTGTCGGTTGGTGTTACTCTGTGTTTCACGCCGTTTGGCAATCCATTGTCCCACGTAACCTCATGGTTTTGAGAAATACCCCCGCTTACATTAATCTCAATGTCGAACGACTCACCTAGACAGATTCGACCGTTGTTCGGTATCGAGATGTTTAGAGGTTCTCGAACAATCACAGTAAGACTATCTTCGGACGGGTCAACCGTACAATTGTCTGATAGTTTTACGTAGAACGTCTCAGTTTTCTTCAAAACTTCGGTGTGGGTGTCACCATCACTAGCCTTATCACGCCACTCGAACTCGTGGTAGATAATTTTACCTCCTTTTGAGCTTGTAAATAAGCGTGCGGTTTCACCGTAACATATCGTATCAGGACCTGATAGTTTGATGCTTAAGGGTTCTAGTACACTTACGGTCACCGTTTGTTCGGGTTGATATTCGCTACATCCATCACTAAGGCGAATTGAGTAGTTGGAAGTAGAATCCGGACGGATCGTTCGATTTTGACTCGCAGTGCCATCACTCCACGTGAAAGACAGATTACCATATCCACCTGATCCGCTTGCTGAGAGTGCTGCAGTAGTCCCCAAACATATCGTGGTATCATTGCTCGTTATCAAGTTAAGCGAGTCGCGGACAGTTATTTTGAAGTCAGCGGTGTACGTTCCGGGAGTGCACCAATCGGTAAAGCCAATTCGATATTCATGTGTACCCGGAAGCAAGTCGGTGAATTTCTGAGACGTTTCCGGTATAAACTTACTGGTACCGCCCGTAGAATATGTGAAGAAGTATGATCCCAAGCCACCAGTAGGTTTTACCCAAATCTCAGCTTCGCCACCCTGACAGATTGTTGTGTCGGCACTTTGGGTGAGGGTAATCGGGTCACGAACTTTTACCGTAATAAACTCGGATATAAACGTGTCTAGACACAAGTCCCCAAACGTTACTTTAATCACTGTATCCTGGTTCGCAATGAAACTAATACTAGTGTCGCCCTTTACGTTTTTCCAGAGATAAAGGTAGTCGTCTTTATGTCCTCCAGTACCATTGAGCTCTAGCTTAACAGTTGAGTTGTAACACGCATTTTGGTTCGGTGTTCTGGTTAGCTTTATATCTGGACGATGGGCTTCGAATTTTGCTTTGAAACCCGTGCCAACAACATATGGATCGGAGAAGTGAACAATGGTTACAGCACCGGATCTTAGGATTAACGGTTTGCCACCATTTGGCAAATTTTGTCCCGTGTAACCACCAATCCGAGTGGCCAAGGTGTTGTGCCCGTCGAATATGTATACAGAGTCGTATTTGTTTTCGTAATCGAACTCTTCAAAAGTGAGTGAAGCTGAATCGCTTACCGCATAAACTATCGTTAGCGTATCTCGATGAAGACCTGTGTAGTCTGACTCGCCGGCGTGATCGTAAACAAAACCATTACAGGCTCTTATCGTATCCCATGTCGCGTAAGGCATTATGATCGCACTACATATGTCTTCGTTCGAATCAATTGCGATGTAATTACTCTTAGCTACCGTGTCAAGCACACCGTTGTAGCAGCTTTCAGTGATTAATTGTACCGAGAACTTGCCTTGTTTGTTGTACTGATGTGTTGGGTGAATGTCGGTGGAGGTATCCCCATCACCAAATGACCAAACGAATGACTTTCCATTGGTTGATTTGTTGGTGAACGCGACAACCTCGTATCCGTAACAGAAAGTTGTATCTGCCTCAAAATCAGCTAGTACGGCGCTACTGTCGTAAGCGTCGCCAACGCCAACCGCATACCAAGCATTAGTTGTTGCCTCAACTTCTTTGCTACACTGGCCATATAAATCGGCAGCCGATAAGATACCGTAGTATCTCGCTTCCTCGTAATCTGATGAATTGGTTAGGTAGGCAGTTAAGTTCCTGTAGGCGATTTGTTGAGCTTTTTTCATCCCAATTTTCGGAACTGTAAATGTGTCTCCATTGTCATTTGTGCCCGACTTACCTTCACATAAAAGGTAGAACCAATGATTTTGGACACCACTGTTTGTATGCACTCCTCCGTTATCGCCAGTTCCGGTGTACCAATATGACCCTTTGTACGTGGAGGGGTCTCTATGTGTTTTGGGGTTTGCCATATTGCGTATGCCATTGGCACTCGCCATGATGTCTTCACCCATTCGCCAACTAAATTTGGTTGAGTCTGCGAACCATTCCACCGCGTTTCCAAACACATCGCTAAACGATTCGTTGAGCGCGCCGCTTTCATTTCTGTATATCAGACCGGCGCTGTTGGTGGTAACCGCGTGAGCAATCTCGTGTCCACAGATATCCAATGTGGTGAGTGGTGAGTATGTAGACCCATTTCCATCGCCATATGTCATTACAGAGCCGTTCCAAAACGCATTTACATAGTTACTCCCGTAATGTATATAGCTCCGAATTTTTGCACCTTTATTGTCAAAGCTATTTCGAGAGAAGTTGTCGTAGAAATAGTCATAGGTCATCTCAGCTCCAAAGTGGGCATCGCCGGCAACCTCATCGAGCTTCGCATTATAGTTGTTCCAGTAATTATCTAAATCGGTGAAGTCAACGGCGCCGGAATAACTGCGTCCGTTGCGCATGTTGTATGTTTCTACGCCATTGCCTCGACCGGTTTGACGCAAGCGAAAAGAAGTTGGACCTAAACTGTCGGTCGTGATTTCACGCACACCACGATATTTCGTGTTTGCACGTCCTTTAACATCTATCTCATGTATGAGATCTTCTTCTGCCCAATACTCACCGGTTATCGCATTGATGAAAATCCGTTTGTAGGCCAATGGTTCAACGGCGTATACATTCACTTCATAACACAACTGTGCTGGCAAGGTGAAGTCCAGATTTTTAGGTGCATAGATGAGTTTGGCTGTAGGTCGATAACTCGCACTACTGTCTGATTTCCATTCTCGAAGGAGAGCTTCATCTTCTTCAGACTCCCAAGCGTATTTTTCTGCAGATATGTGATCGACTGCTTTAGATACCGCAGCGTTCGCATCGATTTTTGCCGAAGTGATAGTCGACTTGTACAAAATGCCATTAAGGCCAATGAGCGCATTTTCTTTGTGGTGAGTGACTATCACACTGCCCAGCACTGGATAACCTGCATGATAAACCTGCCAGCGGATGTGCTGAGTTTTGCTCTCATCCGTAATTGAGTTGAGCACGCTTAATTGATACTCATGATTGAGTTGAAGCGTGTTGTGAATCATTTCTTCCAATTCGCTAATCGGAACATTTACAGGATTCGACGCGACATAGTGAAACCGTGTAGAAGTCTCAGTTTTGATGTTGCGTTTTTCAATAAACCCGGACTGTCCATAAGCGGCTACAAAACAGCTGATAAGTATAATTGGCAGAAGTATGAGTGACTTGTGGTTCAAGGTGTGGATGAGTAGTCTAACCACCGAAGATACAAAATATGTGGCACTTAAGTATGCGGATGGAGGTTCCATGTGATGCCGATTACATTTTATAAATTCATACATGGCTCACGGCAAAACGTATTTTACTACCAAAGGATTTGTTAAGAACCCGATTTCTACAATAATGCTAGCCACATTTGTAGGTATGATGGTGATGTTTTTAGTAATGAGCGCAGGAATAGGAGTTATCCCGTCCATGCTAGGGTTGTTTGCAGGCATTTATTTGGTGTACGGATTTCAGGTTGCTACCATCGACTATGAATTATCACGCGATGGAGTGCGCCAGACCATTCGGAGGTTAATACCTTATCGGCTGAGCAAAAAAGAGTCTCAACGTCTGATACGGTGGGAAGATGTCAAATCGTACAAGAATGATACAGACTTCTCGAGGCGTAGGCAAGAATACGAATATATAAAGCTGTATCTACGCACAAAACCACGGGAAATCTGGATAACGAATCAGCAGAACAAACACGGGTTTGATGAGTTCAAACTAGCCTTTCTTGAAGCTGTTGAGAAAGTTAGTGAGGCACCTGAATCTGAAGTTTCAAGTTCCGAAGGTGAGTGGAAACATACCGTCGAATCTCGATCACCTCGAAAGGTCAAGATTAAACGCAAGAAGAGTTTTTATAAAACGTGGTTTGCTAAAATTCTAACTGGATTTTTCATTTTCTTGTGTGCTGCCATTTTTGCATGGGGTACAATCAACGGATGGAAATTGACCCATTCCACATGATTTGGAGCAATCCTTTTACCCGGTACTTTGTACATGGCTTGGCGCGTCTTTGTTAAAGAAGAAGACGACGAGAAATATGAGGATAACCCATGATTCTAGTTGAAATTTGAAATACGTTTCTTGGAGATTCTACGCGTTAGGTAGAGCGATAAAAGAAGTAGCATAATAATTTTCGTTCTTTGTAGTAGTAGCTCAATAATACCATTTTTGTCTGACATGAAGAAATTAGATTTCTCGTTTCGTGCTGAACTTCAGCAACTTGACAGTGGTGTCTGGTATTATGCCGTTCGCGTTCCGGACAACGTTGCTACCGCATATCGGGAAGCAAAAACCAAACGAATCGAGTGCACGGTTAACGAGGTTCACACGTTTCAGTGTGCTTTTACACCGGTCAAGACAGGTGAATATTTCATCAACCTCAATAAAGAAATTCGAACCAAACTTCGAATCCAATTAGGTGACGAGGTAACGTTGTCCATCAGACCTGATGAAAGTAAATACGGCTTACCGATGCCGGAAGAGTTTCAAGCGTTACTTGATATAGATGAAGAAGGAAGTCGAGTTTTTCACAGTCTTATGGCAGGAAAACAGCGAACACTACTTCACTTAATTGGCAAACCAAAGTCTGAAGAAATCAGAATAAAGAAAGCCATGGTGGTAAACGAATACCTGAAAGAGGTTAACGGCAAGTTGGATTTCAAAGAGTTAAATCACGCGTTCAAAGATGCAAATAGGACCAATTGTTTATTGATTCAATACCCCAATCCATAAGTTTCACCTAAAACCCTCAACCTTCCACTCTCCACTTTCCACCCCCATTCTCAATTCTCCATTTTACATTCTCAATTCCTTCAGGAGTTCGCCTGCATAAACTTCTTTGGTGTATTGCCGTATTTCTTGCGGAATGCTTCAATGAAGTGACTGGATGATTTGTATCCAAC
>Ga0181590_10003034_pt1 | contig 14055 bp, 18 predicted proteins | sample 071ome_34_FD_132446 | JGI IMG/M metagenome (GOLD analysis project Ga0181590, IMG submission 132446) | Coastal salt marsh microbial communities from the Groves Creek Marsh, Skidaway Island, Georgia - 071411BT metaG (megahit assembly) | ecosystem: Environmental > Aquatic > Marine > Intertidal... | reverse complement strand
CGTCGCAAATTCCTTGTCGGTGGTGCCATTGCCGGTGTCGCCGTCGGGGCAATCGGAGCTTCGCTGCTTCGCTCACCACCGAAGACAGAGCAAACACCGGCAGCACCTGCCATTGCAAAGAGCAAGGCAATCACACTGAAAATGCAGTCCGGTTGGGGTGGTGGCATTTTCCAGGAAAATGCACAATCATACGTTGACCGTGTTCACGCCATGGCCGGTTCGGCGATCAAGATTGATCTGCTGACGGTCAATTCGGTCGTGAAGACAAGCCAGATGCAGGACGCCGTGCATCGCGGTGTGATTGATGCCGCCCACTATGTGCCGGCTTACTGGTATTCAAAATCGAAGATTGCCTCACTCTTTGGTACCGGCCCGTGCTTTGGCTGGTCGTCGCAGGAAGTTCTCGGCTGGTGCCATTATGGCGGCGGCATGGAGCTGTTCAACGAACTCATCGGCAAGCTCGGCCTGAACCTTGTGTCCTTCTTCAACAGCCCGATGCCGGCGCAGCCGCTTGGCTGGTTCAAGGAAGAGATCACCGACGCCTCGCAGATGGACGGGCTCAAATACCGCACGGTAGGCCTGGCGGCAGATGTCCTTCTGGAGATGGGCATGTCGGTTGTGCAGCTTCCGGGTGGAGAAATTCAGCCAGCGATGAAATCCGGCCTGATCGACGCGGCCGAGTTCAACAACCCGACATCGGACAAGGATTTCGGCATGCAGGATGTTTCCAAGGACTACCATCTTGGATCGTTCCACCAGTCGCAGGAATTCTTCGAGGTGACCTTCAACAAGGATAAGTTTGATGCGATGCCGGCGGAGCTCCGGGCAATTCTGAAATACGCGTCAGAGGCCGAGAGTTCCAACTTCTACTGGCACAACACCAAGCGTTACTCGGAAGATCTTGTCAGCCTGCAGCAGGACAGTGGTGTTCGCGTCCATCGCACACCGGATTCGGTCATGGCTGCCCAGCTGGAGGCATGGGACATCGTTGTGGACAGACTGTCCGCCGAGGACGAATTCTTCGCCCGCGTCATCGCCTCGCAGAAGGCCTACGCCAAGGATGTGATGAATTATCTGAACCTCAACCAGCCTGACTACAAGCTCGCCTATAACCATCACTTCGGGTAGGGCGTGTCCACGTACGATATCTCGCTGGAGGCGCGCAGGCGCCTCCAGATTCCCGATATTGGGGTGCTTTCATGATGACGAAACTGGTCTATTTCATCGAACACCTCAGCGTGTGGGTCGGGCGCGCCTTTGGCTGGTGTATCCTCGTCCTGACATTCTCGGTCTCCTACGAGGTGTTCATGCGTTATGTGCTGAATGCGCCAACGGTCTGGGCGTTCGACATGATGGTGCAGATGTATGGGGCGCTATTCTTGATGGCGGGTCCCTATGCGCTGGCGCAGGATGCGCATGTTCGTGGTGATGTCCTCTACCGCCTGTTCCCGGTGGTATAGCAGGCGCGGATCGATTTCGTCCTTTATCTGTTTTTCTTCTTCCCCGGCATTCTGGCGCTGTTCTGGTTTGGCGCCGAGATTGCGTCTGACAGCTGGCGCTATCAGGAAGTCAGCTGGAATTCCCCCGCCAGGATCCAGGTCTATTTCTTCAAGACGCTGATTCCGGTCGCCGGATTCTTGCTGATCCTGCAGGGTTTCGCCGAGCTGGTCCGTTGCTGGCACGCCATGAAGACGGGTGTCTGGATGGCGCGCGTCAAGGATGTCAGGGAAACCGAACACACTCTGATGGACCGGCCCTGATGGTCATGACTGACGGCCATGACCGCCGCATTTCCTGTCTGACAAGAGGGCCCGATGACTGATCCACAAGTCGCCATTCTGATGCTCTGCATGTTCATCTTCATGGTGTTGCTGGGCTTCCCGATCGCCTTCACCCTGCTCGCGATGGGGGTCGGCTTTGGCTATTACGCCTATTATCAGGGCGGGATCGAGACCGTTGCCGACATCTTCGACAACAATATCTTCTATCTGTTGAACCAGAATACCTATTCGGTGATGGAAAACGACACACTTGTCGCCATCCCGCTGTTTCTGTTCATGGGTTATGTCGTCGAGCGTGCCAATATCGTCAACCGACTGTTCCATTCCCTGCAGATGGCGGCGCGTAATCTGCCCGGGTCCATGGCCATCGCCGCGCTGGTCACCTGTGCCGTGTTCTCGACCGCGTCGGGGATCGTCGGCGCGGTTGTGACACTGATGGGCCTGCTGGCCTTTCCGGCGATGGCAGCGGCCAACTACAACAAGCAGTTCGCATCGGGTGTGATCTGCGCCGGTGGCACGCTCGGCATCCTGATCCCGCCCTCATCATGCTGATCGTCTATGCCGCGATCACCGCGCTGTCGCCGCTGCGCCTCTATGCGGCGGCGATGTTCCCGGGCCTGCTTCTGGCCGGTCTTTACATTGTCTACGTCATCATCAGGGTCTTCATGCAGCCAAAACTGGCACCAAAGCCGCGCGCCGAGGATGTACCGCCGGCGGCAAAAATCTATTTCGACCTGCTGATTTCCTTTGTCCCGCTTACATTGTTGATCGCGGCTGTTCTGGGCTCCATCCTCGGCGGGCTGGCGACGCCGGCCGAGGCCGCCGCGATGGGCGCGCTTGGCGGGTTGTTCCTTGCCGTCATCTACCGGTCGCTGACCTGGACGAAAGTCAAGGAGTCGGTCTTTCTGACGGCGAAATCGACCGCCATGGTCTGCTGGCTCTTCATCGGGTCATGAACCTTCGCCTCGGTCTTCTCCTATCTTGGCGGTCATGATGTGATCGAGCATTTCGTGCTGTCGATGAATCTCGAGCCATGGCAGTTCCTGGTCATGGTGCAGCTGATCATCTTCCTTCTGGGCTGGCCGCTGGAATGGTCGGAAATCCTGATCATCTTCGTGCCGATCTTCCTGCCGATGCTGGACAATTTCGGCATCAACCCGTATTTCTTCGCGATGCTGGTGGCGTTAAACCTCCAGACTTCGTTCCTGACGCCGCCGATGGCGATGTCGGCCTATTATCTGAAAGGGGTGCTGAAGGACCAGATCGAGCTGATCGAGATCTTCAAGGGAATCCTTCCCTATCTGGGGATCGTCATCTTCTCGATGGTGCTTCTCTATCAGTTCCCGGACCTTGCCCTGTGGCTGCCGGATTATCTGTTCGGCCCATATATTCCATAGGAGGGTGACCAATGTTCGCCGCAGACATGGTGTCGGCCATTCGCGATGGCCATACCACCTCACGAAACATTGTTGAGTCCAGTCTTCACAGGATCGAGGCGGATTCCGCACTTGCGGCGTGGGTGCATGTCGATGCCGAGGGGGCCCTCGCCAGGGCCGATGAATGCGACAGGCTTCGTCAGAGCGGCAGGCCGCTTGGCCGTCTTCACGGTGTGCCGGTCGGCTTGAAGGATATCATCGATGTGGCCGGCATGCCTTGTGAATGCGGTGCCGCGGCGATGAAGGGACGTGTTCCCGAAACAGATGCGCGACTCGTCGAGTCGCTTCGTGCCGAGGGTGCGGTGATCATCGGCAAGACGGTGACGACCGAGCTTGCTTTCAAGCAACCCGCCGCCACCCGCAACCCGGTCAATCCGGCGCATACGCCCGGCGGGTCATCGTCCGGGTCCGCCGCCGCCGTCGCGGCAGGCCATGTGCCGCTTGCTGTCGGCTCACAGACCAACGGGTCGATGATCAGGCCGGCCTCCTTCTGCGGTACCTTCGGTTTCAAGCCAACCGCCGGTATCATCCCGCGAACCGGTGTCCTGGCAACGTCGGGAACGCTCGACCAGATGGGTGTCTTCGGCAATTCGCTGGAGGATATCGGCCTGCTGGCCGATGTGCTTGGCAGCTATGATCAGCGTGATCCGGCAAGCTTTGCCAGGCCGCGTCCGGCGATGCGCGCCGGTGCCGGAGCCGAGGTGCCGATCGAGCCGAATTTCCTGTGGTTCGACATGCCCTATTTCGACCGGTTGACGCCGACAGCGCGGGACGGGATGGAAGAACTTCTCGACGCGCTTGGCGAGCGGGTGGAGCGCATTGATGCCGCTGAGTCATTCGCCGGATTCATCGCCGCGCACAATATCATCCATATCCATGAATATGCCGATCTGCTTGGCTGGATTCTTGATGAAGGCCCGGACGGGCTCAGCCAGTACTCGCAGGACGCCATCACGCGTGGCCGCAGCTATGGCGAGGCCGCCTATGAAGAGGCGCTGGAGATGCGCCGTCAGGCGGTGGCCTTTTTCACGACCCTGTTTACCGAGTTCGACGCGGTGATCTCGCCGGCCGCGCCTGGCGAGGCGCCGCTGTTCGAGGCTGGCACCGGCGATGCGATCTGCCAGACGATCTTCACGCTGGCCGGGGTGCCGGCGGTGACGCTGCCACTGCTTGTCGGTGACAAGGGCCTGCCGATCGGGGTGCAGGTGGCGGGGGGCGCCGAGGAGGATGACAGGCTTCTTCGCACGTCGCGGTGGTTGCTGGCCGCGCTGGCGGAATGACAGACAAGGGACGGGCCAAATCATGAGGGGCCAGGCGATGACGGGCCAAATCATGACGGGCCAAATCATGACGGGCCAGGCGATGACGGGGCGGGCGATGACGGGCCGGGCGATGACGGACTGGTCATAACAGGGGAACAGAGACATGCTTTCAAGAGGGGCACGGCTGCTGACAGCGGCCATCGGTACGGCGCTTGTGATGGCCTTCGTCTTCGGCCTCGCGCACAGCATCTCGACCGGTTTCGCCGGTTTCCGGGGCGGGCTGCCCTTCTGGATCATCGCCATCACCGTGATGTCGATGGCGGCCTATGATTTCTGGGACGAGACCATCCGCAGGAAATAGTGGCAAAAAGGCCGGGGAGGGGCGGAGAGGGGATTTACTTCCCGCTCAGCGCGTTCAGGATCGGGCAGTCGGGGCGGTGGTCGCCGTCGCAGGCCGAGGCGAGGCCGGTCAATTCATCCTTCAGTGACTGCAGTTCGGCAAGCCGCGCATCTATCTCGTCGATCTTCTTCAGCGTCATCGCCTTGACCTCGCGGCTCGGCCGGTTGCGGTCCTCATACAGCCCCAGCAACTCGCGGCATTCCTCGACCGAGAAATCGAACTTGCGGGCCTTGCCGACGAATTGCAGTTTCGCCACATCACCCTCGCCATAGTCGCGATAACCGGTCACCGCGTCCTGGCGCGGCGTCACCATGCCGATATTCGCGTAATAGCGCACCGTCTTCACCGTCAGCCCGGCGCGCCGCGCCGCCTCGCCAATCTGCATTCTCTTTCTCCGGTTCATCTGCAAATTTCCGGGTGATGGCCCTTTACCTTCCCCTTGGGGGAAGCCTTACATAGAGGTCAGATGGAGGTCAAGATGACGGCAATCACATCATCATTGGGCATCAGCTGGCGCTGCCGCCATACCTGGCGGCGGGCGTCCTACAACACCTCATGGTGTCTTCTTGGCTGCGCCATCGGCGATCTCGGCACCATCCTGTTCTTTCAGGTGACAGGCATTCCCTGGCCGGTCTGGGCGATCATGACGCTTGCCATCATGAACGGCCTGCTGACCTCGATCGCGCTGGAAACGGCAATCCTGGCACGCCAGATGCCGCTTCGCCCGGCGCTGAAGACGGCGCTCGGGATGTCGCTGATCTCGATGATCGGCATGGAGGTGGCGATGAATATCACCGATGTCCTGCTGACCGGCGGCGCGATGCTGACCTGGTGGGTGGTGCCGATCATGCTGCTGGCCGGCTTCCTCGCCCCGCTTCCCTATAATTACTGGCGTCTGAAGGCGCTTGGCAAGGCCTGCCACTAGATGCCTGCCACTAGGGTGCCTGCCACTGGGGTGCCTGCCACTGGGGTGCCTGCCACTGGGGTGAAATACGCCATGCCATGCCGTCATATCCATTATGCTGTACTTGCCATCATCATGCTGCTGTCAACGGCGGTGATGGCGCATTCGCCGCTGACCGCGCTCACGCCGGCGGACGGGGCGCGGCTCACCACCGCGCCGGACAGCATCGAGATGCGGTTCAGCGGCAGCTCGCGGCTGGTCAGGTTTGCCCTTGTCAGCACGGCGGACGGGGCGGAAGTCGGACTTGACGATACGCATCTGATGGTTGAGGCGGTTGATCACAGCATCGCCCTGCCGGCGCTTGCCGCCGGTGACTACATGGCCAGCTGGCGCGCCATGGGCGAGGATGGCCATGTGATCAGGGGACGCTTTTCCTTCACCATCGTGCCGGAGTGACCGGTTGATGTTCGAAATCTGGGACATTCTGCGGCCGCTGACCAAGTTCGGCCTGTATCTGGCCATGCTCGGTGCCGCTGGCGGGCTGATCTTCGAGGTGCTGTTCCGCCACCGCGTGCCGGAGGCAACAGCCATCCATGTCAGCCGTCTGATCGCTGTTGCCGCCTGGGCCGGGCTTGTCCTTGTCGGGGTGCGGCTTGCGGTGGCGGCGGGAAGCCTTGGCGGCGATCTGGCAAGCATGCGTGATCCGGTGCTTGTCGGCTTGGTGATGCAATCGCCGCTGGGGCTGTCGAGCATGATCGCCGGGATCGGCTTTGCGATGATCACCGTGATCGGGCGGGTCAAGGCGCGTGGCGAGCAGGCGGCGCGCATCGTCGCCGCGGCAACGGTGCTGCTGTCGCTGACGGTTGCCGGGCACGCCACCATGCTTGGTGCCATCACCGGTGTGTTGCTGGCGCTGCATCTTGGCGGGGTTGCCTTCTGGCTTGGGGCCTTGCTGCCGCTGCGGCAATTATGCGGCGGTGCCGGCGATGCGACATCGGCGGCGATGCTTGCCGATGTCGCTGACAGATTTGGCCGGATTGCACAGCGGGTGGTTCCGGTGCTGATTGTCGCCGGGGGCGTCTATGCCGCGATCCTCACCGGGTCGGTGGCGGCGATGCTGACAAGCGGCTATGGGCTGGCGCTGCTGGTCAAGATCGGGCTTGTCGCCGGCCTGCTGTGGCTGGCGGCGCGGAACAGGTTCCGGATCGTGCCGGCACTTCAGGCGGGCGATCTGTCGGCGGCGCTGCGGCTTCGCCGGATGATCGACCGGGAAATTCTTGTCGCCATCGCCGTTCTGGTGCTGAGCAGCCTGCTGACAAGCTCACTCACCCTGCCGATGCGGAGTATGGGATGAAACGACGAAGCTTTATCAGCGCCGGCATTCATGCAGGCGCGATGACGGCCATGATCTCGGCGCTGCCGCTGCCAACACTGGCGGCCGGGGTCAGGCGCTATGCCATCACCGCCGCGCCGGCAGCGCAGCATCTTGGTCCGCCGGACCGGCCGGCAACCAGCCTGTGGCTTTATGGCGGTACCTCGCCCGGGCCGCTGATCGAGGCGTGGCGCGGTGAGGAACTTGAGGTGGAGTTCCTGAACAATCTCGATGTGCCGACGACAATGCACTGGCACGGCATCCGGAACCTGAACGCGATGGATGGCGTTCCCGATCTGACACAGGCCGCTATTGAGCCGGGAGCGCGCTTCACCTACCGGTTTCCGCTCAAGGATGCGGGGAGTTTCTGGTACCACGCGCATAACAAGGGGTGGGAACAGCTGGCGCGGGGGCTGTACGGGGCCCTGATCGTTCGCGAGCCTGATGAGGCCTCCGGCCTTCAGGATATCACGCTTGTCGCCGATGACTGGCGCCTTGATGAGGATTACCAGCTTCACGAGGACAGTTTCGGCTCGCTTATGGACTGGTCGCATCAGGGGCGGCTTGGCAACTGGCTGACGGTGAATGGCGCTACAGATCCCGAAATCCCGGTGGCCAGCGGACCGGTGCGGCTGCGCCTGATCAATGCGGCAAATGCGCGGACACTTGCCTTCCGGCTCGCCAGTGGCGCTCCGATGCGGATTGTCGCGCTTGACGGCTCTCCTTGCGCGGCTTTCGAGGTTGAAACGGTGCGTCTGGCGCCAGCGCAACGTGTCGATCTTCTGGCCAGTTTCGATGAAGGCCTCACCATCCTCGAGGAGATCAGCACCGGCGATGCCATCGGGGCCGCCCGTCTGGTTGGCGCGTCGCAAACGACACTGGCCGCTGGTCGGACGATCGAGAACCGACCCTGGTATGGTCGCCCCGATACCGCCGGCGCGCATGTCATCGACATCCATATGCAGGGCGGCGCGATGGGCAATCTGGAATCCGCCCTTTTCGAGGGCGAGACAATGCCGCTACGCGAACTGGCCCGGGAGCATTCAAAATTATGGGCCTTTAACGGCATCGTTGGCGGGTATGACCATAGGCTTGCCGACCTTGCGCTTGGCGATGTGGCGGTATTGCGGGTCCGCAACGACACGCGCTGGGAACATGCGATGCATCTGCATGGGCATCATTTCTGGGTGAATTCGCGCGAGTTCGGTGAAGCTGGCCGGGATGTCCTGCGTGACACCTATCTTATGGCCCCCGGTGAGACTGCCGACCTTGTCTTCATCGCCGACAACCCCGGTCTGTGGCTGTTTCACTGCCACATGATGGAACATCATGCCGCCGGCATGGGCGGTGTCATCAGCATCTCCTGATCGGGGTTTGCGGCAGCGCGCATGGCAAATGCATCACCGAAGGCAGCCAAGCGCGGCAAGACAGTTTGCGTTAAAAGCCGCTTTGTCGATCATGTCTGTCCGGAATTCCCCGCCCGGCATCGCCGCGATCTGTACAGCGCCGGTCAGGATGCTGTAATAGGCCCGGGCCAGATCACCGGCGCTCTTGGCATCGGCATAGCCATAATGCAGCAGCAGCGCCCGCAGCCCGGCAAGCTGCTCGGCAGTCCCGGTCCGCAGATGTTCGGCTGTTGCCGCCGTCAGCTTCGGCGCCAATGTCGCGGTCAGATGGTTAATGAGATGACACAGAAGCGGCCGCGCGGCAAAGCTTGACACAAAGATTCTGTTGAAGCTGGCGCGGGGCAGGGGGGCACCGGCCGCCAGCAATGACCGGTTGAAGGCCGCCATGCAATCATTCAGCAATGTCCGGTAGGCCGCAAGGATGATCTCCTCGCGCGTGGCGAAATAGCCATAAAGCGCCGGCTTCGTGAGTTTGCAGGCGGCGGCGATATCCTGCATCGACACCGCATTGAGACCGTGCGCGCCGACAAGACCTGCCGTCGCCTTGATGATGTCGCGGCGTCGCGCCGCCTTTGCGTTGTCTGATCTGGCCCGCGCTGTCGCCATTCTCAACACTTTCTTACCAATGGTAAATTAATAAAATACCATAGGTAATTTAAGGTATAATCTGAATGGTGTAAAGGTACGCCGCCGGCGTGTGCCGGATCAGACTGTCTTTGAGGGATTTCCCCGAAACAGGAAGATGTCCTCGATCACCGCGCACGAATAGAAATGGCCTGTCCGGACAGAATACTGGCCTTCAATACAGATGATGGCTTGTTGTTAGCGTTCGCCGGCAGGGCACCGCACCTCATCTCAGAACAGACGTTCGCGGTCTTCCTTGACGCAGCGGTATCTTTCGACCACCAGCGCCGATTTCTCGTTCGATGTCTGGGTGTATCCCTCGAAGACAGCATCGCCGCTTGTGCGCGAAATGAACATCTGATGGTGGTGCCCCTCCTCGCTGGTCTCGCAGGCCAGACGCAGGGCCGAGATCCGACATTGTGACGGGGCGAACAACACCTCGCCCGAGGGCATGTCGAGAACCGATGCACGTTTTCCGTTGCGAATCTCGATCTTGATCTGACGTTCGGCGTCGCGTAGTGCCTCGGTTCGAATGTCGCCGGCAACAAAGGCCAGAAGGTGTGACCGTATTTCACCGTTACACTGGAAGCGCACAGCCTGCATATCCGCCAATGCGGGAGTGGAGGTCAGTCCGGCGACGCCGGGTAACAGGGCGAAAGCCAAAAGCAAGGCAAGTCTGGCGTGAGACATCATAAGCAAAGCAGATCAGTTTCGATCATTCTGCAGGGAATAAGGATTTCCGTCGTTCCGTGATCGAAATGCCAATCAATTCCTTTCTTTTTCACATCAGAGCGCGCGAAACAGGTGAGCAGACATTTCTGCCAATCCCGCACATTCGCAGCTTTCTTCATATTTACCTTTATTAGCAACATTTAATGTGACGAAATAGGTGATTGCACCAATTAAAAGTGAAATATATCCGGTTTTTTTGCCGGACTTGTCTTGACCGTAGCATCTGCGCTACCACAGAGACATGCTGTCCTTTGTCGAGAAAACACTGGCCGAACAGGGTTTCGCCGCCTGCTGGGACCTTCAGGTCGCACCGCTGATCGAGCGATATGCCGCCAAACGCCGGCGACGTATCCTGTGCGCCAGTCTGATCACCGGTATCGCGGCTGGCCTCGCCATCGTTGTCCTGGCTCTGCACACGCAGATCGACAGCGCCGGCTTTCTGGATCAGCCGATGAACCGGGCACTCGTGCTGGCGTTGGCGGGACTGGCGGTGATCTGCGTCTGGATGGCGCTGTTGCCGGTACCGGCAGCCTTTGCCGAGGCGGTGCGGCGGGCCGTTGAATTGCATTTCGCCAACCTGTTTTCAGCTGATGACAACACGGCCTTTGGCGAGGTTGTGTTGCAGGACCTCGTCACCGATGGGGTGTTGCTGGACCGCGAATACAGGCTGACCGCCAACTATGCCGGCACCTATGGAGATTGCCGCGTGCGGATGATCGAGGCGGCTGCCGGGCTGGCCAGCGGTCACCGACATAACCGGGTCGAACTTCTGGTTTTTCGTGTCAGCCTGCCAATCGCCCAAAGCGGTGAGGTTTATGCGGACAGCCGCGCCGACCGGTTGGAGTCGCGCATGAAGGCTGACCCGGCGCTGCGTCCCTGGCATGTCAGGAATGACCAGCTCGACGGCATCTTCACGATTGTTACAAGCGAACTCGACATGGCGGAAGGCCTGTTCACCGATAGCTTGGTCGAGACAATGCTGCGGATTCAGGAACATCTTGCCAGCCCCTTGGCGACGCGGCGTGGGGCGCCAGCACGCATTGCCATGCAGGCATCAGCGGGCAGCCTTGTGATGGTGATAGAAATGCCGGTTTCAGCCCGGCATGAGGCCGACCTGTCGCCAACTGCGGCCAGAGCAAGCGCGCGTGAGATGATTGTGCGGTTCGCAACGCTGCCGGCGCTGGTTGATGATCTCCACGGGCGTGCCGACACGCCGCCGGCCTTCGCGCCTTTGTCGAGTGACGATGATACGCAACCGGCCGTCGCCATATAGACCGGTCGCTATATAGACAATGCAAGGAACATGATTATGAAACTGTCCGATTTCTCGGTCCTGACCTTTGATTGCTACGGCACCCTGATCGATTGGGAGTCAGGCATGATTGCCGGCCTGAAGCCATTGACCGACCGCATCGCGGCGCGCGATGGCCGGCAGCCGGACCGCAACATGATCCTCGAGGCACATGCCAGACAGGAATCAACGCATCAGCGCCAGACCCCGGCGAAGCGCTACAGCGATCTGCTGGCCGGCGTCTATCGGCGGCTTGCCGAGGAATGGGGCCTTTCCGTCGGTTGGGACGAGGCGATGGCTTATGGCAGGTCGGTTGAAAATTGGCCTGCCTTTGCCGATTCGGCGGCGGCGCTCGCCTATCTGAAACAGCATTTCAGGCTGGTCATTCTGTCGAATGTGGACAATGCCAGCTTTGCCCACAGCAATGCCAGGCTGGGTGTGGCTTTTGATGCCATCTACACGGCCGAGGATGTCGGCAGCTACAAGCCCGACGATGCGAATTTCATCTATATGGTGACGCAACTCGAAACTCTTGGCTTTGGCAAGCAGGACATCCTGCATACGGCGGAAAGCATGTTTCACGACCATGCGCCGGCGAACCGCCACGGGCTGGCCAATTGCTGGATTTACCGCCGCCACGAGGATGAGGGTTTCGGTGCCACCATGCACCCCGGGGACATGCCAACCTGTGATTTCCAGTTCACCAGCATGGCGGCGATGGTCGAGGCCCACAAGGCCGAGCTGGCTGGCGCCTAGAGGGCGTCCAGAACCCTGATATCACGGTCCGCCGCATCGCCAAGTGTGGCCAGCGCGTCGCTATAGGCCTCGCTGTTATAGGCGTCGATGGCGGCCTGCGCGCTGGGGAATTCGATGAGCACCGTGCGCGTCGCCTCGTCACCCTCAAGCATCGCCACCGGCATGCCGCGCGACAGGAAGGTCCCGCCACCGGCGGCGATCGCCACCGACGCCTTGGCGGCATAGGCCGCGAGTTGATCTGCATCGTGAATGGCCTTGTAGACGGCCAGCCAGTAACCCTTGCTCATCTTCATCTCCTGCTGTGCGGATACTCTGGAAACAGGTGGCCTGTCCCTGCAGGCCGGATGAATATTAGAGACTGGCTTTGCCGGGGCGTCAATCCGAAGGGGGCGTCAATCCGAAGGGGCGGCGCTAGCGCTGGCGATAGGCGTTGGATGTGTGGCGTCGGTTCAACATGGCCTCGCGCCAGAAGACAATCAGGCCACTTGCCAGGATCAAGCCGATTCCTGTCCAGGCGACCATGTCCGGCCAGCTGCCAAAGATCGTGACACCCCAGATGATCGACATAACCAGGGCGACATACTCAAAGGGCGCGATCACCGCCGCCTCACTGACACGGTAGGCCTGGCTGACACAGAAACCGCCGACGGCGCTGCTGAGGCCGATCAACAGCAAAAGCGGGATGTCCTCACGCGGCGGCAGCACCCAGGCGCGCAGCAGAAAGTCCAGCGCCCCGCCATCACCGGGCGCGTGGCTGCCGTCACCAAACAGCAACCCCATGCCGAGACAGACGACAAGGAACACGCACTGGATATAGACGGACAGGGTGCTGGCCCGCTCGGTACCACCCATATGCCGCGCCAGCATGTGGATGCCGGCATAGCACACCGCCGCCATCAAGGGCAGGATGGCCAGCGGTTGGAACCCGGCCGAGGTTGGGCGCAGCATGATGATGGCGCCGACAAGACCGATCGCGGTGGCCGACCATCGGAATTTGCCGACTGTCTCGCCAAGGAAGATGACCGAGAACATGGTGATGACCACAGGCGCGACGAAGAACAGCGCTGTGGCCTCGGAGAGCGGCATCACCGCCAGCCCGAGGAAAAAGAAGGAATTGGCAAAAACGACAAGGAGACCACGAAGCAGATGCAGCCCCAGCCTTGATGTCTTCAATTGACGAAAGCCGCCATCAAGCGGGACCAGCACCGCCAGACTGAAAATCAGCGAGATGACGGCCCGAAAGAACACAATCTCGTGCAGCGGATAGTCGGTGCTGATGAATTTGATGCTGACATCATTGACCGAAAAGGCGAAGGCCGCGGTGATGGCGCAAATGATCCCGAGCCTGACCTGTGAGGAAGCTGTCATCCCTGCGCTCCCATGATGATGGACAGATTGCCAGCAATGAGAAACTGCGCCCATTCGGCCGCCCATGCAAGTCTGCATCCGGCACCCGGAAAGTCGGCTTGGTGGTTGAGCCCGGAAGGCATCACGGCTATCGTCATGATCCGCACAGATTCACGCAAGGACCGTGTCATGATTCTCTATTCCGCCGCGGCCTCGCCCTTTGGCCGCATGGTCAAGCTGACCGCCCAGTGCCTTGGCCAGATCGATGGCATCGAGGTGCGTGCCACCAATACCGGCGATCCGGATGACGGGATCCGCGAGGTCAATCCGCTTGGCAAGATTCCGGCGCTTGTCATTGCCGGGCAGGATGGCGGCGATACACAGACACTCTATGACAGCCGGGTGATTGTTGAATATCTGGACTCGCTGGCTGGTGGCGGGAAGGTCATCCCGGCCAGCGGGCCGGCACGCTTCGAGGTGCTGACGCGGATGGCGCGGATGGTCGGCGTTCTCGATGCCGCCATTCTGGTGGTCTATGAGGGGCGGTTCCGGCCAGCCGACATGCGGGTCGAAAGCTTTGTCGAGTATCAGCGCGACAAGATTATCCGCGTATTGGAGAGGGTCGGCAACCCGGCCTATGGCAATGGTGCGATGCCCGATGCTGGCGAGATCACCCTTGCCTGCGCGCTGGACTATCTCGATTTCCGGCAGCAGGTGAACTGGCGCGACCACGCCCCGCAGCTT
>Ga0181590_10003028_pt1 | contig 14075 bp, 12 predicted proteins | sample 071ome_34_FD_132446 | JGI IMG/M metagenome (GOLD analysis project Ga0181590, IMG submission 132446) | Coastal salt marsh microbial communities from the Groves Creek Marsh, Skidaway Island, Georgia - 071411BT metaG (megahit assembly) | ecosystem: Environmental > Aquatic > Marine > Intertidal... | reverse complement strand
GAGAGATTACGACAAGGATGTGGCTAGTGCGAACTACGAAACGACATCAGTCTATGGGTTTGGTCATCCGTTGTATTACAAAAATGTTGTTGACGTACTGCGTGGGGAAGCAGAGCCAGAAACGGATGGGCGTGAAGGCTTAAAGTCACTAGAGCTTTTGATAGCCGCTTATTTATCAGCTCGTGACGGACGCACAATCGCACTCCCCCTTGAGTATTGAAGTGACTATTCAAATTCATCCAACGGCTATTATTGATGAAGGTGCACAGATTGGCGATCACAGTCGAGTCTGGCATTGGACGCATGTGTCTGGTGGTGCAAAAATTGGCCAAGGTGTTTCTTTAGGTCAGAATGTTTTTGTAGGCAACAAAGTCACTATCGGTGATCGATGCAAGATTCAGAATAATGTGTCTGTCTACGATAATGTCAATCTTGAAGAAGGGGTCTTTTGTGGACCGAGTATGGTATTTACCAATGTTTATAACCCTCGTTCTTTGATCGAGCGAAAGGATCAATACCGCAACACATTAGTAAAAAAAGGCGCCACACTCGGTGCCAACTGTACGATTGTTTGTGGCATCACCATTGGTGAATTTGCTTTTGTAGCAGCGGGTGCTGTTGTGACTAGCGATGTGAAACCCTATGCCTTGATGGTTGGTGTGCCAGCAAAACAAATTGGTTGGATGAGTCAATATGGAGAAAAACTTAATTTGCCGTTGGAAGGCGAGGCCCAGGATACCTGTCCATACACACAGAAAATATATCAAATTAAAAACGGTCAAGTGGTCATACTAGGATAAAGAGTATGAAAATTGATTTTTCCAATTTGCAATTGCAGTATCAAAAATATAAAGCTGATATTGAAACTAACATACAGGCGGTTTTAAATAAATCTAACTACATCATGGGTGAAGAAATCCATGAACTAGAACGAGAATTAGAGGCGTTTACAGGAGCCAAGCATGCTATTACATGCTCATCAGGTACGGACGGACTCTTACTTGCTATGATGGCAATGGATATCCATCCTGATGATGAAATTATCACTACACCCTTTACTTTTATCTCAACGGCAGAAACCATTGCCTTCTTGAAAGCCAAGCCAGTATTTGTAGATATTGAGTCAGATACTTTTAATATTGATGCTAATCTAATTGAAGCTTCAATTACCAGTAAGACTAAGGCTATTATGCCTGTAAGCCTCTATGGTCAACCAGCTGATATGGATGCCATTCAAACTATTGCTGAGAAGCATAGACTAAAAGTTATTGTTGATGGCGCTCAAAGTTTTGGATCTACTTGCGGTGGCAAGACTGACAGTAATCTGGGCGATATATCAGTTACAAGTTTTTTTCCAGCCAAGCCACTCGGATGCTATGGGGATGGTGGAGCGGTATTTACTGACAATGATGAATACGCTGAAAAAATAAATTTATTGCGTGTGCACGGTCAAAACAAACGATACCATCATAAATACATTGGTATAGGTGGGCGATTAGATACCATTCAGGCGGCCGTTTTGTTGGCGAAATTGCCGCACTATGAGAAAGAATTGAAAGATCGACAAAAGGTTGCGCAACGCTACACGGATATTTTATCAGATAAATTGCAAACGCCAATTATTAAATCAAACAGATCAAGCGCTTGGGCTCAATATACCATTAGAGTTAGTAACAGAGACGATCTTCAGGCTAAATTAAATGAGAATGGTATTCCAACCGCCGTTCATTACCCAATGCCACTTCACCTGCAAGAATGTTTTCAATATTTGCAATATAGTCATGGGGATTTACCAGAAGCAGAAAAAGCTTCTAGTGAAGTTTTGAGTTTGCCCATGAATGCACTAATAACAGAGGAAGAAAATGAATACGTGGCCAATCAATTAATGTTACTTAATGATGATGCAAAAGCGCTCTTAAATCCATCAATCTCTTAATTCTTAAATATATGAAAATATGTTATTTGGCTTCTTCTGCTTCAATCCATAGTCATAAGTGGATAAATTACTTTTCTGATAATGGCTATGAGATTCTTTGGATATCATTAGACCAAAGTTCAATTGAGATACCTAAAAAAATATCTTACTACGAGTTTAATGGATTATATCTATTTAATATTTTTAAAATAAAATCAATAATTTCGGAATTCAATCCGGATATTTTACATATACATTATCTAGGACATTTAGCACTAATTGGTATTTTGTCCAATGTAGATCCTATTGTGGCTACCCCATGGGGGTCCGATATAATTGAAGGAAAAAAGTCTTTTTTTAAAAAAATCATTATTTCTAAAATTTTGCACAAATCCAAAGCGATTACATGTGACGCTCATCATATGGCCGATGAAATTAAAAATTTTAATATTTCAACAGATAAAATAAATATTGTTAAGTTTGGTATTGACACAGAAAGATTTTCTTACAAAGGCGTCCAAGAAAATAAATTAAAAGATTATGGCAGCGATGATGATTTAAAGGTCATTTCTTTGAGAGATTTTGAACCTGTTTATGACATTGAAAATTTAATAAATGCAATTCCTCTAGTTCTTTCTAAAATCTCGAAGGTGCACTTTGTTTTATTAGGTAGGGGCACATTAAGAGATAAATTTAAATTATTAGTAAATAATTTAGGGTTGGCTAACTCGGTATCATTCTTGGATTATGTTGATAATGTCGATATGCCTTATATTCTTTCTAGTGCAGATGTTCTAGTCTCAACATCCCTATCTGATGCTGGAATTGCAGGTAGTACTGCAGAAGCTATGTCTTGCAAAGTGCCAGTAGTCATAACAAATTCTGGTGAAAATGATCTCTGGGTAAATCATGGTGAAAATGGATTTTTAGTTCCAGTTTCAGATCCCCAGAAGTTAGCTAAATATATAATCACACTTCTTGAAGACAAAGAATTGAGAATTGAGATTGGAGAGAAGGCAAGAAAAACAATATTAGAGCATAATGACTTTTTTGTAGAAATGAAAAAAATGCAACATATATATAAAAAGTGCCTATAGACTAATGAAGATCATAAATGGTAATTTTGATATTTCATATGATAAACCGATGACGGTATCAGGCCACGCAAGTGACAACGAATATAGATATGAATATGATGGTTCAGTAGAAGTAAATTTTATAGCATTCTTCACAGCGAAAGAAGATACTTTCATTCTACAAATTGATACTCTATATATCGACGATCAATTAAAATTGGAAATACAAGATGAACTAAAGAGAGAGAATGTTCCTATTATTGTTTTGTGTATAGCATCACACTCTCATAGTCTTCCAGGAATTGATTTAGAAAAGCCAAGACTTGGAGCTTATTGCAAAAAATATAGGGATTTCTTGAAAAGAACAATAGTTAAGAATATCCTAATAAATATAGATTCTTTTAAGTCAGAAAAGGTTTCTTTTTCAAGTTTCAAAAAGTTTAGTCGTTTATCAATCGGAAGAAGGGGGTGTAAATCTAAAGGAAATTTCTCACTATTATCTTTACGAAATACAGTACCAGACTTTTCTCAGTTGGGTGCAAATATTGAAATCACATGCTTCTGGGATAAAAATAGAACAAGGATTGTAAGTATTATTTGGTCTTTTCCAGCCCATCCTGTTTTATATCCAAACAAACAGAAATTTAGCGCAGATTTTCCCGGTCGTGTAAGAGAGATGTTACGAGAAGAATTGAAAGATGAATCCTTAACTATTCTATATTTTCCTGGCTGCGCTGGAGACAGAAGGCCATTAATAAAGTCTCAAACTAAATCTAAATCATTTTTAGATTTAGTGGTGGGACAATCATTCAAAGAATGTGACTATATAAACTATGAGGAATATTGTAAATCACTAAAGTCCGATTTAATTGATTGTATAAACTCTCTAAGACTAAAAAAGATCGATTATCAGTTAAAAACGATTGATTATCAAGAGTCAAAAATATCTTTGAATAAGATTGGCATTAACAATAAGACTAATAATTTTTTGAGAATTGAATCATTAAAATTAAATGAAAAGGTTAGATTTATCTTTCTAAACTGTGAGCCGTCGTATGCCTACCATAATTTTTTCGCTGAAGACTGCACTGTTACAGGCTATTCAAGTGGTGTATTTGGCTATTTGCCCACAGATATTCAAGTAAATCAAGGTGGTTATGAGGTAAATGGCTTTATGCCATTTTTTGGAACAAGTGGAAGTTTTGTTAAGGATATAAAAAAAGTATTAAAAAGTGAATGTACTATTAACCAACCCTAACTACAAGCATACATGGATCTTGGCATTGTCATTCTTTAAAAAAGGGTACAAGGTTTATTGCTTATCAAAATCTAGATTATGTTTACTCGGCGCATCAAAGTTCGTAGAAAAAATAATTTTTATAAAACATTTCACGAAGGACAAATGCGAGTCAATATGCATCAATTACGATATTGACATCATTGTACCAGTTGGTTTCGAGGAGACTTTTTTACTCTCTAAGATCTTTAAAAATAGTATTTTTGCTAATAAAATTACTGCAGCAAACCATGAAAAAATTGCCTTCGCATCAGATAAAAATAAGATATCAAAATATATCGATAATCTTGGCATATCTGTGCCTAGAGTTTATGCTATTAACAATAGCGACTTAGCTGATGCTAAAACCTATTCTGATAGAGAGTTTTTTTTGAAGCCATCAAAGGAAGGGTTAATAAAAAAATACTTTAAAATTGAAAATTCTGAAGAACTTAATAATTCACGTAGTTTTTTTAAAGGGATTGGCTATTCGGATAGTGATTTAATTTTGCAAGAATTTATAAATGGAGAGGGAGTTGGATATTTTGCTATTTGTTATGATGGGGAGCCTGTAGTTGAGTACTCGCATCAAAGAATTAGGGAATGGCCAAAAAAAGGGGGATATAGCACTGCCTGTAAAATTTATGAAAATAAAGAATTAACTTCAATATCAAGAAAGATTATTAGATCATTAAAGTGGCGTGGCCCCATTATGATTGAATATAAAAAAAACAAAAATGATGGAAAGTTTTACTTCATAGAAATAAACCCTAAATTTTGGGGGTCTCTTGAGCTTGGGATATTAAGTAATGTTAATATTATAGATGCTTTGACATTTATCACCTCACAGCCTCATAATGAGCAAATCAATCAAGGTGAAATTGAAAGAAATATGATCGCCTGGCCCTTAGACGGAGATGCATTTCATTATTTCTCATCACCATCCCTTTTAATAAAGTTACTTAAAAATGATTCAATAGTTTCAACTGGAATTTTAAGAGACCCATTTTATGGCTTATTAAAATTACTATATTTTCCATTAAGATTATTAAAGGAATTCAGACTATAAAAGCCATAATTCATTGCCACTCAAGGTTTTCGTATGATAGTGCTGTACAAATAGATGATATCTTGAGCCTATGCGTAAAGCATAATGTGAGTCTATTAATTCTTTCAGACCATAATACGGTCAAAGGTTCACTAGAAGCCGCCAATAAAATTAAATCTAGAGATTTGAATATTATTTGCCCACCAGCAGCTGAGTATAAGACTGAGTTTGGTGATGTTATTCTAGTGGGTCTAAACAAAGACCTAAAGATGCATAAATTTCACGATTTAATCAGGGCTTCTATTGATAATGATTGTAAGTTATTACTCCCACATCCTTATCATGACCATTCTAATATTGAATATTTAGCTAATAATGTTGACTATATAGAGATTTTTAATTCAAGAAACAGTCTCCAAGATAATAAAAAAGCATTTGAGTTAGCAATAAAAACAAAGAAAAAAACATTTGCATCTCCAGATGCACATCTACTCTCTGAATATGCATATTGCATTGTTGAATATAGTTGTGATGTGCAGTCGCGCTGGTTTGAAATAATCGACTGTGATTGGCGTTTTAAAACAAAGATTAAGACAAGTAAAAGTAATATTTATAAATCTGCTTTGATAAAGTCTTTAAAACACAAATCATTGATTAATACTTTTAAGTCATTAGTAAGAATATGTATTTTGTTTTTTACTAGAAATGATCGCTGTAAAAAAATAGACTAATTTTTTAACTTATTAGATGAATATAATCAAGGTTCTTTCTTTAAGTTCAATCATGCTAGGCATTTCGTTTGCCACTAGATTTTTTATAACTTTAATATTGGCTAGATTTTTAAGTTCAGATCAATTGGGGATATATTCTTGGTCTGTAACAGTTTTCGGTATGGCAAACCTCCTAGTCAATTTTGGTTTAGACTATCTATTAATTAGAAAAATTCCTCAGTACGTTCACTCTGGGTCAGGCCTTGTTGAAAGTGTAATTAATCACACAAAGAAGCAAGTAAATATTAATACGATGATTATCTTCTTAGTTATCGTGCCTATTAGTTATTTTGCTGCAATGTTTTTTGATAATGTAGGTCAATATTATCTGGAGTTAAATGTAATTATTTTTGCCTTACCTTTCGCTGGCTATCTACTTATTTATTCCACATCTTTAAGAGCTTTTGAGTACTCTCTTTTTGGCCAATTTATTGAATCAATATTGCAATCTAGTCTTTTATTTATAATGATTGCCATAGCGTACACTTTTTTTGAAAACCTAATAGCAGAGAACAATAAAACCTTTCTGCTTGTTATTATATTCGTTACCTCTTGGGTATTAAGTTATTTGACTGCAAAATACCTATACAAAAAAAATATTAAACTCAATGAGTTTTCTGAGGCGAGCGAACGTGATAGAAAGCTTTGGAAAAAAGACTCTATATCTATTACTTCTGGGCTTTTTGGTGGGATTTTATTAAGCAGAAGTGATATTTTTTTATTGGCCTTTTTGGTTTCACCATCAGATGTCGGTGCTTATTTCCTAATCATGCGTATTACTGAAATCTTCTTATTCTTTTCAACAATTTCTTATTATGTTTGGGCTGGTGAGATGTCTAACCAATTCCAAAGAAAAAACATTATAGAAGTTCAGAGCATTTTAAATAAAATGGCGTTAATTTGTTTTTTAACTTCGTTAACTATTGCTCCTATAATGTGGTTTTATGCAAAGGATATTATTCTATTTATAAGTCCAGAATATGCAGGCTATGTATATCTTTTAAAATTTTCGATAGTAATTTATTTCATCATAGGTACATTTGGGCTTTTGCCACAAGTCACTTATTTAATAGGAGAGCATCAATTCATAGCTAAAATGAATTGGCTGTTTGGCTTAACTTTCTTCGCTATGATATTGGCAATAGTTCCATTTTATGGTTTGAAAGGATGTTTATTTTCATTTGCATTCTGTAAAATTACATACTTGTCAATTTTATATATTAATCTTAACAGAAAGCACAAGTTAAATTTCTTACCAGTTGTCGTTCGATAAACATATTTCAGCATAATTTTTTATTGTTGACTTTAATATTTTTTAAATAAAGGGGTAATGCTTATGAAAAAAATTATTCGCAAAATTCTTCTTGATATTTTAAGAAGAACCACCACTAGGTTATTTTATGGTGCATCTATTGATATCCAGTTAAAAATAGATGACATAAAAGTTATCAGAAAATATGTTAATTCTATCTCTGAAGATAATTGCTACGTCGAAATTGGAACTAAATATTCAGGTTCAGCTTTGTTAGCTAAGACAGCTATTAGGCAAGGTGTCGAAATATTTACTATTGACCCTGTTGATGAACGATATCACTTTACTGACAAATCAAGAGCTGACAAACTTGATAAAGAGCTAGGAATTCATTTTATAAATAAAACCTCTTTAGATGCTGTAAAAAAATGGGATAAACCAATTGGCGTTCTATTTATTGATGGGGATCACACAAAGGCTGGAGAGGACTTTTTAGCATGGGAGAAGTTTGTAGTTCCTGGTGGGATTATTTTGTTCCATGATTATATTAATGATCCTGCTGAAAAATGTAGTGTGATAGATGACTGTAAAAGCCTTGTATTGACAAATAAAAACTATGAGATTATTCATGTTCCCAATCTCCATAAAGATAAAAGGCTAAGAGGATTGAGTGAAGATACAAGTATTTTGCAGCTTAGAAAAAATGTTTAATTCAGCACGCATAAATTTATAAATGAAATATTCAATTCGACATACCCCTAATTCCCATTATTATTTTTTTTGATTTTTTTGGCTAATGTTTTTTAATTATTTGAAACAAATATTTCGTAGAACTCAGCTATTTCTTGAACGATTTGTTCTGGGCGGTTTTATACAAGATTTGATATGGCAATATAAGCATAAATATCAACAGAGATGGACTCAAATATCAATTGACAGCATAAATTTACCACATAGAGCTAAACTTATCTCAATGATTTCCTCTGTTGGTAATGCCCCAAGCATAATTGAGATTGGATGCGCTGCTGGACCAAATTTACGCCTATTGAGGGAAAAATTTCCTCTTGCCCACCTTGCTGGAATTGACATCAATAAATCAGCAATAGAAGAAGCCCAGAATTACTTCGCTTCTGTTAATGACAATAAAACTGCCTTTTATGTTGGAAAGGCTCACAAGTTTAATAAATTTGAAAACCAAAGTTTTGATGTTGTATTCAGTCAGGCAGTACTCCTCCTCCACCCGCCCAGTAGAATAGATCAAGCTATCAAGAATATGATTAGACTTAGTAAAAATTTAGTTATTTTTCACGAATACCATATGGATGGAGTTGATAGAGGATTATTTATTGGCAGTAGATGGTGCTATGATTACAGAAAAATCATTAGTAAATATTATCCTACTGCTCAAATAGATATCCAACAAGGTGGTTTTAAAGGAGGAGATTGGGAAGAATTTGGAAAATTTATTGTAGTTAAAGTGGAAGGCTAGACGTTACTTCTGTCTACTTATAACGATAATACATTATTATTTTTTTCTTAAAAAAAGACCCAGATATACATTATTTATGATCGACCTTAATGATAAATTAGAAAAAGGCTATTTGCTTTTTTACGGGTTTTCCTATAAACACATTCCAGATCAAGTTCGTAAAAATTATTTATCTAGAATGAATTTCTATTTCAAGTCCCCTGGACAAAAAAACCAATTAGTAGATGAAGTTCAGATTCATCGATATAGTGGTTATCAGGATACTGGTTGGGATGCTACTGATGTTGTTTTTTTGGATCAAAGCGCGGTAAAAAGTCTATTAATTGGTTATCCGTCTCAATCAAAGTATGTATTGGTTAATTGTTTAAATTTTAGGAACATACATTGGATAATCCTCGGTCTTTTAAGGCGATTAATCATTCGTCAAGTTCGTTTTTCTGGGTTCAAAAGACTTACTCATAATGGATATAACTCTTATTGGATTGTATTATCTCGAGTTCAATTGATAAACAATAATAATTTTTATCTTTCTAGAGAGTTAGGTGTAGAAGGTTTTTTGAAACATTTGCATTCAAATCATATAAAGTATGTTGTACCTCGTTTTTTTGAGTCTCTGCCTATGCTTCACCGCGAGGGTGGAGATTTAGATATTATTGTTAGCGATGAGGATGAAAAAGCAGTAAAAAATTTTCTGCAGGAAAATGAAGGTGACATAAGGGTAGATGTTTGGACTGTTAATAGGCCAAATTATCATGGAATCACTTATATGCCTCCACTTATAGCTCAAGAAGTGATCGATAAAGCTAAAGAAGGTAAGGCATTAGCAAAAGTCCCCAATGCATATGATTCTCTAAATTGTATGATATATCATGCACTTTATCATAAAGGGTTCCAAGGTGGAATTCCATCAAAGTATATTAAATTAAATAAAAAACAGTCAAAAAATGATTATCTTAGATATATAGATAAATATGCAAAACAATTAGATCTAACGCTTGATTACTCTATGGAGAGTTTGGATGAGTATATGCTTAATATTGGTTGGCGTCCTGCTCTTGATACTTTGGCTAAAATTTCACAATGGAATGAATGGGTTCGTATTCATCACATAGAACAACTTCCTGTAGCTGAATCAACATTATTTGCAATTATCCTAAAATCAGGAGCTGTTGAAAGGGGTTTTAGTGAAGAAATAATTAGTCAATGCATAAATCACAACTATGAAATCATCTCAGATTGTATTTTAGAAGGAGAGATTCAGAGGGAGGCTATAAGGAAGTTAAGAGGTGGGGTTTGGAATGATGGACTTAAAGATAATCGAGATATCAGAAAGTATTATCCTTCGAAAATAATAATCCTAATGGATAAATCTAATAGAGGTGAAACGGGAATTCGGCAATTGAAAGAGTCTTTACGTTCATGGGTAGATGATTCTAATACTAGTTATATTCATTCGACTGATAATGATATAGAGACATGGGACTATATAAAAATATGTATGCCTAATCATGAGCTCGAGTTAAAAACTAAAGTAAGTTTACTCAAAAAAAATAACGAAATAAATCATATAAAATTCAGTGGTCAGTATGTTAGTTATAAATTCCTTGTTTTAAAAAGGTGGTTTAAATCTAAGTTATTGAGTTTGATATCTCACTAATGAAATCGAAATATTTATTCAATTAAAGTTTAAATATGAAAAAGAAGATATGGGTTGAATGGATAGGATTGTGGGGGAGTGGAAAAACCACTTCTATAGAGAATATTTCAAAATTACTAACAACCACAAATTGTAAAGTTAATTCTTCACAAGAATATTTTTTAAAAATTCAAAATAAAGGAAAGTATAAAATTTTACGGAATGTCTTATCTGTTTTGTCATTTTGGAATCTGGCATTACTTTTAGAGTTACTTTACCTTTATTTTCCTGTTTATATAAAGGCGATTTATAAAAAAGATATTATCATTAAAAAAGAACTAAGAAGTTTTCTGCGTTCTTACTTGGCTAGAATATATCATATTAATATAGCAACTGATGATATTACTATGTGGGAAGGAGAGTACCACCTCTTGCCTGTATTAAATTTACATGAGAAATTAGTCAAAAAGTTTTTAAACCACTTTCAGAAAGTTAATAGCGAATTTACTAACATTTTTATAGTATTAAACGCTGATGCTATAGCAATAAAAACTCGATTATTAAACGACCAGAATAGCGGGAAGAATTGCAGGTTTCTTAATGATGAAATTGAAATATTTCTGGATTTTCTAGATCAATTTATTTTGAATCAAAATGCACTAGTGCAAATTCTAAAAGAAAGGGGTGAGGTTGTATATCAGCAAAGTGCAGAAATAGATGATATCTATAATTTTATACTGCAATTATATGAAAAAAGTTTTAATCCTGATTCTCAAGCTAAACTTGAGAATCACTTTATGTGCGTTGGTGCCCAAAGGGCGGGTACTTCATCATTCTATGATATGATTAAAAACCACCCTAATGTAAATATATCATCAATAAAGGAAGTGCATTACTATGATAATATAAAAAACTATCGAAAAGGGTTTAGCTGGTATTGTGGTCATTTTAATGAGTCCACTGGAATGACTGGCGAGTGTTCACCAGACTATTTAATCTATTCCTATGTGCCAGAAAGAATTAAGAAAGATTTTGGTGATAATGTAAAGTTAATATTTATCTTAAGAAATCCTATTGAGAGAGCCTATTCGCAGTTTAATTTTCACATAATGAAAGGTAAAGAAGAAAGAAATGACTTCGTAGAGGCAATGAATTCCGAAGTAATTGATAGAGAAAATATCATTTATAATGAATGGTATGATCCGGCCTATTATCTATCCCGTAGTCTTTATTTCAACCAGATACAACGTTATTGCCAAATATTTAATAAAGATAATCTTCATTTTGTTTTATTCGAAGAACTTTTTGGACCCCAAAAACAATTCCACTTTAATCAGATTTTGTATTTTTTGGGTCTTTCTGAATTTACATTAAGTGATGACTTAGAAAATAGACATGCTGCAAAGGTTCCTTCCGGGATGATGATGCGACTTTTGGCTATGTTATTAAATGGGGATAATAAATTTATAAGATTTATAAAGTCTAATATCTCAATTGAAAAAAAGGATTATGTCCGTAAATTTGTTTTTTCAATTATGACCACACCTAAAAAAATTAGTAAAAAAGAAATGGCCGAGTTAAATAATAAATTTTTTAGGGAAGATATTTTGAAATTACAAACTCTTATAGATAAGGATCTTTCGTCATGGTTAAAGTAAAAAAGGATATTTCCATCAATCTATTGTTTAGTATATTTCTTTTTATTCTTATACTATCTAGTGGTCTTAAAGCATTTGGATATCCTATAGTCGATGCCATTTTATTAGGTGCTTTCCTTTTGCTGGTGACGATTGTTAACAGAACATCACTTAATATAAAATATGATTTGGTGTTTTTCTTTTTTATCTATCTTGCACTTCAGGTTTTTAGAGGGATGTTTGTGCTTGATGATTTTAGAGTGTCTTATTTTTTATTTTTCTTCTCTGTAGTTTATTTTTCCTATAGATACTTTACTTTTTATTGCTTGAATTCTAAGGTAGATATGAAATTTATTGAGAAGATTTATAACTTCTCTTTTCTATATTTTGTTATTTATGGGTTTTTGGGGGTTCTCGTAGATAATCCTGATAATCTTCAGCAAGAATACTGGATAGGTTCTAGCGCTGCTTTTTTAGTAATAATCCCATTATTGTCTTCACATTTTTTAATAATCAGTAAGAACAACTATTCCATTTTCAAATTAAAATTGCCAAGTTTAATGTTTTGTTTAATTGCTGCAACTATACATTATTCTAGAATAGGAGTCTATTTAATATTGTTTTATATTTTATTATTGCTCTTTCGGAGTTTGTTCTTTAACCATAAAAAAATTATTCCTTTAATATTTGTTTTTGCTATTGCTTTATTTACATGGGACTCCAGCAGAACCATTTTTTATATAAACCAACAACCTACGGGTACCAGTGAATTAATTACATTAAATAATATTTTTCAAACCATTACCTATTCTAGTGAAAAAGATGTAGTAAAAAAAGATGTAGTAAAAAAAGATGTAGTAAAAAAAGATTCTAGCGAAATAGATATACCGAAAAATCAAGTCGTCAAAAATCCTTATATACTAAACTTTTCCGACTTAGATAGGTTAGTGATGATTATGTCAATATTTGATAAGTTTGTCTCAAGTCCTACTGAATTCCTGTTTGGTTCTGGTTGGTATACTTCACGGCAAAAACTCAAGCCATTTGAATTAGCAAATAGAGTGGATTACGATTTGAGACTTGATATTGCCCAATCCGATAAACCAATGCAAATAACTACACTAGCAGCAATAGTCTCAGACTTGGGACTTGTAGGCTCTCTATTTATTTTATTCTTTTTCTATAAATCTTCATATCAAATTATAGAAACGAAAGCCCCTGGCCGTTTCACTATACTTTTTCTCCTGCTATCAAATGGACTGTTCTTTCTGATTGGATACTCTATTTCTAGCGTAATTGCTTTTCTTTTATTCTTACCTGATGGGATTATAGTAACGTTATTGCGTGATTACTCGTCCTCAAATCATCTGAACTCTTCTTTTAACGGTTCATGAGCCTATAAATTTCATCGGTATTTTTCTAATGAATATCTCAGTTATTGTTCCAACTTACAATAGAGAGCAACATTTAAAAAATTGCCTCCTTTCTATTCTTAATCAAACTCAATTACCGTTAGAGGTAATTGTAGTAGACAATGCTAATCACAATAAAGCTGAATTAATTATTAATAATTTGTTGTCTGAATTTAATTCTAAAGGGATTTCTTTGTTCTATTTTAGAAATTATGAGAATAGTGGTGCTACAGCTAGAAATCTTGGTGCTAATGCTGCAAAAGGTGACCTGATTGCGTTTTTAGATGATGATGTAATACTTGACAATACTTATTATCATGAAATTGTAAATGTTTTTCTAAATAACCCTCGTGCCTTGGGGGTTCAAGGTTATGATAAAGCGTTATATAAATTCAATGATAAGATGAGTGCCAGTTTTATAAATAGGCTTATATATTCACTTGAAAAGATATTTTCAATTTCTAATTATTTTGATAATAAACCTTCTGTGACTCCGTCTCTATGTGTAACAAATCCATTTCCTAATTTTGAATCAGTTGTTCGAAGTGAATGGATTTCAACATG
>Ga0181590_10003018_pt1 | contig 14099 bp, 16 predicted proteins | sample 071ome_34_FD_132446 | JGI IMG/M metagenome (GOLD analysis project Ga0181590, IMG submission 132446) | Coastal salt marsh microbial communities from the Groves Creek Marsh, Skidaway Island, Georgia - 071411BT metaG (megahit assembly) | ecosystem: Environmental > Aquatic > Marine > Intertidal... | reverse complement strand
GTTCGACAAGTACAGAACTGGAGTTTGAAGAACAACGACGGAAAGTCTGATTTCTTTGAGTATTATTCTACAGAAGAAGAATTCAAACATAGAATCGAAGAGTTCTTAGCAGATGCGGTAAAAGATCTTGAGATCCACTTCTCAGACAACCCACACAGAGTATAGGAGGAAATAATGAAAGATAAATTTTTTAAGTTTCATTTCAAGAATGATAGAGTCAGTAAAGTTCAAAGTTTTGATGTTGAGAACCTTGATCAGTTCTCAGATGCGTTAAAATTTGCTTATGATGCGCTCGACAATCTAAATGAAAAAGAGGGTGGATATAGAATTGTTGGTATTTACGAAATTCTTTACCCAACCAACTCATACAATCCAAACCAAATCAACTAATTATAAAAGGAAACAACATGACAAGATATTATTGGTGCGACGATAAAACCAAAGAGAAAATCGAAGATGAAGAATCTCATGATGACGGTGGAGTAACACCAATCATTCTAATGGGCGGCAACGATGGTGGACCGCCGTCTGCAATGGAATGCATCGATGTCTCTGACAACACAATTATGTTTTATGGTGAAGTCAGTGAAAAGAATGCTAAGGTTCTAAACAAAGCAATTAGAATGATCGACAAGGACCTACAAGTTTTTAAGGTCAAGTATGACTCAGACCCACCGCCAATCAAATTGCATATCAATTCTTATGGTGGATCTGTTTTTGCAGGACTTTCCACCGTTGATGTAATTCTGAATTGCAAAACACCAGTTCATACTTACATTGATGGTTCTGCTGCATCGGCAGCAACTCTAATCTCTGTTGTTGGAGACAAGAGATTCATCTACGAAAATTCGCACATGCTTATTCATCAACTCTCCTCATCTATGTGGGGTAAGTTTGAGGATTTCAAGGATGAAATGGAAAACCTTGACATGCTTATGTCAAAGATCAAGAAAATCTACAAAGAAAAGACTAACATGTCAATGAGGCAGATCACAGAAATACTAAAAAGAGACAAGTGGTTTGATGCTGAAAAGTGTGTTGAACTTGGACTTGTCGATGAGATTGTAGACAATGGCTAAAAAAACTTATATTTTAGATACTAATGTTTATCTAGCAGATCCCTCTGCTTTCAAGAAGTTTGGAAGAAACGATGTTGTTATTCCGCTAAAAGTTCTTGAAGAAATTGATAAACATAAGAAGAGGCAAGACGGTGTGGGGGCGAATGCTCGCCACACCATTCGTCTTTTGGATGAATATCGTGGTAAGGGTTCTATTGAAAAGGGTGTCCGCATTGAGAAAGGCAAAGGTCTACTCAGGGCAAGGATCTCTGATGTTTCAGCATTACCAAATGAATCTAATAGAAGAGATCCAGATAATATTATTTTAGCATGTGCTCTCAACGAGGTTGCCGATGGTAAAAGGGTGGTTGTTGTATCAATAGATATTAACCTCAGAGTCCGCTGTGATGCCCTTGGAATCCCTTGTGAGGGCTACGACATAAACCAAGTCGTTAGTGACCGTAGCGAACTCTACACGGGCTTTGAGAGGTGCTTGGTAGATGACCAAACAATCGATCACTTTTATGCTGGTGAAAAAATATTTGTAGATAAAGAAGAAAAGTTTTTATTACCTAATCAATTTGTCATGCTGATATCTAATTCTAATGAGAAAAAGACAGCACTGGCTAGATTTTTAGCCTACAACAAACCGCTCATCAAAGCAGGAACCCACAAACATGGAGTCTGGGAAATCACCGCAAGAAATAAGGAACAATCTTTTGCCATCGATTTATTGTTGGATCCAAATGTTCCTATTGTATCCCTCATTGGTGCCGCTGGTTGCGGTAAAACTCTACTGGCTGTGGCTGCTGGATTGGAGCAAGTTCTAGACGAGGGGTCATATGAACCAATCTACAACAAACTTGTAGTATCCAGACCAATCATGCCTATGGGTAGAGATATTGGATTCCTTCCAGGTACAATGGAAGAGAAGATGGCTCCTTGGTTGGCTCCAGTTCAAGACAACTTAAAGTTTTTGATGGGAAATGATAAAGTAGCACTTGAAATGTATGCCGAAAGAGGTATCATTGAAATTGAGGCGCTTACTTATATTCGTGGTAGATCAATAGCAAATGCTTTTATTATTATCGATGAGGCACAAAACTTATCCGTTCATGAACTAAAAACGATTATTACTCGTGTTGGTGAGAATACAAAGATTGTACTCACAGGTGATATTGAGCAAATTGATACAGTTTACTTGGATGCAACAAGCAATGGTTTGTCCTACGCTGTTGAAAAATTCAAGGAACATGATCTAGCAGGACACATTTCTTTACAGAAAGGTGAGAGATCAAAAGTAGCGACCTTGGCAGCAAAGGTGTTATAATGAACTTAAAAGAATATATGATTGATTATGTGGGAAACAAACATAATCCTGAAAATGATGATGTTACAGTCGAAATGGTTGTAGAAACTTTATCAAAAGAGTTTCCCGAATTTCTACTTATGGTTGCAGAGGAGAACTATATCAGAGGGTACGAACAAGCACTCGATGATGTCAATAGTATGAAACAAAAATATGGACAACAAGCAACAGTACATAAAAAGAAGAGTAAACGAAGCAAAAATAAATAATGGGTTTACGGTCAACGGCGTCAAAGTTCAGGTCGGGGAAAAACCAAACTTTGATGTTGAAGAATTTTTAAAAAATAAATTTAATAAGTTGCCTAACAATTTAGTAAATTCAGTCAATAAAATTATCTTTGGTGGATTCCACCTTGGACCTGAATACGCTGGTAGATCTGTTAACGATATTATATATTTAAGCAATAAATCTGATGAAGAAGATTTGTTTTCTGATTTAATCCATGAATTAGCACACGCATTTATTAGAAAACATCATGAGCAAGTTTTTGGCGATGGTGAGTTAAAAAAAGAATTCATTGGTAAAAGAAATAAGTTATATCACAAAATGAGATCAAGTGGCATAGATTTACCGCCACATCAATTTTTTGAAAACCCAAATTTTGATAGAAAGTTTGATGGGTATTTGAATAGAACAGTGGGATACGACATGCTTAGTCAATTAATCTCAGGAATATTTCCAACCTGTTATAGTGTTAGTTCTTTGGATGAATACTTTTCAGTTGGTCTTGAACTACTATTTACTGGTAAGGGCAAAATGCTTGAAGACTGCCCTGTGTTGAGAGAGAAGGTGTCATTATGAGAAAACCAAGAGTTCTTTTTGAGCAAGCACTAGCAGAAAAAATGCAGCGTTTACGCGACAAAGTTGAAGCAAAACAAAAAGAAAAACAAAAACGTAAAGAAAACGAGAAGAAGAAAGGATTTGAAAAATTTTACAAGATGAGTTATAATGAACTACGTCAAGAGGCAAGAGATCTAGAAATATCCACTTGGCGTAAGACAAAAGAGGATTTAATTGAAGAACTCATCACAGAATACAAAAGACTACATTAGTTATTCACGCTTCAAAATGTGGAGCGAGTGCGGTTGGAGATACCGCTTAGTTTATAAGGACAAAGTTCCTTTCTATTCCAGCAACGAATACACAGCGTTTGGTACAGCAATCCACGCTACCTGTGAGAATGTCCTCTTTGGAAATGAAAACGCAAAACCAGAAGAATATTTTGTTGAGCAGTTTGCAAACGAACGTAAAGAGGTTGAGAAACCAGATGACGTTCTAGCGGAGCAGATGCTCTCACAAGGCAAGACAATACTCCCGCAGGTACAAGGAGCAGTCAAAGAGGTTTTTGGCGATTACAAGGTATTCTCAGTCGAAGAAGAACTATTAAGACCTATCAGAGATGATCTTGATTTCAAGGGATACATTGATATGGTTCTAAAAACACCTGACGGTAAATATCATATCTTAGATTGGAAAACTTGTTCGTGGGGTTGGAACGTTCAAAAGAAGTCCGATAAACTTATGACATATCAGTTGACGCTATACAAAAAATATTTTTGTGAAAAGCATGATATCGATCCAAAAATGGTTGAAACATACTTTGGTCTATTGAAAAGAACACCAAAGAAAAACAACGTTGAGATCTTTCGTGTGACAAGTGGCAATAAAAAAACTGAGAATGCACTTAAAGCACTTGATAATTTTATCTATAATACTGACAAGAATATGTTTTTCAAGAACAGACTCTCTTGCAAATACTGTTCTTTCTATAAAACAGAGCATTGTAGGTAAAATTAATGGAAGAAAAAAGAATAAAAGTTCTTACACTAGGTGATATGCCATTGGCAACATCTGGTGTTGGAAATCAGACAAAATATATGATTGAGGCATTGCTTGAGAGCGGCAAGTTTGAAGTATTTTCGCTTGGCGGCGCAATGAAACACCCACAACACCAACTAATAAAGACTGATAAATGGGGTGATTTATGGAAAATTTTACCAGTTGACCAGTTCGGAACAAAAGAACTGGTCAGGTCCGTGTTGTGGAGAGAAAAGCCAGATATCGTCTGGTTTATGACAGATCCCCGTTTTTGGGGTTGGTTGTGGGAAATGGATAATGAAATCCGTGCTAATATGCCAATGGTATATTATCACGTCTGGGACAACTATCCATACCCAAAGTTTAATAAAAAGTTTTATGAGAGTAATGATGTCATTGCAACAATCTCTAAATTGACTGATGATATTGTTAGAACAGTTGCTCCTGATGTTGAGACACATTATGTTCCACACGCTGTAAACACAGAGATTTTTAAGAAGCTTGATGATGAAATTGTTGATAAACTAAGGGAAGAAAATAAGGGACCGGATGGAAGAAATTTATCTGATCGATTTGTTGTTTTGTTTAACAGTAGAAATGCGCGTAGAAAGCACAGCGGAACACTTATTTTCTGGTTTAAGGAGTTTTTAGAAAGAATCGGGGATGATAAGGCAGTGCTCTTGATGCACACAGAACCAACTGATCCAAATGGTCCAGACTTAATGCAGATTGTAAAGGATTTAGAATTAGATGAGGGTCAAGTTTTATTCTCTAGAGATAAACTTCAAGAAGATAAAGTAGCGACTTTGTACAATATTGCTGATGTCACTGTTAATATCTCAGATGCAGAGGGTTTTGGTCTGTCCTGTTTGGAATCTCTTGCCTGTGAGACACCGGTCGTTGGTATTAGGACAGGTGGCTTGCAAGATCAATTAACCGATGGCAAAGAAGTGTTTGGAGTTATGATTGAACCAAGTTCGCAGCAGGTTGTCGGCTCGCAGTTAGTTCCTTATGTAATGGAGGATAGAATTAACAAGCAAGATTTTGTTAACGCCCTATATGACATGTACTTTGCCGGTAGGGAAGGAAGAGCCAAAATAGGGGCAAGCGCAAGAGAACATGTAATTAAAAACTTTGGCTTTGATGATTTTAATAATTCTTGGGTAAAATTAATGACCAAAATTCATGAAGAGCGAGGATCTTGGGAGACAAGAAAACAACATCAGAACTGGAGAAATGAAGAACTATGAAGAAAAAAGTATTATTAGTTGGACCAATTTTAACACAATCAGGGTATGGTGAACATGCAAGAATGGTATATCGCTCTTTAAAGAGCCGTGAAGATTTGTTTGAAATTTTTATTAATCCTGTGAATTGGGGAGCCACAAGTTGGGTATCCGAAGATTCAGAAGAAAGAAAGGAAATTGATGACATCATCAATAAGACCTTTATGCATATGCAGAATAAACTACCTTTTGATACCACTGTAATGGTAACAATTCCACCGGAGTGGAAGCAGTATAGAGCAGCACCAGAGAATATTGGTGTCTGCGCTGGTATTGAAACCGATATGGTCTCTCCGCACTGGTTGGAAGCAGCAAACCTTTTTGTTGATAAAGTTATTGTACCATCAGAGTTTGCTAAGAAAAGCTTTACAGATGCTGTATGGGATGTAAATGATAGAGCGGGTAATAAAGTCAAGCTTAAAATTGCAAAGCCAGTTGAAGTAGTACACTATCCTGTTGAGAAAGAATTTAAAGAAGCATCAACTTGTTTGCACGAAAAGTTAAAATTTAAAAACAACTTTAACTTTTTGGCAGTCGCCCAATGGGGTCCAAGAAAGAATATAGGCAACACTATTAGATATTTTGTTGATGAGTTTAAAAATGATGAAGTTGGTCTTGTTCTAAAGGTATCTATTAAGGATGGTTCTACAATCGACTTTTATGAGACTAAAAAGAAGATAAAGGGTATTTTAGCGAAATATCCAGATAGGAAGTGTAGTGTTCATTTATTACACGGATATTTAACAAAAGAAGAGTTGGCTTCTTTGTATACCCACCCTCAAATAAAGGCAATGTTAAATTTTGGTCATGGTGAGGGATATGGTCTACCATTATTTGAAGCTGTCTCATTGGGTCTGCCAATTATAACTCATGATTGGGGAGGACAAAAAGATTTTCTTTATGCTCCAAAGAAAAATAAGAAGGGTGATGAGAAGCTACGTGCCCACTTTAGTAAGATTTCTTATGACTTGGGACAGATTCAACAAGAAGCAGTGTGGGATGGCGTATTACAACCAGAGACTAAGTGGGCTTTTCCTCATGGCGGCGCATGTCGAATAGCAATGAGACAATGTTATGATAACTATGGACTATCTCAAGGACACGCGAAAAAACTTAGAAAATGGGTTTTGGAAAACTTTACAGAAGAAAAGATTTATCAACAGTTCATTGAAAGAAGTGGTATTGATTTTGTACCAACATGGAATGAGTCGTGGGATTTATCCATTGAGGATATTGAGGATATAGATTGAAAAAGATAGTTTTTATCACTGACTTTTTCTTATCAGACCTACCATTTGGTGGTGGTGCTGAGTTTAATGACGAGGAACTCACAACTCAGATTGAAAAGAGTGGAGTTTCTGTTCATAAAGTAAGAAGCAGAGATATAAACATAGAGTTTTTAAAACAATTAAATGAAGAAGTGGGTATCGTTTTATCAAACTTTACCCACTTGGATGAAGAGTCTAAAAACTACATAGAATCTAATTTAAACTATATCATATACGAACACGATCACAAGTATATAATTGGAAGAGATCCGTCTAAGTTTGTTGGCTTTAGAGCACCAAATTATTCTAAAATAAATCAAAATCTTTACAAAAATGCATTGGCAGTATTTTGTCAAACAGATTACCATGCCAGTATTTTGTATAGAAATTTAGAGATTGACAACATTTATGTGACTAAATGCAGCTTTTGGTCTGATGATGACTTTAATGTTATTCAGGGATTGATAGACAATGATAAAGAAAATGTTTATTCTATCTTATCCACCAGTAATGCAAACAAAAATACTCAATCCACAATAAAATATTGTGAGAAGAAAAATAAAAATTATGAGTTGATAGCAGATAAAGACTACCACTCTTTTTTGAAAAAGCTATCAAAAAATAACAAATTTATATTTTTACCAACGACGCCAGAGACTTTAAGTCGTGTTTGTGTTGAAGCAAGAATGTTGGGTTGTGGTGTAACCACAAACTCCTTAGTAGGCTGTAAATATGAGGAGTGGTTTTCTCTCAAGGGTAAAGAATTAATAGCATATCTACGAGAGCAGAAGATAAAAGTAGTACAAAATTTGTTGAATTTATTCACGGGTGCTGGTAGCGATTTAAAATATACTCCATTGAAAAAATTAAGTATCGTAGTCCCAGTATATAATGATGAAAATCACATAAAAAATGCCTTAAATGATTTGCTTGCTCAGACGTACAGTAATATAGAAATTGTTATTGTCAATGATGGTTCGTCTGATCAAACAGACAGAATTTGTTTAGAGCACGAAAGCAAATATAGCCAAGTAAAATATTTCTCAAAGAAGAATGGCGGTACTGGCTCGGCTTTAAACTTTGGTTTTAAGAATGTGACTGGATTTTATGGCACTTGGGCATCCTCGGATGATCGAAGAAGTCCAAAATGTTATGAAAAATTAATAAAATCAATAAGTTCTAATAAGGAATTAGCCTTTTCGGCGTATTACAGTGAAAGGTTTAGAAAAAATTGGAGAAGTTATTTTCCAAAAAACAATGAAATGTTTATCAATCAACAAGGTTTTGTGGCTCCTGATGTAAAAGCAAGTGGTCAAATATATGTTGTTAAAAATTGGATTGAGTTGAACTATAATAATTGTCATTCGGGTGTGTGTTTTCTTTTTACAATGGATTTAAAAAGAAGGTGCGGAGAATATCTTGAACTACCGGGTGAGGATTATCATATGGCAGTTAAGATGGCTATGAACACAAAGGACAATGAAGTTGTGTATATAGACGAAATCTTAGGAGTTCATGGCTACAATCCAACATCGCTTACATCTGAGAACGTTAGATGTGTTTTAGAAGCTGAAGCCATCACAAAACAAATGATAGTTGATTGGAAAAACAATAAATGAAGAAAACAATTGTAACCGTTACGGGCATTAGACCTGACTTTATCCGCATGTCAGAGATCTTTAAGTGTTTAGATGACGAAGAATCTTTTGAGCACATATTGGTTCATACTGGACAGCACTATGATAATCTCTTGTCAGATGTTTTTTTTGAAGATCTTCAAATAAGAAAGCCTGATTACAATTTATCAATCGGCGGTAGTGGTAAAAAGCATTATCATCAACAAGCAGACCTTTCCATCAAAGTTTTAAAACTTTTTGAAGATGAGAATATAAAGCCGGACATTGTATTGTTTCTGGGAGACAGCAACTCGGTTTTGGCTTCTGTTCCGATTAAAAAAGAGGGTTATAAGGTTGGTCACATTGAAGCAGGGATGCGAAGCTATGATGAAAGAATGCTTGAAGAAATCAATAGAAAAGTGTGTGATCATGTGAGCAATTATTTGTTTGTATATCACGACAACTATAAAAACAAAGCCGTGAAAGAAGGTATTGCAGAAGACAAAATATTTGTTGTCGGTAATACAATTGTTGAGCCTCTGAGGAAAATCGCATATTTATCATATAATGGATTGAAGTCCCATATATTGCTTGATATACACAGACCAGAAAACTTTCTTTACGAAGATAGGTTAAGGCAGATTGTTGATTTTGCAAAGCAATATTCTAAAGATTTTGACAGTCCAGTTAAAATGTTAAACTTCAAGAGAACTCTAAGCGCAATTAACCAATGGAATATAGATCTGGGAGATATTGAAGTAATTGATCTAATGGGCTATAAAAATTTTGTAAAAATGCAACAAGATAGTCTTTTTATCATTAGTGATAGTGGGACAGCACAGGAAGAACCAGCATTGTTAAATGTGCCAGTTATTGTCCCAAGAGATTTTACTGAAAGACCAGAGTCGATACAGGGCAACTGTAGTTTTATGCTGAAGATGAGCACAGACTCTTATGAGAGTAGCAAGGTTTGGTTAAGAGATAAGCCAGTATCAGAAACTGAGTGGCTTGGTGATGGAAAGGCATCAGAAATGATTGTGTCTATTCTAAAGAAGGTTTTATAAATGAAAATTATTGGTTTTTCACAATTAAGAAATGAGCTATCAAACGGAAATCTTGAGAACTGGTTTCGTTGTATGGAGTTTTGTGACTACATATACATTTATGACCAAGCATCTGATGATGGCAGTTTAGAATACTATGAAAAATTTCCTAATGTCGTGACAATTAAGTCACCTATTAATAATTTTGAGAATGAAATATCTTGTAAAAAGATGCTTTTGGAGAAGTTACTTAATGACCATCCAGACGTAGATTGGATATTCTGGATTGATGGGGATACGATTTTAGACGGTAGAATGCTAAGAGATGACTTTAAAGAAATTAAAAAGACTTTAAAATTCGGCATGGAAAAAAATATTGAATGTTTTATTTTAGGGCATTATAATTTGTGGAGGAGTGACACCCACTATAGAGTCGATAGCGATTATGATTGGTTTCATAAAAATGGTCGCCGTGTATTCTGGAGGAATAATGGATATCTTAGGTTCATTGATAATGGTGGACTCCATCAGCAACAGTTTCCACACGGCATGAGAAGCGAAGTAAGAATCAATAGAGATTTAATTCATAGAGGGTTTGCAACAGACGAGCAGATTTTAAACAGATATAATTTATACAAAGGTAAAGGTCAGTCAGGAAATAAGCTTGAGAGATTGATAGACGAAACAACTCTGCGTGTTGAAGAGATCGAAAAAGATATATTGCCTGATTGGTATGTGGTGGAAAACAAAGAGCAGAATCCAACAAAGATTAAGAAGTTAAAAGAAGATGATTAAAAAAAATATAGAAGTAGTAACATTAATATACAAATCAAAAGATTACCTTCACTTTATAGTTGACCAATTGAAAAGTGACTTTTGTAAAGTTGATGGGTGGGACGTCGGCGTTCGCGTTGTTGCTAATGACGCAACTCAAGAAATTTTAGAAGAACTGAAAAAGATTGATATACCATACACGGTGTTTAACAACCCAAATCCAAATGAATTTTATCTAAACAGAGTTTACAGAGCATATAACTACGCTGTTGAATCAAGTGAATATGATAATGTTTGCCTTGTTAACTCGGATAATGCCTTTTCAGAAAATTGGCTTAAAAATTTGTTAAAATATCACGATGGTGTTAACATACCTTGCAGTCGATTAGTCGAGAGCGGTAAAATGAAGAGTGGTAAACATGCTGTAAACTGCATGGACAGCATGGGTTACAACTTTGGCGTTCACCCACAAAATTTTAAAAATGAGGAGTGGGTAAAATACTCTAAAGATATAAGTGTGGATAAAGTAGAGCCAGGGGGGCTGTATATGCCTTGCGTTTTAGAAAAAAGCAGGGTAATAGAAGCAGGGTACTATCCAGAAGGCAATATGTTTATCCATGAAAGCCATGAAAACGGACAAACAAAAAGAAGAGTTGTGGCTGGATATCCAAATAATAGACCCGTATGGAAGGCTGGAGATGATTTCTTTTTTAACTTCGTATTAAAGAAAAAATATAATATGAAACATATTACAGTGTTTAATTCACTTGCTTACCATATACAAGAAGGAGAAAAAGATGAGTAAAATACACCATTCAGATTTTGTTGCGATTTTAGCAAACATATATCAGCCCAAAACTTATTTAGAATTAGGTCTTTATACTGGTGAAACTTTTCAAAAAGTAAGAAGAACAATATCAGGAATTGGATCACGTTGTATTGGTGTTGACATTAAAAAACCACCAATAGATGGTGAAATTTATGTCCAAACAACAGATGATTTTTTTGAGAACTTTAATGAAAGCGTTGATATGGTTTTTATTGATGCAGATCACAGGTATGAAAGTGTTCTGAAAGATTTGAAAAATTCATTAAAAATTTTAAATAAAAGAGGGTGTGTTATTTTACACGATACTGATCCAAAAAATGACAGCTTGTTTGATCCAGGGTATTGTGGGGATTCATATAAAATAGTGAATGATTTAGAGCGAAGAGAAGATTTAAACATTACAACTTTTCCAATTCGTGAAGCAGGATTATCTGTTGTGACTTGGAAAAATTCTACAAGAACACAATTGAGAAAAAAAGATGAACAATAAATTATCAAAAAAAATAACTCAATGGATAGTTAAGTATGCTGCTAGTGCCAATAAAAATGTCTTGGTTGTTGGAGTTTCAGGGGGAGTTGATTCAGCTTTAACATCTACTCTTTGTGCTAAAACAGGATTAAAAACAATAGTTGTATCTTTACCTATTCATCAAAAATATGACCAGTTAAGTAGGGCTAAAAAACACATAGATTGGCTCATTGAAAAATACCCGAATGTTATTTCGATTGAAAAAGATTTAACAAACTTATTTGAATCTTTTAAACTAACAATGGGTAGTGTGTCATCTGATTTAGCACTAGCAAATTCTAGATCAAGACTTAGGATGGTCACTCTTTATCAAGTTGCACAAGTAAATGATGGTTTGGTCGTTGGTACAGGCAACAAAGTTGAAGATTTCGGTGTTGGATTTTTCACAAAATATGGTGATGGGGGTGTCGATATATCTCCTATTGCAGATTTAATGAAATCTCAAGTTGTGAATTTAGCTATTCATCTTGGAATACTGGAAGAGGTTGCCTATGCCACACCAACCGATGGTCTATGGGATGAAGACAGAACAGATGAAGAGCAATTAGGCGTCTCATATTCTGAATTAGAGTGGGCAATGCAGTATAATGGTGAAGAAAAAATTAACGCTGAAAAAGAAAGAATTTTAAGTGTATACTATAGACTCAATAAGGCAAATAAACACAAGATGATGCCTATACCAGTGTGTAAGATTTGAGATTAATTTAAGGAGAAGCATGAAAGTTGGTTTTATGGGTTTAGGGAAACTAGGACTTCCATGTGCGCTCTCGCTAGAGAACGCAGGACACGAAATTTATGGATACGACATAAATCCAGATGTCAAAAAAATATTAGAGACAAGAGTTCTACCGTACAGAGAAGAAGGTTCTCAAGAACTTTTAGATAGACACGACATAAATTGGTCAACTGTTGAAGAACTGGTGAAAAATTCTGAAATTATTTTCGTACCGATTCAAACGCCCCATCATCCAAAATATGAGGGCGTTGACCGTTTACCAGAGGAGCGGGTAGATTTTGATTATAGTTGGCTGAAAAGTGGCATTAATACCCTTTCACAAGAAATTGAAAAACAGGGCGAAGATAAAATTGTTGTAATTATTTCGACCGTCTTGCCTGGAACCATTAGAAGGGAGATCAAGCCTTTGCTTGGGTCGCACACTAAATTGTGTTACAATCCTTTTTTCATTGCAATGGGAACGACTAGAAGAGATTTTACAAACCCAGAGTTTGTTTTGTTTGGAATGGATGATGAATTAGCGTATCAGAAAGCAAAAAAATTATATAAAACATTACATCAGAAGCCTATCTACAAATGCACAATTGAAGAAGCCGAGATGATTAAAGTGTCATATAACACTTACATAACTATGAAGATTTGTCTAGCAAATACAATCATGGAATTATCTCACAGACTTGATAATATTAATTGTGATAATGTCATGAAGGGGATGTTCATGGCAAATGAGAGACTAATAAGTCCAAAATATCTATTAGGTGGAATGGGTGACGGAGGTGGATGCCATCCAAGAGACAATATTGCTTTATCGTGGTTAGCCCAAAAAACAAATTTAAGTTATGATTGGTATGAAAATTTAATGATTTGTCGAGAAAAGCAAACAGAATGGTTGGCAGACTTAACCATTCAAGAAAGCAGGGAAGCTGAACTTCCAATTGTCATTTTAGGAAAATGTTTTAAAAAGGAGACCAACCTCACCGTTGGTAGTCCATCTATCTTAATGAAAAACATTATCGAGGAAAAGGGATATTCCGTTGAAATGTATGATCCGTTGGTTGATAAAACCCCGCCACCACTAAATAACAAATCTGTTTTCTTCATCGGCACAAATCACGATGCATTTTTAGATTATATTTATCCAGAAGGGTCAATTGTTATTGATCCGTGGAGATACATTAAGGACCAAGACGGAGTTAAACTCATTAAAATTGGGGCGTGATAAATGAAAAAAAACTTGTATTTGTTTGAAATATCTGATATTTTTGCTAATCAAGTATATTTGCCATATAGTTCTGGCGTTGTTTGGTCTTACGCACAATCAGATGAAAAGATAAAAAATAGCTATGAACTCTCAGAGTGGTTTTTTTATCGACAAGATGCTGAAAAAATTATTAATTCGATAAAAAATCCTGATGTACTTGCTTTTTCTTGTTTTATGTGGAATTGGAACATTAATTGTGAGATAGCACAGAGAGTAAAGAAAAAATACCCAAATTGTTTAATAGTTTTTGGCGGACAACATCAGCCACTAGCAGATAGAAACGATAAATTCTTTCAGGAGCACCCCTATGTTGACATTTTGGTCCATGGCGAGGGGGAAGAAACATTTAAAGAAATTTTATTAAATAATTTAGATAAAATTCCAGACTTCAAGTCTATAAATGGACTAACGTTAAACATCGATAATACTGAGTTCAGAACATACCCACGACAAAGAATCTCAAATATTCAAGATAGTGAAAGCCCATATTTAAATGGATTGTTTGATGAGTT
>Ga0181590_10003017_pt1 | contig 14102 bp, 3 predicted proteins | sample 071ome_34_FD_132446 | JGI IMG/M metagenome (GOLD analysis project Ga0181590, IMG submission 132446) | Coastal salt marsh microbial communities from the Groves Creek Marsh, Skidaway Island, Georgia - 071411BT metaG (megahit assembly) | ecosystem: Environmental > Aquatic > Marine > Intertidal zone... | reverse complement strand
ATGCATTTAAGTTAAGATACGTTTATGAAGGAACTAGCACACAACCACCCGAGATTGATAGTGCTGGCAATCTTGTTTCTGGATCAGACGTAACCAATAGATTTACATTTGATAACGGTCAAAGAGACACTATCTATGATGTATCCAGAATTGTTATCAAACCAGGATATGAAGCACCAACTGGTCAACTAGTAATTGCGTTTGATTACTTTGAGCAATCACAAGGAGATTTCTGTACTATTGATAGTTATCTACATGATGCAGGTGTTCCTGAAGATGAGGTTCCATCATTCAACTCATCTGTACTTGGAAACGTAGAACTCAAGAACGTAATTGACTTTAGACCAAAAGTTAACACTGCTACTATTGTCCCTGGTTTCCAAGACACTTCTTCACTAGAAGTCATCACAAGCAACTTCACTGGTTCTGGTTCTGTATTTGCTGCAACTCCTGCTCCAGATTCAAATCTGGAGTATACCTTCAAGTTTAGTCAAGTCCAGTACCTAGACCGCATTGACGGAATTTTCCTCAATAAGAATGGTGAATTTATTGTTAAAGAAGGCAACTCATCACTCAATCCTTCTAAACCAGATCCCGTTAAGGATGCTATTCCTCTATTCTATGCATATGTTCCTGCTTATACAAACACGAGCAAGGATGTAAGGATCACTCCTGTTGAGCATCGTAGATATACGATGAAGGATATTGGTAAACTTGAGAAGCGTATTGAGCGTCTTGAGTATTACACCACTCTCAGCATTCTAGAGCAACAGGCTCTTAATATGCAGGTTAAAGATGAAGTTGGTCTTGACAGATTCAAGTCTGGATTCTTTGTTGATAACTTTGAGTCGCACAGCATTGGCAATCTAGTATCTGTAGATTATAAGTGTTCTATTGATAGCAGACAATCAGTTCTAAGATCACAGTCAAAAGAAGATTCATTTACTCTCAAAGAAGTCTACACAAGACAAGATCAAAGATCAGTAGCTGGATATCAGAAGACTGGAAATGTAATCACACTACCTTATTCTAAGTTAAGTCTACTTGGCAACGACTTTGCATCTAAAACAATCAATCCAAATCCATTTGTTGTAGTTCAATATGTTGGAGATGGCGCAGTTTCTCCCGCTATTGATCAGTGGTATGATCAAAGTGTAGAACCACTAGTTGTAGATACTAACACAAGTATCTTTAATATCTTCTTAGCAAAAGAAAATGTTAAGGAAAGTTTCTCAAGTTTACATGATTCCTTCATTGTCAACTGGGTTGGATCTTCACCATCTTTCACAACGATTAATTCGCTTGGAGAACTCAACACTACTCAGGCAAATGCTGGTGTTAAGGCAGCATCTGTAGGAAGTTCCTCAAATATTAGTCCACAAAACAATGAGATTGGTAAGGGCGTAAGAACTAAGACTGTTGGAGAGAATGTTGTCTCTACAGCACTACAGTTCTTTGCTAGAACAAAACCAATCAAGTTTGTAATTGGTAGACTAAAACCAAATACAAAAATTTCAGTATTCCTAGAAGGCAGAGACATTAGTCGTTGGGTCAATCCAGATCTTAGATTTACTGGAACTGCTGGAAACTCACTGTCTGCTTTCAATGGTGAGATCGTAACTGATGAGAACGGTAATGCTAGTGGTTTAATTCTACTTCCCGCTGGTAAACCCCCAACAGAGAATGCTACTTGGACAGGTGATGCAACTACTGTAGAGTATGATGATTCGGCAGAAGAAGTACGTTTTACGACTGGAGAACTTACATTTAGATTTACTTCCAGTGCTACAAATGCAGATAAGGCAACTGTAGATACATATGCAGAAGTCAAGTATTATGCTACGGGTGTTCTACCACAGAACCCTGCAAGCATTGTCTCCACCAGACCATCTTACTTTAAGTCAAATGAGGGTGTTCAGTTTGTAGACAGTAATACTGATAATCCAATCAGACCAAATCCTCTTGCACAAACATTTAAGATTGAAAACTATGAGGGTGGATTGTTTGTAACGGGACTGGATCTCTTCTTCAGCAAGAAGAGCACTAATATTCCTGTTAAGGCATACATCACTAACGTAGACTTTGATAAACCAAGCAAGAACATTGTTCCTGGAACAGAGAGAACTCTATCTCCAGATACTTACCTTAAGTGCTATAGCAATGGAAACGTACTTATTAGTAGAGGTGAGTATGTTGTAGGAAAGAGTTCTGCTGCTTCTGGTCCGATTGCAAGAGTCGTTGACAAGAACGGTGTTGAGGTAACTCCTTCTTCCACAGGTGTTTTTGCTCTAACCAATGAGCAAGTCTATACACTTATCCTAAGCAACCACAACGGTCGCTCATTCATTCAGAATGAAGAGTTAGAAATTCCATCCGTTGAGTTAGCAAATGATAAAGATGGCACAAGTCTTGCTCTGACAATTGCTAAAGACAGCGGAAGAGTTTCTGACATTAGAATTAAGAATCCTGGTGCAAACTATGATAGTGCAGTTCTAACAATTGAAAGTCCACAACTTCCTGGCGGTTCTGTCGCTACTGCAAAGGTTAATGTCTCTGGTGGAAAGATCTATAATGTTGATGTTTCAATTTCTGGATTTGGATACACCGAAGCTCCATCAGTTGTCGTCAAAGGCGTCGGAAATGGCGCTGGAGGATGCGAAGTTGAGACCTTCATAGAGATTGATACCCCAGCGGTTAGAATGGGCGTAGCGACCGATTTTGAGGGTCTCACGGCATCTACAACACCAACTAGATTTGAGTTTGAATATCCTGTATATCTACAGAACGATACCGAGTATGCTCTAGTTGTAGAGACAGATTCTAGTGATTTTGAGATGTGGGCATCGCGTCTTGGTGAGACTGATCTTGCTACAAGCACAGTTATCACAACCCAACCAGCACTTGGATCTGTTTACAAGTCTCAGAACACTGAGAACTGGACAGAAGATAATTTTGAAGATCTGAAGTTTACTCTTTATAGAGCAGAGTTTGATATTTCAAGACCAGCAGAGTTGCTAGTCAAGAACGAAGATCTTGGTTATGAACTCCTAGATACAGACCCAATTGAGACTAACGCTACTGCCGAGTCTATTGCTACTTCCAAGTTGTTCAAGAATAACAACAGCGTTATCAAGTTCAACCACAGAGATAATGGTTTTGAGGATAGCGGTAAGTCTTATGTCTTCTTCAGAGGAGTCAAGGATGTTGGTGGTGTAAACTCAGAAGTATTCAACACCAACCTATATCAAGTTTCCAACTCTGGTATTGATTCATATAACATTAGAACTATCACCAGTGCTTCCAGAAACTCGTTTGGCGGCGGTAGTTCAGTATATGCTACTTACAATAGAAAGTATGAGGTTCTATATCCACAGGTTCACTACCTAACAGTAACTGGAACCAAGATTGATACGTCTGTCAAGACAACTAATATTATTCCAGTTGATTCTTCAACAACCAACTACACCTCATACTCCGAATCTGCATATGAAAAGACTTTCTTGAACGAAGCACACTACTTTGATAATCAGAAAGTTCTTGCTTCTCAGATCAACGAAACTCTCAATAATCTAAGCAGATCTCTTACTTATAAGATGGCATTGTCTTCCACAGTGTCTTACTTATCTCCCGTCATTGATCTTTCTAGTGCTTCTGTCAAGACTGTTTCTAACAGAATTGAGAATGCTGGTGGTCAAGAAAACAGATACGGAAGAAGAGATCAAATTCTAGAGTTCTATCCAGTATATACGTTCCAACTTTCCACCACAACTCCAGATATTACTTATCAAAACAACCAAAGTGTAAAAGGAAAGACTTCATCTGCTACAGGAACTATTTCTAAAGTATCTGGAAATACTGTTTGGATCAGAGTCAGAACCAAGCAAGGTTTTGAAATTAATGAAGAACTTGAGATGACACAGTTTACTAATACTCAGAGTGCTCCAACTATTACAGTTGGTTCCAATCCATCTCTATTAACTCCAACTATTAATAGTTCTACCCAATCAGCAGCAGGTGAGTCTATTACAATTGTCGCCAGAAATCCTGTTGAGTCTAAGATTCTAGAGACATATGACAATAGAATCACTGGTAAGTCTATTATTTGGAATAGAACCACAAGACAACTAACTCTAAGAACTGATCAGCAACCAATTAACGATGATTACACTGCTAGAGTAATTGATAGCAATCTCTATGCTAGAGCAAACGAAGTGACAGATCAGATTGCCGATATCTTCCGTGTTGGTGATATTATTTCATATCCAAACCAACCAGATGATGAAGCACTGTTTATGGAAGTTCAAAGAGTATCTTATACCAATGGTGCTGACTTTGTTGCCGAAGATACCTCTAAGAACAGTTCTTCTGCTGCCAAGTATGTAACCAAAGAGATCTACATTACAAATCCTGCCACTGCAATTGATGTTCATCTACTTGCAAACATGAAGGATATCTCAAACGTACAAGTTCTTTACAAGTATAAGAGATCCTCCAGTCAGGAGAACTTTGAAGATGCCGAGTGGTTCTATTTCAATGAGTCTGGAGAACCAGATTCTCTAGAAATTGCTACCGCTGATACTAGCATTTCAAGCATCGTTGAAAAGCAGTCTGCATATCAAGATCTCAAGTATAGCGTTGCAGGTCTTCCCGAATTCTCATCCTTTGCAATCAAAGTTGTTATGAAGGGTGTTGATCCAGCATACGTTCCCAAGATTCAAGATATTAGAGCTGTCGCCGCATTCTAATTTCCGCACATGGGTTACATCAAAGTTAAAGGGCATGATGGTCTTGTCAGAGACGAGACCACAGGTGCCATCTTGAATCACAACGATTCTGCCATACAAGCTCGCCGTAAACAAAAACAGCTGAGTTCCGCGTTAGACGACATAAATATGTTGAAGGATGAAATCTCTGAAATCAAATCCCTACTTAGAGAGTTAGTAAAAAATGCCAGCAGTTAACGTCGCAAGAACAGACACCTTTGAGATTCAAAGGCAAAAAATTAACACTATCGCAACTCAGATTTTTAACATCTCTGCTGGTGGTAGTGATCTAGCTACTGGTATCTTAAAACTAGGTGATGGAACTAAAAGTACGCCATCTCTAGCATTCAGTACAGATGAAACACTTGGTTTGTATAAACCAGATATTCAAACCATTTCTTTTGTTTCTTCTGGAAAAAATATTTTAGATTTAAAACAAGAAACGGTTTTATCATATAAAGATTTTACTGTAAGAAAGAAATCATTATTTGCTTCGGGAACTGGTTTGCTATTAACTCCAGGAAGTGGATATGAATTTGGAACTTATACCGATGTTGTTCTGAAAGGTGGATCTGGATCTAATGGTGAAGCTACAGTAGTTGTAGATTACTTTTCTGGAACAAGTGGTACTGGTGATGGATATAATGAAGGATCTTTTACAGATGCGTCTTTAATCGGCGGATCTGGAACAGGGGCTACTGTTAGTTTTAATGTACAGGGGCTGATTGGAGAATTAACAGATGCTGGTTCTGGATATGCTGAAGGAGCATATACTGATGTCCCCTTGACTAATGGTAGCGGAACTGGTGCTACAGCAAATATCGAAGTTGATGCTACAGGTATTGTTGTTAATGCTTCTATTACCAATAATGGTGACAACAACTACCGCGCTGGTGATCTTTTAGGAGCTAACAATACAGATCTTGGTGGATCTGGATCTGGATTTGAATTTACTGTATCAAACAATGGTGGAATAATTGAATTTGTTTCTATAACAAAAGCAGAAGGTTATACATCTGGAGATGTATTAACTCTACCATCAGGATCAACAATAAGTGGAATTGATATTCCTGGGTCTCACTTTGATGCTGCAGCATCTTTAACTGCGGGAAGTACAACTGTAACTGTTACTTCTACTAATGCAATTATACCTGGAATGGATGTAAGTCTAGTTCAGGGTGGATCTAGTGTAGGAGAATTTCCAGCAGCAACAACAATTACAGTAGTAAGCATCACAAATGCAACCACAATTGAAGTGGATGTTGCTGCAACTGTCAGTGGAACTGCAGAGTTAAATTTCAATTCTCCTGTTGGCAATGTATTGACAATTCCTGGAGGAACTTCAAATCTATATGATGGATTTGTTATAACTGGCGTCAATACTCCTCTAGTAGATGGATTGAGTATTACTATTTTAGATGCTAATACTGTAGAATTATCAGCTTTTCCTGGCACATCTTTCTATCAGGCAGAATTGACATTTGCTCCAGAATGGGGAAATGGAGGAGCGGATCAATATGAGTATACAATTGGTGATGTTGGTGTTGTTTCAAACCTCACTGTATCCAATCCAGGTGTTGGTTATGATGTTGGAGACATATTAACTATTGATTCTTCGGATTTGATAAATCCAATTACTTATAATGTTACCGCAAAACCATCACAACTAATTACTTTTACCACAAGCATTTCATCTGGATCTATAGTTGTTGGTGATTTATTAAAACTTGATGGAGAAGACGATGCTACAGGCAGAGAAGTTATTATTGTTAATGCTTCGGGTGGAGTTATAAATTCAATCATAACATTAGAATCTGGATTTGCGCCAACTGACGTTTTAGTAAAAACTGGTACGGTTTCACCACAGTTTACGGTTGATACAGAAACAACAAAAAATAAGTATTTTATTGATACTGGTTCTGGAGAAACTTTACATCCAGATTTAACACTTTATGTCGGGGAAACATATATTTTTGATACTGCTGGAGCTCCAGGACATCCTTTTGCATTGAGTGAATTTCCAGATGGAGAATGGAATATTATTGGTCCATTTAATGCTACATTATCAGATTCTTCAGATTTAGTTACTATAAGCAGTACATCTGGTATTGTTGTCGGAATGTCCGTGAGTGAAGTTGCTAATGATCCAGGACAACTAGCAGAAGGTACAGTAGTATCAGAAATTGTAGACGGAACTACTGTAAGATTAAGTGCTACTCCAACATCATCTGGAATTATTGTATTACAATTTTCTGGTACAGAATACACAGATGGAATTGAAAAAGAAGCAGGGTCATTAAAAATAAGAATTACAGATTCAACAGCATCTACTTTATATTATTACTGCCAAGTTCACTCAGATATGTCTGGGGAAGATGGATTAGAAGCGGTAATTACTGTTGATCCAAATAATCCAAGAGTATTTGGATCGGGATTTGCTGCAGAAATTACCGATATTGATACAACAGATATTATTGAATTTGATGTTGTATCAGGTCAAATTGATGCTGTTACTGTAAATGCAACATCATCTACTTTTACAAACACCGAAGTATCTGGAGTTTTAACTGCACTAAACATAGCTTCCAATGTTATTAGTGCTACTCAAATTAATTCATCAACAACTTTTGATTTAACTGTAGGAACAACTATTAATTTAAATGGAGATATAAATGTTGGAGCAGGAAATTTATTAATTGATGAATCAACAGGAGATTTACTTTCTCTTGGAACTATTAAATCAACTACAGAATTTAATAGCAATGAATCTCTGACAATTTCGGATAATATAATTTCCAGCATCAATAATTATGATATTCTGTTAGAACCAGACCTCAATAGAATTGTTAAAGTAGATACAAATACTGCTTTTGTAATTCCTTCTGGCAATACTTTAGAAAGACCAAATACACCAGAAGCACAAGATGGTGCTATTCGTTTCAATACAGAAACCAATCAGTATGAAGGTTATAGTACAACAAATGCTCAATGGTCTTCTCTTGGTGGTGTAAGAGACCTAGATGGCAATACAACTATCCTTGCAGAAGAAACAGTAGGTGCCAATGATAACACCTTATGGTTTATCAATGATAACATTAATACATTCAAATTTACACCAGAATATCAAGAGTTTGTTAATGTAAAGAAAGTAAGATCTCCAAACGTCTCTGCTCCTGCATACAGCGAGTGGGTTGCAAATAGTCCTGCTGCTTTGGGAGATTATTTAAAGTACAGAAATAATATCTATGAAGTAACTGCAATTGCCAATACTGGAGTTGGAGATTTAAATCTAACTGCTGCTGATGGAAGTGAACCAACTCACACAAGTGGTGCTGTACCCAATGGAGATCTTGAGTTAACATATACAACTACAGCTGTAGCAAATCTCACATTTGAAGAAATTAATGAACTAAGAATTGATCCTCTTGGATTTACAGATCTTGTAGTTAATAACGAACTAAGATTTTCTAACAATACGATTTCGTCTAATATCAATGATATTATAATTGAACCAGCGGGTGAACAAAAGGTAATAATTCAAGCAGCATCTTCTCTCGTCATTCCAGTTGGAGATAATAACTCAAAAGGAGATCCAACAGTAGGATCTATTAGATACAATACAGATGACTTAACTTACGAAGGATTTGACGGAACTGCTTGGGGATCTCTAGGTGGAGTCAAAGATATTGACCAAGATACTTATATTATTCCCGAGACTTCTCCAAATGCAGACGAAGATACTTTATATTTCTACAATGCTAACAATAACACTCTCAGATTAACAACAGCAGGATTAGATTTTTATTCTATAGATACTATTACTTCGGTTACTTCTGATACTTTTAATTTCAATGCTGCTACAATAACTTTTGATAGTTTGGCAACAACACTTGATAACACAAGTACAACTGAAACTTTCTTATTCTCAACCAAACAAAATTTTGATCTAGGTTTATCATCTGGTTTAACTACAGATCCTCTTTTAAGATTAACCGACACTGGAGATATTTACTATAACCTAGGTTTTGGTACTGGTGTATATAATGCCATTAAAATTTTTGATAGTGAACTAAAAGAATTAGAGATTGCTGATTATAAAGTAGTAACTAAAAAATTAGATCTTGAGAGGGGTGTTTTAAATTCGGGAGATGCTGTTTTATATGATCCAGCGACTCAAGAATCTGCTAAGGTTTTTGTAACTGCTCACAATACAACAACTGGTGATAAACATTATCTTGAATATTCTGTTATTGATAAAGGAACTGATATTTTCTTTACTGAAATTGGAAGTATTTTAACAGGAGAAGATTTAGTTATTACTACATTTGATTTTACTGCAGGGAATGAAGTTAGAGCTACATTGACTCTAAATACTGATTTAACTGCTGGTGATGATGTAGAAATCACCGTCGTATCACACATCACTAAGAGGTAAAAAATGCCAGAAGTTTTAAAGACACTAGATTCCGTAGGTGGATTTTCTGTAGATCAAACTACATTAATCAATGAGAAAAAAGACATTAAAAATGTAAATTCTTTTGAGGTAAAGAATTCTTTTTTCGATGATAGTTCTATCTCACATTATGTTATGAGAGGCATTAATAGTTCTGTCCTTTCTATTGATGATGCAAATAGCAGTATTACCCTACTTGGGGATACTATTAATTTTATAGAAACTTTTGTCGTGGGAGTAAATGATAATGGCTCCGCAAACCTTTGTCAAAAATTGGATACTATTATTCAAGTAAGTAATGCAGGTGTTTTAACTGAGTTATCTACAATGACAACTGTTGTAAAAGACTCTATTCCTTCAGGACAAACTTGGACAACTACCCCATTTCTTGGAGGATCCGCATTTAGATTTAGTTATCAAACAACTAGAGCAGGAACAACAAGAACTATCAAGTGGGTTGCTTACGTCAAGGTTGTAAGTATTGACTGGACTTGATACTAAATAGAGAAGAGAATAAAATAGTCAGTAGGCTGGACAAAAAATGAGCTTTAAGTTTAATTCTGACAAAGAGCAAATTAGAGCTAACGCTCCTTCTATTATCGGTGATAACGAAGTATCACTTAGATCTGGTTCTGGATCCGATGAAAAAGAAGTATTGAGAGCTCTATTAGAGCCTACTACAAAAACTCCTCGTGTTGGTATTAATAGAACTGGAGATAAAATTGATAGATTTGTTGTAACAAACCCAGGTAGTGGTTATACTACAATTCCATCAGTTGGTATTACTGCTCCTACTGGACCAAATCCAGTTCAAGCTCGCGGTTCTGCTCAATTATCACCAGAAGGAAGACTCACTGGTGTTCTAATTGATGATCCTGGTTCTGGATATTTGGCACCTCCAGCAGTTAGTATTACTGGAGGCAATGGTTTTGGTGCTACTGTCCAAGCATTTCTAGATACTGTTGACTACGAATTAGATATCAACGGTGCTATTAGAACTTCAACGTCTATTATTTCAGATACGGCGCGAATTCTAAACCTAGATATTGACAACTTAGTTACACCCGACGCTAATTATAGAGCGCCAAACCTTAAAACTTTCGTAAATAATACTGGCACCCCATGGTCGCCAGACAGATTATTACAAAAAAATTCCTTTGTTTATCGTGGTCCTAACGTCTATCAGGCACTAAACACTGGAACTACTTCAGTAAATCCAATTGATCCACCTCTACACATTGATGGTGTTGAACTCAATGGAAATCCACTAGATGATGTTAAACCAGGAGTTGAATTTAAACATATTGGTTTCCGTGTATCTGATTCAAATGAAGTATACTACAACGAAACTGGTGAAGCAGGTATCTATCCAAGATCCATCACTCCTCTACTAGGTGATAAGTCAGATAAGATTGCAACGACAGAGTATGTTCTTAATCTAGCAACAAACGACGTTGGTGGTCGTATCTATGTTTCTCAGCAGATTGGTAATGATGAGGCAGATGGTCGTTCTCCAGTAAACCCAGTTAGAAGTATTAAGAGAGCATGTCAACTGGCATGGGAAACTCCTGGTGTAAAGGAGACAATCGTTGTCGCTGGTGGAGACTACACAGAAGATAACCCAATCTCAATTCCACCTGATGCATCAGTCGTTGGTGATAACCTTCGTTTGGTAATCATCAGACCCGCAAACCCAAGAAAGCACATCTTCAAGTTTGGTGATAAGAACTACGTTATTGGTGTAACTTACAGAGACCAAGAAGGTGCCGACTCCTTTACTTGGGACTTTGCTATGGTCTTTGACGACAAGCAAAGAATTACATATGATTACGATGCTAATGGCGATTTTGACACTTCTTTCCCAGTAGGTCACCAAGTTTTCGGTGAGCAAGTTTACCAGGCGACATATCAATCAAATGGTGGTCTTGCTAACTTAATTGCTGGTGTTGAATTAAAAGGTGTAAATGCTGGTGGTGTTGTTCGCGCAAGATCAGTATCTTTTAATACAATAACTGGACCACAAGCATATCAGTCAGGAACATTTAACTTTGTTGTAGTTTCTGGATCTGTAAATGCTGGCGAAACTTTAATATATGCTGGCGGTGGTCAAAGATTCCAAACAAATACTGTTTACCAAACAGGAGATGTTGTTTGGACGGAAGATCACGTTTATAATGTATCTGTTGGAGGAACATCTGGAGAATCACAACCAACACATGATGCTGGAGCTGCTGGAAATGGTCCAGATACTCTAGAGTTTACTTATTTAAGAGATACGTATTCTCTAGTTACAACTGATATTAAATCAGTTAGAGCAGAAGGAGAAGTTGTATTTGAGTCCAGACCAAATCTAACAGAACCACCTCTCCCAATTCATAGAATTGACTTTACTCAAGCAGGAACTTTCACTGATGGTTTTGGTGATCCAGGAACTGTAGAAGATCTTGGTGGTATTATTTTCTATACCAACCCACTAGTAGAATCAGATAACATTCATGATTTCAAAGAAGGTGAAGAAATTTGGATTGAAAATCTATCAACAACTTCTCCAGATCTGAGTTTCTTAAATGGAAAACAAAGAATCTATAAAGTCATTGAAGATCCAGATGGCAGATCAAGAAGATTTGTAATTCCCAAGAAACTACCAGCTTCTGTTTCATCTTTAGCAAGTAATGATAATTACGATCCAGGAGAATTTGCTTTAGTAAGATCTTATGCAAAATCAGTAACTTTATCACTACTCAACTCGCCATTCAAATTTGACGAAGCAACTCCTGTAGCAAGAAGATATCAAGACGCTTGCAATCAGATCAGAAACAACAGAGAATTTATTGCTGATGAAGTAGTACAAAGAATTAATGATGAATTCAAGCAAGAATACTTCTCAGTATACGATATTGGTGGAGCAGGAGGTTTTGACTTCAAGATTTATCTAGGAACATCTAGATTTGTCCACACATATGTAAGTGGAGGAACTGCTACATTTGGTGGTACAACTTATAATATTACCAATTTCCAATACGATAACTTCATTACTGGTGAAGCAACAATTACAATTGATAATTCTCCTGCTGGAGTAACTGAAGATGATACTGTTCAACTTGCAGGAATTTTAGTAGAATGTGATATTGATGGCGTAACCACGCAGAAAGAGTATCCAAGTTTTAATATTCCAGTTAGCGATGAGAAGTGCCGTAGAGATATTAAGCACTTCTTGAATGCTCTTATTCAGGATTTAGAATTTGGAAGCAACAATAATATCATTAATGCTGCTAAGAGATACATTGATGGAACTAATACACAAATAACTCTAATTGATACAGAGATTATTCAAACAGTTCGCGCTATTGAATATGCTAGAGAACTAGCAATCTTTGCTATGAGAAAATGGCGCACTGGAACTGGTTTAGTATCAGAACCAGTATATGTACCACAATACTCTTCAATTGAAAGATACTTTGATCCTTCTATTATTGAGGATAGTGATCCCGTTGAAACTTGTGCTAATGTAAGAGCAGCAATTGATACTCTATCATATCTATTTGTAGATGTTATTGCTAATGATGCTTCTGGAACATATCTAGATGCTGCTTGGTTGATTGCTAGAAACAGATATCACATCGCAGATGAAGCATATGAAGCAGCGATTGTACAATATCCATCACTAGGTCTTGATAATATTGATGAGCGTAAGTGTCGCAGAGACATCAACTACATTATCAGTGCTCTACTAAGAGATTTAATTCTTGGTGGAAACTTTGGTATTGTAAATGCTGCAGAGTCATATTACACAGGAACACAATTAACAGGAATTCCATCTGGAGAACTTGGCGCAACTAGATATGCATTTGAATATGTAAGAGACCTCTGTATTGAGGCAATGAGAAATTGGCAGGATTCTAGTGGCAATCCAAGTTCTGCTGCTATCTATACTCCAATTCCAAGATTTACCGATGTTTCAATTCTAGGTGATCCTGCTGGCAACCCTCTATGTGCTGCTGTAGAATCTGCTATCACAACTTCATTTGGATTGCTAGATGATATTCTTTCTGGAACAGTTGCTCCAGGAGAAACTACACAGACTACAGGAACACTTCTTGATACATCAACACTCTATACTTATGCAGACAGCACAATTACAGACTTCAACGGAAATGTAATTACTGTCAAGGCAACATATGACGACTATCCAATTATTGAAGCATCACCATATACACAGAATGCTTCTATTATCTCCAAGAAAGGTGGTAGCGGTGCTCTGGTTGATGGTTCTAAAGTTAAGCAACCTAACTGTCCATTCCCTGGTCTAAACCTAGACGGAACTGCTAAGTTCCCAAATCAGGGTAAGTCAATGGTTGCTTCTGCCTTCACGATTGTTTCCGAAGGTGGTATTGGATATAAGATTATTGAAGATGGATATGTACAGTTAGTTTCTGTCTTCTGTATCTTCTGTGCTGATGGTATCCTTGCAGAAAGTGGTGGTTATGCTTCTGTTACTAACTCCGCTTCTAACTTTGGTATCTTTTCTCTAAGAGCAAGAGGATATAGAAGGGAAGCATATGAATTTGATAGTGCTACTATTTCTAATGTTTCTTCAACTCCTACTGGAAGAACTATTCTATCCCTAAGTGGTTTGGGAAGAGAACCACTAGAACACTATGTTGCTAAGATTGATGGATTTGAGAATGTAAACCCAGAGATTGAATACTTTGTTGATGCCGTAGAAGGAGTAACCGTAGGTCCTCCATTCTCTGCTCAAATTACACTGGAGTCTGGTTCTGGTGGTCCAGCAGAGTTTAAAGAAACTGCTACTGGAAATGTTGTATCTCTTTCATCTCTTATTGGCGAAACTGTAAGATTACATAGACCATCTATTGTTAACTCTT
>Ga0181590_10003003_pt1 | contig 14140 bp, 10 predicted proteins | sample 071ome_34_FD_132446 | JGI IMG/M metagenome (GOLD analysis project Ga0181590, IMG submission 132446) | Coastal salt marsh microbial communities from the Groves Creek Marsh, Skidaway Island, Georgia - 071411BT metaG (megahit assembly) | ecosystem: Environmental > Aquatic > Marine > Intertidal... | reverse complement strand
GGTGATCGACAGTTTCGACGAGATCGATCGCCTCACCGAGTTGAGAAAGCGCGGACTTCCGGTTCCGCGTGTGCAGATCCGCGTGACACCCGGTGTGCAGGCACACACGCACGAGTACATCGCGACCGGTCAGGACGATTCCAAGTTCGGTTTCAATCTCGGCAACGGAGACGCCGCTCGCGCCGTCGAGCGTGTGAACGAGACCGGCTGCGGAGAATTGGTGGGCTTCCACTGTCACATCGGGTCCAACGTGTTCGCTGTCGACAGCTTCGCTAAGGCCGCCGAGGTGATGGCCCGTTTCGCCCAGCCCTACGAGCTTCCCGAACTCACGTTGGGTGGTGGCCTCGGCGTGGCCTACACACTCGATGAGGAAGCACCGAACATCGCGTCGTGGGGCAATGTGCTTCTCGACGCCTGTGCGTCCCTCGGACTGTCGTCGAAGATCATGGTCGAGCCGGGCCGATCGATCGTCGCGTCGTCGGCGATCACCGTGTACCGCGTGGGAACGGTGAAGGACATCCCCGACATTCGTCGCTTCGTCGCCGTCGACGGCGGTATGAGCGACAACCCGCGTCCTGTTCTCTACAGCAGTGGCTACGAAGCGTTTCGAGTGACTGACGTAGCCGCCGAGCGGCCCGACCACGCCCGTCTGGTGGGTAAGCACTGCGAGAGTGGCGACGTCCTCATCTTCGATGCGGCCCTGCCGGCTGGCGTGAAGGTGGGCGACTTGGTCGCCACCCCGGTCACCGGTGCGTACGGTCATTCGATGGCGAGCAACTACAACAAGGTGCCGCGACCGGCGGTGGTGTTCGTGGCCGACGGACGGGCTCGACTCGTGGTGCGTCGCGAAACAATGGACGACCTGGTCCGCCTCGATCTGCCGTAGCCTGCCAGGCGTGACTGCGCAGTCTGATCAGAAGCGACTCGTCCGCATCGGCGTTCTCGGATGCGGCAACGTCGGTGCCGCCCTCGTGAAACTCGTCGATCGTCAAGCCGACGACATCGAGGCCCGAACCGGCGTTCGTCTGCGCGTCGACAAAGTGGCCGTTCGCAACATGTCACGCGAGCGCGATGTCGATCTGGCCGAGGGAGTACTCACTCGAGATGCCCACGCCGTGGTGTCCGACCCCGACATCGATCTGGTGGTCGAAGTCATCGGCGGCATCGAGCCGGCTCGCGAACTCATCACCACGGCTCTCAGTTCTGGCAAGCCGGTCATCACGGCCAACAAGGAGTTGCTCGCCAACGTTGGCACCGAACTCTTCGCCAAGGCCGACGAGTGTGGGGTCGACCTTCTCTTCGAAGCGGCGGTGGCTGGCGGCATTCCGGTCATCCGCGTGTTACGCGAGAGCCTGCGTGGTGAACCCATCAGTCGTGTGATGGGAATCATCAACGGCACGACGAACTTCATCCTCACCAAGATGACCGAGGATGGCGCCGATTATGGCGCCGCCCTCTCGGAAGCGCAGCGACTCGGTTATGCCGAGCGCGATCCAACCGCCGATGTCGAAGGATTCGATGCCGGCGCCAAGGCGGCGATCATCGCGTCGATCGCTTTTGGCACCAAAGTCGTCGCCGGCGACGTGTATCACGAAGGAATCAGCCGCATCACGGCCGCCGACATCGCCGTGGCCCGTCGACTCGGGTACGTGGTCAAGTTGCTCGGTATCGCCGAGCGCGATGCGAGTACCGGAAGCGTCGCCGTGCGCGTGCATCCGGCCATGGTTCCGCTCGATCATCCGCTGGCCAGCGTGCGCGACAGCTTCAACGCCGTGTTCATCGAGGGCGGGGCGGTCGGTTCGCTCATGTTCTACGGCCGCGGCGCCGGTGGTTTCCCGACGGCCAGTGCCGTCCTCGGCGACGTGATCGACGCCGCCGTCAACCTGTCGAAGGGTTCGCACGGCACGATCGGCTCGTTCGGCAAGGCCAAGATGCTGCCTATCGACGAGACCAGTTCGGAGTATCTGCTGTCGCTCGAAGTGGCCGACAAGCCGGGCGTACTCCATGCCGTCACCGGCACCTTTGCTCGTCACGGTGTGAGCATTCGCGCCGCCGAACAAGAAGGCATCGGCAACGAGGCGCGGCTCGTGTTCATCACACACCTCGCCAAGGAGTCCGATGTTCAGTCCACGGTGCGCGAGCTACGAGACCTCGACGTGGTGCAGCAGGTCGGGACCATTCTGCGTGTGATCGGATCCTGATCGCATGAAGTACGTGTCCACGCGGGGGAGCGCGCCCGAACTCGGTTTTGCCGACGTGCTTCTCGCCGGTCTGGCCACCGACGGCGGTCTTTATGTTCCCAGCGAATATCCGTCGTTGCCCGATCTGCCGAACGGGCGCTACGCCGATCTGGCTCACGCCGTCATGTCACCGTATGTGGCTGGCGAGATTTCGTCCGACGATCTGTATCGCATGTGCGTCGACGCCTATGCCACGTTCCGCCATCCGGCCACGGTTCCTCTCGTGCAGATCGACACCGACGAATGGCTCATGGAGCTGTTCCACGGACCCACTCTGGCGTTCAAGGACGTCGCCCTACAGTTGGTGGGCCGCATGTTCGATCATGTTCTCGCGAAGCGCGGTGAACGCATCACGATCGTTGGTGCCACGAGTGGCGACACTGGTTCGGCGGCCATCGACGGTGTGAAGGCGTGTCAGAACGTCGACATCGTGATCCTCTATCCCGAGGGTCGTGTCAGTGACGTTCAGCGCAAGCAGATGACCACGGTCGATGCACCGAACGTGCACACCGTGGCGGTCGCCGGCACCTTCGACGATTGCCAAGACCTCGTGAAGGCCATGTTCAACGATGTGGCCTTCCGCAACGAGTTGAACCTGTCGGCGGTCAACAGCATCAACTGGGCCCGTGTCATGGCCCAGATCGTCTACTACGTGGCGGCCATCGATGCACTCGGCGGACAACCGGTCACCTTCAGTGTGCCTACCGGCAACTTCGGCAATGTGCTCGCTGGGTGGATCGCCCGCGAGATGGGCGCATCGGTCGACGAACTCGTCGTGGGTTCGAACACCAACGACATCCTCACGCGGTTCTTCGATTCACACGCGATGGTGGCCTCGGGCGTGGTTCCCACGCTCAGTCCGTCGATGGACATCCAGGTGTCGTCGAACTTCGAACGATTGTTGTTCGAGTTGAACGATCGCGACGGTGGTGCCACCGCCGAACAGATGAATCGCTTTCGTGCGTCGGGACGTATGGACGTCGAACCCGATCAGTACGCACGCTGGATCGAGCCCGTGTTCCGCGCCGCCCGCTGCGACGACGACGCCACGGTGGCCACCATGGCCGATGTGTATCGCGCGACCGGCATGCAGATCGATCCGCACACCGCCGTCGGCGTGTCGGCGGCCCGTCAGTGCGCCCCGCATTCGTCACCGGTGGTCACGCTGGCCACGGCGCATCCGGCCAAGTTCCCCGATGCCGTCGAACGAGCTACCGGCCGTCGCCCGGCTCTGCCCGACCACCTGGCCGACATGTTCGATCGTCCTGAGCGCACGACGGCACTCGCGAACGACCTGGCCACGGTGCAGAAGTTCGTCCGATCGGTGGCCACCAGCTGACATTCGTCATCCCCGAGATCCCCGGTATGCGTTGTGGAGCTCGGGGTCGGGGGCTAGGGTCGTTTTCGTTCGGATTCCCGAACCGCCTCGAGTCGCTCTGATCGATCGAGATGTTTTCACCGACACGGGGATCGTCGGTGTGCGTGTTTCACACGAAGTCTCATTCCCCTCCTGAAAGAGGTTCCCGTGGCATCAGATGCCCTCGAGCAGTCCGTGCTCGAATCGAAGGACAAAGAACAACTCGTCGCCATCGCGACGGCCCTCGGTTTGAAGTCGGTCGCCCGCTCCAAAAAAGACGACATCATCAAGAAGATCCTCGACACTGTCGGTCCGTCTGGCGGTCCGGTCGAGGCTCCCGAGACTCCGGCCAAACGTGGCCCCGGTCGCCCGCCGAAGAGCGCGCAAGCCGTGGTGCCTCCGCCCCCGGCCGAATCCGAGTCGAAGCCTGCGGCCGCCAAAGGTGGTGCCGATGTGGTGCTCGGAGCCGACGGCGAACCCCTCGCCGAATGGGAAGCCGAACTCGTGCGCCAGGGTATTTCCACCACCACCGAAGCCGTGGGGGGCGACGGTGCGCCATCCGGCGAACGTGGCCCGCGCAACGACCGCGGTGATCGCGGCCAGCAGGGCGACCGCGGTCCTCGTCAGCACAACGATCGCAACAACGGCGATCGTCAGCGCAACTTCGATCGCAACGACCGCAACAGTGATCGCTTCGAAGGTGACGGACGCAATCGTCGTCGTCGCCGTCGTGGCAAGGGTCCGCGCGACGAAGGCCCGCAGGGCGACGATCGCGACTACTTGCAGCGCGAACCGGGCGAAGGTGGTTCCTACGAGCCGGTGAACGTCGATGTCGAGGGTTACCTCGACCTGCGCGACGAGGGCTACGGCTTCTTGCGCGTGAAGGGCTATCTGCCGAGTCGTGACGACGCGTACGTGTCGGTGAAGCAGACCCGTCAGTACGGATTGCGCAAGGGCGATCACGTGACCGGCGTGTCTCGTTCGGCCGGTCGCAACGAGAAGAATCCCGCCCTCGTCGAGATCAAGACCGTGAACGGTGGCGATCCCGAGTCGGCCAAGGGCCGTGCTCGTTTCGAAGATCTGACAGCGCTCTTCCCCGATGAAAAGCTGAAGCTCGAGAACCCGCTCGATCCGGGCGACATGACGGCGCGCATTATCGACTTGGTGTCGCCCATCGGTAAGGGCCAGCGAGGGATCATCGTGTCGCCGCCCAAAGCCGGTAAGACCACGATCATGAAAACGATCGCTACGGCGATCGAGCGCAACAACCCGGAAGTCGAACTCATCGTGTTGCTCATCGACGAGCGACCCGAAGAAGTGACCGACATGCGACGCACGGTGCGCGGCGAAGTGATCTCGTCCACCTTCGACCGTCCGTCCGACGAGCACACCCATGTCGCCGAACTCGCAATCGAGAAGGCCAAGCGTCGTGTCGAAGTTGGCAAGGACGTGGTCGTGATCCTCGACGGCATCACCCGACTCAGCCGTGCGTACAACCTCGCCGCCCCGGCGAGTGGTCGCATCCTGTCTGGTGGTATCGACGCCGGCGCGTTGTATCCGCCGAAGAAGTTCTTCGGTTCGGCCCGTAACACCGAAGAAGGTGGATCGCTCACGATCCTTGCGACGGCGCTCGTCGAGACGAACAGCCGTATGGACGAGGCGATCTTCGAGGAGTTCAAGGGAACCGGCAACATGGAGCTCCGTCTCGACCGCCGTCTGGCCGAGAAGCGGATCTACCCGGCCATCGACGTCGACCAGTCGAGCACCCGTCACGAAGAGCTGCTGTTCGACCGCAAGCAGCTCCAGATGGTGTGGCGTCTGCGCCGAGTCCTGTCGGGCCTGGCCTCCGACGGCAACCCGGCCCCGGGCCTCGAACTCCTGATGGACCGCCTCAAGCAGTTCAAGAACAACGACGAATTCCTGGCCGAGATCGCCAAGACCCCGATGATGTGACCGGTGGGGGTCCTGGTGACCCCCCGATACACTTTCCGAGCCCACGGGCGAGAGAAGGACGACACCATGAAGGCTGACATTCACCCCACTTACGACGTCGTGAGCGTGCGTTGCACCTGCGGCAACACCTTCGAGACCCGTTCGGCCAACCCGGGCGAGCTCAGCCTCGAACTGTGCAACGAGTGCCACCCCTTCTTCACCGGCAAGCAGAAGCTCGTCGACACCGGTGGACGCGTCGAGCGCTTCAACAAGCGTTACGGCGACCGCTCCGCCAAAAAGAAGTCCTGACCCGGTCTTCTGGTGAGGAATTTTCACCGTTTGGTGAAGATCCCGCTCCAGATACCCACTGATCAGCCGTGACCGGTCTCGCTGACGATCCCGATCGTCGTTCTCGTCTTCTCGCTCTCACTTTGCAGTCGCTCGTGCGCGAGCAGTTCGGCGTCGAATCGTTCACAGCCGCCACTGGCTTGTCGCGTGGTGCCGCCGGAGTCGCCGACGATGCGGCCTTCGTTCTGGTCGATGAACAACCCGAGCGTGGACTCGGTGCCGCCCTTGCGTGGGCGAGTCGCCACCAATTGCGCACCCTTCATGTGATCGCGTCGGAAGCGACCGGACTCTTGGCCCGTCGTGCCGAGGCCTTCGATCTCGACATTCAGGTGTGGCATCGCGACGATCGTTCGCTGTTGCCGGCCGTGGCCGAACCGCATCCGACGGCGGCCGAGGTGCCGGTCGAGCATCGTCAATTCGAATCGCTCATCGTCGAATCGGGTGCCACGGTCAGCATCGAACACGGCGTGTTGGCCGGTGAAGTGCGAGGTCTCGAAGTGTGTCGTGCGGTCACCGATCCGCTCACCGGTGTGCCCCGCCTCGAGGTCGGGGTGGGGGAGCACGATCGTGAGGCGTTCGGCATGATCCACGGCGACACACCGACGACCGAGTCATTGAACCGCATCGTGCGGATCGTCGATGCCCATCGCACACCGGGTGCCGATCCGCATCCGCTCAATCGCCTCGGAGCCGAGCGTGCATTGCGCGACCGGGTCGTGGCCGATCCATCGATCGCTGGCTTACGCGTGCTCACCACCGCGCCGCCCCCTGTGCCACGTCCGAACCTGAAGGATTCGATCCCGTGCGTGGGTGTTGGAGAAGCTGCTGACGGAACGCCCACGGTTGCCGTGTTCTCGACGGGAATCGATCTCGACGTGGTGCCCTTTGCCGCCGACGCGCGTGCCGCCCTCGGCGACGATCACGACCTCGTGATCGTGGTGCCCGAGCGTGATGCCTCACCGGTGACCAAGCGGCTGGCCGACATGCTTCACCGGCCGGCTCGCGTCCTCGGCGTCAGCCTTCCGTAACCTGACACCGCCATGGCCGCTCACGACACCTCCGATCGCTGGAACGCGCTGCTCGACGAGTACGTGACTGTCGAGTCGTTGCTGAGCGACCCTGACGTGTTGGGTGATCAGAAGCGCTTGCGCGATGTGTCGCGCCGTTACAAGGAGCTCACCCCGGTGGTGACGTGCATCCGCCGTATCGAATCGCGACGTAGCGACGCCGTCGCGGCGCGCGATCTGCTCGAGACCACCGACGATGCCACCGAACGCGAGCATCTGCGTGCCGAACGCGACGACGCCGAGGCCGAGGTCGAGCAGCTCGAAGAGGAACTGCGGGTTCTTCTGCTTCCCAAGGATCCGAACGATGGTCGCCCGGTGATCATCGAGATCCGTGGTGCCGAGGGTGGTGAAGAAGCCAACTTGTTCGCCCGCGATCTCTACGACATGTACGTCGCCTACGCGGCGCGCAAGGGTTGGAAGACCGAGACCATCGCTTTCGATCCGAGCGATCTGGGTGGAGTCAATCAGGCCACGTTCGTGGTGCGTGGTGACGACGCATGGTCGCGTCTCAAGTACGAAGGCGGTCCGCACCGCGTTCAGCGCGTGCCGGTGACCGAGAGTCAAGGACGTATTCACACGTCGTCGGCCACAGTGATGGTGCTGCCCGAAGCCGAGGAAGTCGATGTTCACATCGACGACAAAGATCTGCAGGTCGACGTGTTCCGTTCGAGCGGCGCCGGTGGCCAGAGCGTCAACACCACCGACTCGGCCGTGCGCATCACCCACATCCCAACCGGCATCGTCGTGTCCATGCAGGACGAGCGCAGTCAGATCCAGAACCGGGCTCGAGCGATGACGGTGTTGCGGTCGCGCCTACTGCAACTGGCTCAAGAGGAAGCCGACGCCAAGATGTCGGCGGTGCGCCGTTCGCAGGTGGGCAGTGGTGGTCGGGGCGAAAAGATTCGCACCTACAACTTCAAAGAGAATCGGTTGACCGATCATCGCATCGGCTTCACGATCTACAGCCTGTCCGATGTGTTGGCCGGAGACCTCGACGGCACGATCGACGCCCTCGCCAATGACGAACGGGCGCGTCAACTTTCTGATCTCGACGCATGACATCTACCTGGCGCGAACTCTGGCAACAGACGATCGACGTGCTGGGGGAGCGCGGTCCAGCTCGATGGCTGTGCGAAACAGCATGCGGTCTCGACGGTGACGAGTTCACGGCTGCTCTCGACGAGATGCCGACCGAGCGCATGGTTGCTCAGCTCGACCAGATGGTGGGTCGCTATCGATCGGGTGAGCCACTTGCCTATGTGATGAGCCGATGGTCGTTCCGCACTCTCGACCTCATGGTCGATAGGCGCGTTCTGATTCCGCGACCTGAGACCGAGTTGGTGGCCGAGCACGCCATTGCGGCGGCACGATCGTTTTCACCACGGGTAGTGGTCGATCTTGGAACGGGCTCGGGCGCGATCGGATTGTCGATGGCGGCCGAACTACCCGTTGACGGGACCGAAGTGTGGCTCACAGATGTGTCGACCGATGCACTCGATGTGGCGCGCGCCAATGTGGCAGCGGTCGGACGAGGCGCGGCCAACGTTCGCATCGCACAGGGCTCGTGGTATGACGCATTGCCCACCGAGTTGCGCGGACACGTGAACGTGATCGTCACCAATCCGCCCTACATCGCTCATGACGATCCGGAAGTGGAGGATTCGGTCCGTGAATGGGAACCCGAATCGGCGTTGTTCGCCGATGATGACGGACTCCGTGACATCGCGACGATCGTGATCGGCGCTCGTGAGTGGTTGGTGCCAGGCGGTTGGTTGTTCGTCGAGATCGGCCATCGCCAAGGTGACGCCGTGCTCGACATCGCCCACCACGCCGGATTTGACTCAGAGTCGATCGAGATCGTCTCCGACCTCGCTCACCGCCCCCGCTTCTTGAGCGCCCAGTGGCGTTCTGGGTGAATTACTCGTCGGATTCGGGCCGACTCTTCACCCAGATCCTCAAGAAGTCGAGTTGGTGCAGAAGAAGGTTCTCGGCCACTTCAGGTTGAGGGGTCATGTGGGTGACCCCCGACAGCGGTAGTACCTCGTGCGAACGACCGGCGGCCAACAAAGCCGACGAGAACTGCAGGGTGTGCGCGGCTACCACGTTGTCGTCGGCGAGACCGTGGATGAGCATGAGTGGACGGGTGAGTGACGATGCCTCGCGAATGAGCGACGTCGCGTCGTATGGCGCGGCGTCGGTTGCTGGATTGCCGAGGTACCTCTCGGTGTAGTGCGTGTCGTACAGCCGCCACTCGGTCACCGGTGCGCCGGCGACGGCGGCATGGAACACATCGGGTCGGCGCAACACGGCCAGCGCTGCCAGATAGCCGCCGAAACTCCAACCGCGTATTCCCACTCGTGTGAGGTCGAGATCGGGATTCTCGTCGGCCGCGGCATGGAGTGCGTCGACCTGATCGTCCAGAACCGCCGTCGCCAGATCGAGATGCACGGCGCGTTCCCACGACGTACCGAGGGCCGGCGTGCCGCGACCGTCGGCTACCAGCACGGCGAACCCTTGATCAGCGAACCACTGTGACGTGCAGTGCGCGGCGTACGAATCGACTACGCGCTGCGCATGGGGCCCTCCGTACGGATCCATGAGCACCGGCAACTTGGTACCGGGCTGGTGATCACGGGGCATCAACAACGCAGTCGGAATCCGACGTGAACCACGACGCGCGAACACGACCGACGGCGCTGCGAGAGGTTCCTCGGCGAAACTGATGAGTGTCGTCGAACGATCGGGATGAACAACCGTGGTCGTTGCTCGGGCCATCGACGATGACGCTCGACGCGTGACAACGGTCGACGAGCCCGCGGCCACCGTGTGCACGCCATCGAGCGGAGTGAGTGGCTCGAGCGACGACGGCGTCCATCGCCACACCGACAAGCAGTGCGGTGTCGACGCCAGGTTGGCGGTGAACACCACCGAACCACCCGATGCCGACACGATCGAGCGAACGTTCAGCGCATCGTCGCCCACCGGAGTGACCGGCTCGCCGTCGATCTCCAGGCGCTTCCAGCCGTCGCGATCCGACACCGTGACGAGCTTTCCGTCCATCCACGCCGGTGAACCCGGTACCAAATCGACCCACGTATCGTTCGTGTCGCGCGCGATCTCGCGGGTTGCACCGGTGATCGCATCGGCCAACAAGAACACGACGCACGTCTGATCGCGCGTCTGAACACTCAGCAACAATTCACGCTCACCCGACCAGGTGACCGTGGCGAGATATGGGTACGCCTCGGTGTCCCATCGCACATCGACCCGGGCACCGCCGGTCGCGTTCACGACGTGCAAGGACACCAGCGGATTGGCGGTTCCGGCGGCGGGATACGCGACTTCACGCGAGGCCGTTTCGGGATGCGCTGGATCGCTGATGTGCCAACGCTGCACGGGTGCATCGTCGACTCGACACACCGCCAACTTCTCACCATCGTTGCTCCACCAGTAGCCGCGGTAGCGCCCCATCTCTTCGGCGGCGATGAAGTCGGCCGACCCCCACGACACCGAGTCGGGCTCGTCGAACACCCCCGGTCCGGCCACTTCGTGCGATGAGCCATCGAGTTCGGCGACACGCAACGATCGGCCGTGCACATAAGCGACGCGCCGGGCTGTCGGGTCGGGCCGCGGATCGAACACCGGACCAACCACCACCAACTCACGCGCCGTAGCCGTGAGCAGTCCACCGATGAACAGCCGGCCCGACAACGTGCAGGCGAAAACCGTTGAGTCGCGATCAGTTGCGTAGCTGGTGATGCCGCCGGCTCCTTCACGCAGTCGTTCACGCCGAGCTTTCTCCTCGGGAGGCAGGTTCTCGTCGGCGCCAAGGTCGGCCGACAACAACTCCTTCGGATCGGCGACCAGTCGCTCGTCGCCAGTAGCTGCATCGAGCACCCACAGGCAGTTCACGGGGTCACTGCCGCCGCGGCTGCGCAGAAACACGACACGCGAACCATCAGGTGAGACCGTCACGTTGCGCGGTTCACCGAGCGTGAGTCGCTGTGTGCGTGCGTACTGACGGGGGAAGGTGTCGTGCTGCGTCATGACCCCAACGACGTTACGGCGTGACGAGGATCTTGGCGTGGGCCTCGGGATCGCCAAGGTCGGTGAAGGCCTGGGGCACGCCGTCGATCGACACACGGCCGGTGATCAGCGGAGCGAGGTCGACCTTGCCATCGGCGATGGCGCGCAGGGCACTGTCGAATTCGAGTGGTGTGTAGCCGAGCACGAACTGCACCGACAGTTCCTTCTGAATACCGAGCATCGGATGGAACGAGTCCTCCTGCATACATGCACCCACCACCAATACGCGTGCGTCCTTGGGCGCCATACGCATGGCCTGTTCGATCATTCCCGGAACTCCCACCGCTTCGAAGATGACGAGCGGCTTCGAACCGTCGATCTTGCGCCACGCCGCGATTGCCGGCGTGTCACGAGGGTCGACCACCACGTCGGCACCCAGATGTTCGGCGAGAGCGCGGCGCTTCGGTGAGAAGTCGGCACCGATGATCGGTCCGATACCGCGCATCTTCAACTCGGCAATACAGGCCAATCCCACCGGCCCGAGTCCGAGGATGACTGCAGCATCACCTTGTGCGATGCGACTCTTGGCAACTGCGTGTACTCCGACCGCAAGCGGTTCGGTGAGGGCAGCAAGCTCATGCGACAACCCGTTCGGCACCTTGATCGCCATCATTTCGTTGGCGACGAGCATCTCGGAGTAGCCCCCCGGATATTTGTTGGAGAAGCCGACACCGTGCACGCCTTGTTCGTCGAATGCGATGGGGAAGCTGACGATCGTGTCGCCGACCTTCAGGTTGTTCACGTTCGGCCCGACGTCGAGAACTTCGCAGCAGTACTCGTGACCCATCACCATGTCGTGCTCGGGGGCGAACATGACTGGTCGCATGGCGTCGGGTGGGGCCTCGCTGGCCAATTCCTCACCGAGCCGACGGCTCTCTTCGCCGTGAACCAAGAGGTGCAAGTCGCTACCGCAGATACCGCAAGCCAAGACCTTGGCCAGCACCTGCCCGTTGCCGGGAGTGGGTACGGCGATGTCGTCGACCCGCAGGGACCAGTTCTTCATGACGGCAGCGCGCATGGCGCGACACTACGTCGGCGGCTGGCCCGGCCGTGCCCCGGAGTCAGTGGCTGAAGTGCGCGATGGCGTCGATCAGAAGATCGAAGGCCGGTTCGTCCTGGATCGTCCACAGAACGTCACAGTTCGGATCGAGCACTTCTTTCAGATCTCGTTGATCGACCACGGTCATGCCACGGGTATGCGTACCGGTGAGCTCGACCGCCACGTGTGATGGACGAATCGTGAACAACTCGGGATGCGACAGGCACAGCACCGAACACGGATCGTGAACCGCGCCACCGTCCATGTTGTTGTGGCGCGACACGTACATGTTCATGAAGAACTGCATGAGATCGCCGAGCACCGACGCCAGCTGTCCGGGAAGTGCGCGCACACGGTCGATGCGCGGTTGCGTGGCTCGGAACTGATGAGTCAGATTGAGCCCGGCCATGATGAGCGGCCCGCCGTAGTTGAACACGACGTCGGCTGCTTCTGGGTCGACCCAGATGTTGAACTCGGCGGCCGACGTTCGATTGCCGAACGTGCCGCCACCCATGAGTGAGATGCCGGCGATGCGGTCGCGCAGATCGGGGGCGAGTCGCAACGCCAGGGCGATGTTGGTGAGAGGTCCGGTGGGAACCAGCCACACACCTTCGGTGGCACGGCAGGTGTCGATGATGAAGCCGACAGCATCGTCGCTGTCGATGGTCGACGTGGGCGCGGGCAGATCGGCCCCGTCGAGTCCACTCTCACCGTGCACGTACGCGGCGTACTGCGGCGGCGCCACCAGCGGACGTACGGCGCCCTTGTGCACCGGCACTGACAGGCCGAGCAGATCCTTCATCACCAACGCGTTGTACGTGGTCGACTCGATCGGCGCGTTACCCGACACCGACGTGATGCCGAGCAGATTCGTGTAGCGCGCCGCGGCCACGATTGCGATGGCGTCGTCGTGTCCAGGGTCGCAGTCGAGAATGATCGAAGGTGTGGGCATGACGAATGTTTACACCAGACGATGTGTCAGAGAAGCAAGCCACCGGCGTCGTCGAGGCGAACCGAACGTCCGACCCATTCGCCGTCGCACATCGCCGCGCACACGTCGGCGTTTTCGGAGTCACCCCACGCACGTCCACCTGACGGAAGTCGACAGGCAGCGATCGCACGTTCGGGATTGCCGTCGCGATCGTGCATGACCGTGTAGGCCTCGATGGTGGCGTCACCGGCCGATTCACCGATCGGAACTGGCTGACGGCGCGGCAAGGCGTCGATTTGCGCTTGCGGATATTCGTGACGGAAACCGTGCGCCGACGGCTCGGCTGAATACACGCCGAACGCGTGCTTGGTGGCGTAGCCGCCGTTGGCCCATACGAGTGCCTTCTCCGTCGGTCGTTCGCGCAATTCACCAACCACGGTGGCGATCGCATGCATCACGTAGTTGTTCCACGGACCGCCAGCGAACGGCAGCCCGCCCGTACGCGTGAGCTGCTGGGTGATCGACAAGCCGAGGGCACGAGCCCCCAACTGAACCGCCGACGGGAAGCATGAATACAGATCGATGATCTCGATGTCGGAAATCGAGGTCTCGGCGAGATCGAGCACCAACTTGCCGCCGAGTTCGATAGCCGGAGTCTCGGTGAAGTCCCAACGCTCCGACACGTAGTTGTGTTCGTGGCAATCGGTACCGGCGAGCGGGAACACCCAGCGGTCACGCGAGATTCCGAGACGCTCCGCTGCTTCGACTGAACACATGATGATGGCTGCCGACTGGTCGACGTCGTTGTTCGAGTTCATGAGTTTCGGATAGGGCAGACCGATCATGCGGTTGCGCGGTCCGACCGTGCGGATCTCTTCGGGCGACAATGGTGTGCGCAGCCACGCGTGCGGATTGCCGGCCGCCACGTGCGAGAAACGCGACCACAACTCCGAGATGTGCACCATGTGCTCGTCGGGAGTGCGACCCGACGCAGCCCGAAGAGCCGTCTCGAACATCGGGTAGATCTGGATCGGCGCCCAGATCTTTCGCGATGTCTCGATCTCGTGATTCATCACGAGCTCTTTGCCGATCATGCGCTGCGGCTTCACGTCTTCGTCGACCACCGGCCACGGCAAGTCG
>Ga0181590_10002999_pt1 | contig 14148 bp, 13 predicted proteins | sample 071ome_34_FD_132446 | JGI IMG/M metagenome (GOLD analysis project Ga0181590, IMG submission 132446) | Coastal salt marsh microbial communities from the Groves Creek Marsh, Skidaway Island, Georgia - 071411BT metaG (megahit assembly) | ecosystem: Environmental > Aquatic > Marine > Intertidal... | reverse complement strand
TTGTAAGTCTGTGGATCGATGTCGACAAAGTCCACTTTCGCACCACAGTATAATGCGCAATTAGAGGAAGCCACAAAGGATATGGGGCTAGTCCAAACGGTATCTCCTTCATTCACCCCCAATGCCAAACAGGCAATATGCAGTGCCGACGTAGCGCTGTTCACTGCAACGCCAAATTCAGCTCCCGTGTAACTACAAATCGCTTTTTCAAATTCAGGAACACATGCGCCCTGAGTTAGAAAATCAGATTCAAGTACCTCAACAACCGCTTCGATATCATCTTGATCAATCGCTTGCCGACCATAAGGGATCATATTTTTTCCATCAAAAACCAGCTAATGTCATCCTGAGGAAAGTTCACATCACGTTTATATAAGAAACCATAATCAACCAACCTCAAATCAGTGTATCGATCCAGTAGCTCACCTGCAAAATCTCGCTTAAAAAGTTTGTCTTTTTCGCCATGGTATTCAATAGACACTGGCGTCGGGTTGTAGTACTCGGCAACCAATATGTAACGGTTCGAGTGAGAATATAGCGTGTGGTAAACGTCTTGCAGTTTATCTGGGTTAATGTGAATCAACACCCCTTTTGTAAACGTCAGGTCAAACGTCTTATCAAGTTGTAGGTCTAGTATCGATCCCGAGATCGCTTCGGCACCACCCCACTCCATCACTTGGTTAATGGCGTCCTGGTTGATGTCGACACCCGTTAACTCATAAGATGGCTTAATTCCTTTTAAGGCTCTAAGGTTCATCCCCACATTGCAGCCGAGCTCTAATATGCCCTTCACGCCGACGGTTCTCGCAATGACTTGGCTAAAGAAGTGAATATTGGCCGACAATAATTCATCGCTCTTGTTTCGATCTATGTAGTTAGAACCGAATCTGCCCTGCCAAAATTGTTCTTGTTCGGTTTTCATAGTTAAACCCTTTCGTATTTCAGCACCCAGCTTCCATCTAGTCCTCGTTCGAAAATATCGTGATTCACAAACGAATCCATGATGTCCTCATACTCATCTCTGTCAATTTCTAGGTATTCACAGAAAGCCGTTATATTTTCTTCTTTTACGTTTCCGTCAAGTTCCTTTGCGATAGCCAACGCCTGCGGCCGGTCAATTCGTCCGTTTCTCAATTCAATATTGAGCTGGTCTGTGGCACGACCATAGCCAAATTTTAGGAATTTAACTCTTTCTCTTATGTCAATAAACTGCATATCACAGTTCTCGTAATCCACCCAGGATCCGGCTGGCGTCTCTGGTAATGGGCTCCAGCCTAGCGTTTTAACCAACTCCGTATGAACACTCGCATCCCACTTAAAGAAATAGCCATAAAACGTACCCAAAACGCCTGCTTTGTGCATGTCCTCATCACTGGGATAACACAGCATTCCCAAATCTTTCATAGAAATATCCGAGTCCACCATGTCTTCTTCTCTTAGGCCGCGCATGAGTCCGAACTCTTGTCGCCAACGTCGATCCATCACCAGATTGTCTCTACTCATTTCTGGACCGCCATATTCGAATTGAGGGTTTTCACCAAACACCACTAATGGGATACCGAAATTCACCGCAAAATGAAAGGGCACCGTATAAATTCCCACATGGTTCACCCAGTAATGATCTCCGACAATCTCAAATCCTTTTCTCAAAAGCGGCTTTACGACATTTGGATTCAGCGTAAAATGGACATGGTCAACGCCAATGCTTCGTAGTACATCTAGGTTATGTCGCCCTGTTGGAGTTTGATCAAACTGATCAAAGGTCACCGCCAGTGGGTTCATGCCGTGAATTTTTTTCATCGCATACACTTGCCAGGTACTGTCTTTTCCACCACTGACCGGTACTAAGCAATCGTATACTCCCTTGGCTCGGCTTCTCGCATCCGCTAGAACTTGCTCAAATTGCTGTGCCCTTTCGTCCCAATTAACCGCATCCTCATGTCCATGCTTTCGCTCCGCAGAACGACAGGCGTCGCATATGCCTTCATCATCAAAATACAAATCCGGTTTCGTCTCAGGAAAAAGGCATGTTTTACAATATTTAATCGAGTTCATAATAATCTCACTTCAATGCCAGCATCATGCATGTGTTCTTTGATTGTAATAATGCTTTCCCCAACCCAATAAAAGATACTACCCGCTGCAATCGCACTGGCTTGATGCTGAATAGCCGATACACAGTCTTGCTTATCACCGCAACCACCGGCCAAAATCACAGGAACTTCGACCGCTTCAGACACCAACTCACACAAGTCAAGATCGTATCCACCCATCACTCCATCATGGTCAACAGAATTCAAAATGATTTCACCACAACCATACTCTACAGCCTGCTTTGCAATATCCACTAAGACACCTTCATGCACTCGCTCACTGCGATGGGATACAGCACGATACTCACCATCTATGCGCTTTACATCCAAAGAAAATACCACTGCTTGACGGCCATATTTTTCGCTTATTTGCGTCAAAAGTGTTGGTGTATCATAGAAGGCGCTGTTCACCACCACTTTATCCGCGCCCACTTTAAATAACTCATCAGCATCTTCTAACGATTTCACGCCACCACCCAACGCAAGAGGCATGATGCATTGTTGTGATAGCCGTTTAAGTAGTGCAAAGTTAATAGAACCACGTTCTGTTGCATCGATATCCACGATCACCATTTCATCCGCTTTACGTGTCGAAAATACCTTCACATTAGTGATTGCGTCACCCACCATACGCACTTCATCAAATCGCACAGTTTTTACGACTGAGTTACCACGTAATAACAGAATGGGTATGATTCGTTTTTTAAGCATATTTGGCTAACTATTTATAAAGTTTTTTAGCAACGTCAAACCCGCATCTTGGCTCTTTTCCGGATGGAACTGAACCCCCATTACGTTCTCTTTTTGGACACCAACCACCACATCTTGATCGCAATAGTGGGTTTTAATATGACGACAATCTTCCTTCAGATCACAATAGTAGCTATGAACAAAATAGAACGAGGTACCGTCTTCGATCCCCTCTAAATAGAGCGGTTTATCGTCCCCTGAAAAAATATCATTCCAGCCAATATGAGGAACTCGGTCACTTTTGGTGGGTATAAAAGGAATGACTTCTCCATGAACCAGATTTAATCCATCCGTCTCGCCGTGTTCATAGCCTTTGCTCAACAATAATTGCATACCTAGGCATATCCCTAAAATGGGAGTTCCCTTGTTTGCGCATTCACGAATAACACTCACAAGCCCAAGGGACTCTAAGTTTTCCATCGCAATCCTGAAAGACCCCACTCCCGGAAGAATCAACTTTTGTGCTTCGAAAATAACCTCTGCGTTCGAGGTAACACAAAAATTGCGCGTGATCTTTTTAACCGCATTCTCGACTGAAAAAAGATTTCCACAGCCGTAGTCGATTACAACAGTCGAATCGCCCATCATTTTTCTGCTTCGATCAATAAGTCAGCCGTTTCTTTAACGTCTAAATACCAATCATTCGTTCCAGAATCATATGCAAACCCCTGTTCAACAGGCTTACCCATTTCCCCTAGGTTATTGCTTAAATAGTTGACCTGCTCATCATGAAAGTTGATCGCAGGGCTGATCACATAGTGGTCGTCAAACTCAATGGTTCGGTAACTGTCGTCCCTTGGACACATTTTCTCATGGAGCTTTTCGCCAGGGCGAATACCAATTTCTTCCAGTGGCATGCCGGGTGCAATCGCCTCTGCCAAATCGGTCATTTTCACAGAAGGGATTTTGGGAACGAAAATTTCACCGCCTTTCATTCGGCTGAAATTTTTAATAACGAAATCCACCCCTTGCTGAAGGGTGATCCAGAAACGGGTCATTCTAAAATCGGTAATCGGCAGGGTTTCTGCTCCTTCGTCAATCAGCTTTCTGAAGAAGGGCACCACAGAACCACGGCTGCCTACCACGTTTCCGTAACGTACTACTGCAAAACGTGGCACTTCACCACCTACCATGTTATTGGCCGCTACGAACAGCTTATCGCTACACAGTTTCGTAGCGCCGTAAAGGTTCACCGGATTAGCGGCTTTGTCTGTGGAGAGCGCAATGACCTTTTTTACGCCGTTATCAATGGCCGCCCGAATGACATTCTCAGCGCCGTCGATGTTGGTTCTGATGCACTCCGTCGGGTTGTATTCAGCGGCGGGCACTTGCTTCATGGCTGCGGCATGAATTATGTAGTCGACCCCTTTGCTGGCTTGCAGCATTCTCTCACGGTCACGTACATCACCAATGAAGTAGCGCAAACAAGGGTCGTTATAGACCTGCTGCATCTCAAATTGCTTGAGCTCATCGCGAGAGAAGATAATGATCTTTTTCGGTTTGTATCGGTCCAATAACGTCTTCGTGTATTGTTTACCGAACGATCCGGTACCGCCTGTTATTAGAATGGTCTGGCCGTCGAACATGGCTTTTCCCCTACCCAGATATAGGAATGGCTCTACTTAGGGAGTCGGTTAATTGTCGCAATACTTTAGGCAGGCAAATAGCAGGCCATTCCCAAATTTATAACCCTAAGGCATAAGAGGAATGGCCTGATTTTACAAGCTATTAAACAACGTCAGTCGGTTAATTTGCGCAAAGCTTTGCTGGGATGCCTCCAACAAGAGAGACTCCAAACTCAAACGGCTGACCGCTTCGGCAAAATCCACATCTTGTAATTGGCTTAAAATGTCTTGACTCACTAGGTCTACGTCGGCGTGAAGGTTTTCAACGTTATCTATGGTATTTAACCGTCCACCGATTTCACTGCGTACTTCGGATATAGACGTTTGCGCGAAATCAAGGGTCATCAGGGTCGTTTCAAGCAGGTCATCCAGCGCTGCAGACTCATCTGGACTATAACCTAATGATCTAAGGCCTTCCACCAAGCCGGTTACCGTATCCGTCAGTGACTGCTTAGGACTGCTCATTACAAAGAAGGTGTCTCCGGGCTCGGGATTGCCAGCGATTTTAAAGTTGGCCCCTTTCACTACAATTTCTTCACCTGGTAAGTAGGCCCGACCATCCAGCACACCAATCGGCCGGTTTTCAGAGCGAGTCATGACCGTGTAATTGGGGCCTGGAGGCGAGATATACCCATCTGGGTTAAACCGAATGACTAAGTCCTCTGGATAGAATTCATCGTACTCTTCTTGATTGGTCACAAAACCGTTAGAGATGAACCCAGTGCCAATGTTGCGTTCATTATCAACAGTAAAAAAGGTGTTCTTGGCACTATTGATATCGACAAATAGGCGCTTTCCAGAGTCATTGGTGCTCACACTGGTGCTGGCGCTAATTTCAAGCTCTCGATGCCCATCATCCCCTTCGTAGTTGACACCACCACCGGGCCTACTCTGAAACGGCAAGGTTTCCCCCTTAAAGCCGGCAAAGATGTAGGTGTTACTAGCGTCTTTGGTGTTCATCAAATCCACCAATGCATCGTAACGTTCGTCGATCTCGCTGGCGATGAACGTACGATCATCAAAGGTTAAAGAACCGTTACCGGCGTTCACTGTTAGTTCACGAATGCGCGTAATATTTTCAGTAATGTTATTTAAAATCGCTTCTTCCAAATTTTGACGATTGCGCGCAGCAGTAATGTTCTTTTCATACTGGTTTCGCAAACTAATGTCTTGTTGTAATTGCAAGATTTGTGTCGACGCAATTGGGTCATCTGCCGGCGTCAATACCCGACGGCCTGATGATATTTGCTGTTGGGTTCGGGTTGTCGATTCCTGATTATTAATAATCGACCTAAGCCCACTGTTAAACTGTTGCATCGTTGAAATACGCATGGCGAACCTCTTAAATAGGTTGACTAAAGGCGTGTACCATCACGCGTTATCTGAATATTCCGATCAGCGTGCTGAATAGATCTCTAGCCACACTGATCACCTGTGCAGAAGCGTTGTAACCCAATTCGAACTGTATCAGACGAGCTGCTTCTTCATCTAAATTCACACCGCTCACCCCATCGACACTGTCTTGAGAATTTTGCAGTAGTACCTTGGAACTGTCTTCGTTGATTTGAGCGCGCGCCGTAATCGAGCCCACTTCTTCAACCATCCGGCCGTAGGCTTCGCTAATGGTCATCTCGCCTTCAACAATTTCCATATTCTGTATGGCTCCCAATAAAGCGCCGTTTCGATTGTCCGTTACTGCGTCTTCGTTAAAATCTACATAGAATGCATCCCCCTCTTTAGGTTTACCTTCCATGGTCACCTCGTATCCCATATAAGTAGGAACGTGATTAGGATTTGATTCAAATAGATTGCTACCCGGTGGTTCAGATGAAAACTCTACACCCTCATCGAGAATGACTTTGACTTGACCACCCATGGTGAGCTTCGCACTGCCGTTCGTACCATAAGGACTCACGTCCAGCTGGCTTTGAAATAAAATATTCCCTTTAGCATCTATGTCGATTGAGAGGTTGCCGTTATAGGCAAATGTGGTGCTATTGATCTGCGATTCGATACCCGCAATGAGGTCAGCACCCGTGGCGTAGTCTTCTGACAATTCAATTTGAAAGGTACCCTGACTAGGTACCGTAAATTCATAGGTATATGGGCCCCCATCAGAAAAATTGTACCCTTCAAACTTTGATAAGGGCTTAGACAACAGCGCCCCCGTGTTTTTCAAATACGTGTCTTGACCATTGCTCACCGTAACACTGTCGCCGTGATCACCTTGCATCTCGATTGATAGATCTTCACCGTTTAAGGCGATGATCGTTACCCTAGAGCCATCACTGCGGGCAATAATGCCCATATCCTGAAAGTCAAAATTGGCATTAATTCTGTCTGCCAAGAAATCCGCGTTCACAGGATCAGGCACCGTTTGAGGATAGTCTTTCTCATATTTCACCTGCCCTTCCGGCAGAGTATCCGTCAGCTCGATGCCATTTAAATAGAAGTGGCCATCTAGAAAGCCCGTCGGATCACTTTGAAAGTTCGTCAACTGCAACGTTGTACGTGCAGTGGCAGACACACCATTTTGATCCGACAGAATATCGGCCACTTCATTGGCGGGTGTATTCGCCGGTATGGTTAGCAGTGGTCGATCCGTGCGCCCACCGGTAATGGGATTCGGATCACTCAAAGTAATGCGCGCAGGGAAAAAGCCATTACCAGGCGTTTGTAGCGGAGCCGTATTGCTTTGAAAGAAAAAGTCCGCCGGCAAATACCCGCCTAAACTAGAAATGCTGGTTTCACCCACGTTAATCGGCAAAATATTGTTCACTACGCCCGTAATATAAGTCTGATTCATTAACGGTGGAAACAATGGAATAGGGTTAGATGGGTCTGTATTGTCTAGCACATCGTAAGTCGTGTCGCTGGTAAAGCGAACGACTAAAGGAGGGGTTAACTCACCTGGAACAGAAAAGCTATCGGCATCCATATCGTAGACTTTGCCAGAACTGATTTCACCCTCACCACGGTTACCCACATCAAAGTCCGTCATGACCGCCGTCGCTAATGCAATTTCTTGCGGCAATTGAATGTCCAATTCAATATCTTTCGCGCCGTTCCTTGTGGGCATCAAATAGAATTTATCGCCTTGCTGAAAGTTGCCTGCTTCAAACGTCAGGTTAAACCCTTCCACTTCGAAACTTTCTGGGTACCCTGAACTGATGGCATTGGTGAACATTTCCTTGCCATCCTGAACCCGCGTGACTCGGAATGTGTAATCATTAGGGCCCACAAATTCCACCAAATAGTCGCTATCGGTTAATTCGTTCGGGTCAGTGATATAGACTCCTAACTGGCGATCATCCGGCTGAGCGTTGTCAGCGTTATTGACGACCCTTGCTCGTGCATAATATGAGTCGTTGACGTCTTCAAAAAATAATCCGCCCCGCTCACCGTTTATGTCGATCCCCAAGCTATGTTGTTCGTTGATGTTCCACTGTAATGCAATGGCCACGCGTCCTAGTTGACTTACTACAGGGTCAAGCACTTGCTTGCGGTAATCTAATAGCCCACCCATCTTACCGCCCTGAATATTGTTGGTAATATCCTGAGTATCACCCTTACCTACAAAGACAATGGCATCTCGCGTCGGGTCGTTGGCCCCCGGTTCTGTGATCAGTTCATTGACATCGGTTCCAATTACCAAAGGTTGTCCATTGCCAATAAACACATTGACTGAGTTATCTTGCTCTACAACCGACACCGACACCAATTCAGAGATTTCTTTTATGGCGAGATCACGTTTATCCAATAAATCATTCGGGTAAACGCCATTGGCAGATGAGGTGGCAAATTGAATTTGTGTATTTAATTCAGCAATGGATTCGGCCAAAGTGGTAATTTGCGTCGCTAGCACGGCCAATTGCCCGTTCACAATGTTGTTAGAATCATTTAAACGATCTTGAATTGAGGCGAACCGATCCACTAAACCCTGACTTTCACTAATAACCACTTGACGAGCAGGCAAAGAACTTGGGTCATCAATGGCCGCTTGAAAAGCACCAAACATGTTTTCGATACCGGGCTGAACACCGGTTCCCGGATCCGCTAACAGTTTGTCAATTTGCTCCGCATTTTCGGCGAGCGTCTCAAAGTAGTTGAACGTCGCGGTGTCTTTTTGCAGCTGACGCATCAAAAACTCATCGTGAATTCGACGGACCGATTCCAAATTGGCACCACTACCAACCCAGTATCCATCCTTAAACTGCGGGGCCTGGTTAGTAATGGTCACATCTTGACGTGAGTACCCTTCTGTATCCACGTTAGCGATATTATGGCCCGTTACGGTTAACGCGGTTTGATGGACTCGAAGACCCGATATACCTATGTCTAAAATGTCACCCATGACTAACCTCTCGGCGCCAGCTTAATGGCTGCGTTTAGCATTTCACCCGACGCGATGCGCTGAATCTTCTGGGCGTATCGAGGGTCTGTAGCGTAGCCGCCCTGTTGCAAACCCTCACTGTATTGTTTTATCGAATGTCCGTTTTCAACGGCCGGTTGATAACGTTCGCTTTCTCCGACAAAACGCGCATAATCTTTGAGGCTTTCTTCATAAGATTCGTAGGCTCTGAACGGGGCTTTTTCTTTTAATGGCACACCATCACGATACTCTAACGTCATCACTTCGGCCGAGCTGCCATTCCAACGATGATCCGCTTTGATACCAAACAGATTGTGGGAGTTGTTGCCCTGTTCATCATGGATGATGTGCTTGCCCCAACCTGTCTCAAGTGCTGCCTGAGCTAGTATCGCTTTGGGCTCCACACCCATTTGTTTACCAATGTCTTGCGCCACAGGCCAAAGGGCGTTAACGAAATCTTGCGGTGACTCAAAACCGGACGCTTTATTCCGACTGTGTGTTACCGATGCTTCGGATGTGGATGACGTAGTTTCGAAAGCTAACTCATTACTAAGTGAATTAGCCTGGTCACGGGCCGTCTGATCCTGATGATCAGTTTTATCTGTTGGTACCTTCTCAAAAGCATTAAATGGGTTGGCGGGCTGACCCAAGTACTTTCTTGCACCAGCCACATCAAACGACATTTCTTTCGATTGATCTGACTCATCTTCAATATGAAACTGAGATTTAAGTTGCTCGAAGATGGACTCCGATAAGCCTATGCCTTTACCGGAACTCATTGTCAGAGCCATCTGTTCATCCAACATTTGCCGATAAAATTGAGATTCATTGCTATTGAGAGGATTATCCTGCTCGAACACCGCATTGGCATCGCGCATGCTCTTAAGCATCATAGAAATGAACATAGACTCAAACTGCCTTGCCACTTCTTTTAGGGCTTTCGCTTCACTTTTTTGACCCAGTTTGTTGATCGCATTTAGCTGCGCAAGGTCGTTATAGTTATAGCTATTATCGAGTGTGGTGGTCATAAAACGGAACCCATTTGCCGCTTTTTAACGGATTGATTACCTATCTAAGAAATAGCAAACAGCGGGCCATGTTTATCAGTGGCAAGGTCGTTTTTTGGTGATACGAGGAAGTGGGTTTAGGCGTAGGGGATTGTATCTATTGAAACCACATGAATGTGTCGATATCGTTTTGTGTTCTGCTTAGTAATAAAATTCAAGGCATTAGCACGCTACTGAGATCGAGCAATACTGGTGTATACCTTAAGCTTTTGACCACGCTTCTTTTCATTAACTAGAGAATCACCGGTGTGATCTCGCTTGGCCTGCATCGCTACGGATAACACTTTCACGTTATCCAGGGTCTCCATTAGCATGTTCATTTCTTCAGAGGAAAGTACATCACGATAGTCTTCCATGAGGGATTCAATGGCGGATTGACGCTGTTTAACCAAGTGATCTAAGGTTGCTAAACTGCGACCATCTGCATGGTCTTGAATGCGCAGATTCAATCGCTTAATTTCCGCTATTAAAATGTCTTTTCGATTCGCCATCACAACCACCTTCCGTCAAATTCTGCCGTGTTAGATCACGATCAGCTCGGCGTTCAATGCACCCGCCTGTTTTAGTGCCTCTAAAATCGCCATGAGATCGCCCGGGGCCGCCCCAACTTCGTTAACCGCTTTCACAATTTCATCCAGTGACACGCCCGGTGCAAACACAAACATCGGGTTGCCCTCTTCATCAATGTTCACTTCCGTTCGAGGTACGACAGCTGTTTCACCACCCGCCAGAGCATTGGGCTGGTCCACCTCAATGTTTTCTTTCACTGTGACGGTTAACGACCCATGCGTCACGGCGACAGGATCTATCTTCACGTGCTTGCCAATCACTATGGTCCCAGTACGCGAGTTAATAATGACTTTGGCTGTGGCTTCGCCAGGGCGTACATCTAAGTTTTCAATCATGGATAAAAACGACACTCTTTGATTCGGGTCTCTAGGCGCACTGACCCTGACAGAGGTGGCATCGACTGCATACGCCGTTTCAGGGCCAAGCAATCCATTAATGCGATCCGACAAACGCTTCGCTGTCGTAAAGTCTGGACTATTTAAATTCAGAATAAGGCTATCGCCTCGACTAAACGCATTGGGAACCGGACGCTCTACCGTTGCACCATTGGGGATGCGGCCCACACTCGGCACATTCACGGTAATACTAGAACCATCAGCCCCTTGCGCGCCAAATCCGCCCACCACCAAATTACCTTGGGCCACTGCGTAAATTTGCCCATCGGCCCCTTTTAGAGGTGCAAACAACAAGGTACCACCGCGCAGGCTTTTTGCGTTACCGATACTCGATACCGTCACATCCACGTTTTGCCCGGGCTTTGCGAAAGGCGGTAAATTGGCGGTCAGTGACACGGCCGCCACATTTTTGAGTTTAGGGTCGGTACCGGGTGGAATCGAAATACCAAACTCATTCATCATGTTGTTAAAGGTTTGATTGGTAAATGGCGCTTTGTCACCCGTACCATCAAGGCCCACGACCAAGCCGTAGCCCACCAGCTGATTAGAGCGAACCCCTGCCACCGTGGTAATGTCTTTAATTCTTTCTGCCAGCACAGGAACACTTAAGAGTGTGAGCATAAGCAAAGTAATGGCTGTTCTCATTCTGTATTCCTCAAATCACGTTTTGTTATCTTGACGCTTTACATTCATAAACGGTAGACAGCAATTTTCTTACCGTTTAGAACGGCCACCATTGGCTATTAAAGAAACGATCTAACCAACCAGGCTTACTGGCATTTGCGACATATCCAGTGCCACCATAACTAATGCGGGCATCCGCCAGCTTAGTGGACATCACGGTATTATCAGGGCCGATATCCTGCGGCCGAATTAATCCACGCACTCTTATAAATTCGTCCCCTTGATTTAGGCTCAACCACTTTTCGCCTCGCACTTCCAAGTTTCCGTTGGGTAATATGTCGCTAATGGTCACGGTAATTTGGCCATTCAAACTATTGCTCTGGCCGGTATCGCCACTGCCACTAAAGCTTTTCTCTGACTCAAGGCCAGCATTGAAAAAACTAAAATTGCGGCCAAACGCGCTAGGGGTCCCTACCGTGATCTCACTGTCTTTACTAGTCGACGTGGAGTTTGATTTCGATGCATTGGTTTGCTCTTGCAACATGATGGTAATCACGTCGCCAATGCGCCGAGCCCGTTGATCGTTGTATAACGACATGGCGTAATTACTCTGGAAGAGCGAACCATTCGTCACCGGTGGTGGCTTTAATGCTTGTGCTGGCACAGGGGCGAAATTGGGGTCATCTGGTTTTTCATCCAAAGGTACAATGGTCGAACAACCAGAAACAACAGCGGCCAATAGTAGAGTGAATATTATTTTCATGATTACCTCCTCACCTTGGGTTGTTTACCACTAGGTGTTTTGCGCTAAGTACTGCAACATCTGATCGGCACTGCTCACCACTTTTGAATTCATCTCGTAAGCCCGTTGCACCGTAATCATTTGTACCAATTCTTCCACCACGGCGACGTTAGAGTTTTCTAAGAAGCCTTGTTCAATCGAACCATATCCAGCTTCACCGGCGACGCCCACCTGAGGCGCACCCGAGCTAGCCGTTTCTAAAAACAAATTGCCGCCCATGGCTTGCAGACCCGTGGGATTAATAAAATCCACCACATCAATCTGGCCGATCTCGGTTGGCTGGGTTTCACCAAACTGTGTCACCGACACAATGCCATCACGACTGATGGTGAGGGTGTTGGTTTGATCCGGAATGGTGATATTGGGCTCTAACAAGTACCCTACTGCGTTGACGATCTGGCCTTCGGAATCCATGTGAAACGTACCGTCTCGCGTATAGCCTATGGTGCCGTCTGGTAAAGCGATTTGAAAAAAGCCTCGCCCATTAATGGCCAAATCCAACGGCTGCGAGGTTTCTTGTAAACTGCCCGTCGTATGAATTTTTTGCGTACCCGCCACTTTCACGCCTGTGCCAAGCTGCAGGCCTGACGGCAATCGACTGTCTTGACTTGATAATGCCCCTGGCTGACGTTGTATTTGATATATCAAATCTTCGAATACCGCTCGGTCTTTTTTAAACCCAGTGGTACTGACGTTAGCAAGGTTGTTTGATATGGTCGTTAAACCATAATCTTGCGCGTTTAACCCGGTTTTACTTACCCATAATGCAGAATGCATACTGGCCTCCTAAGTCTATCTTGAGTGACAGTCCATCACTCTGAATAAAGTGGTTTATTTCACATCACTGAATACGCTATTGGATGTCCATAATTTGCGCGGTTGCCTGCGCATTTTCATCCACCGTACTCATCATCTTCACTTGCATCTCATATTGGCGATGCAACGACATTATTTGTGTTAAAGATTGAACGGCATTGACGTTACTGTGCTCTAGATGTCCAGACACCACTCGCAACGTTGGGTCCGCAGGCTGAATGGCACCCGGTTCCTGGCCTCGTAATCTAAAGAGTCCGTCTTCCCCTTTTTCCATTTCCGATTGGTCCGGTAAAACCATTTTTAGCTGAACGATATCAGCGACCACCGCGGCTTCATCTCCGGCAGCTTGAATCGAAATCGTACCGTCATCGGCCACATAGAGTTTTTCATAGGGTGGAATCACAATCGGGCCGCCATTCCCGATGAGCTGCTGGCCCTCCCCGTTAATGAGTCGACCTAGACTATCGACACGCAAATCTCCGCGGCGAGTGTAGGCTTCTTGCCCGTTGGCATCCTGCACCGCAAACCAGCCTTGATTATCGAACCCCAAATCCAAATCTCGACCTGTGTGAATCAAGGTTCCCGGGTTAAAGTCGCTCGCTGGTCGCTCTTCCATTGCATAGGCACGCGTTGGGTAGTGATCCCCAAACACCGGCATCGAGCGCGCATGTTCAAAGTCTCGACGAAAACCCGTCGTAGACACATTGGCTAAGTTATTGGCCTCGGCAGTTTGCCCAAGGGTGTTTTGTTTCGCGCCTGACATGGCGATGTAGAGAGCACGATCCATTTTTAAACCTCAAAGCGGAAAAAGCATTTATGGTTTAAGAAATTGCAAAGGGAGTGCCAATCAGAGAAAACCGCGTTTCACGCGTTATTAGGCAGGAAAATTTAAAAAATAGGAGAAAAAGCGGCAAGCATGAGGCAAACACCTTATGTGTTCGCCGCCTCCTTGCCGCTTTATTATCCTTCTAAAGCACTGACGCGCTTAGGCTTATAGCTGTATGATCGTCTGGGTCACGGTATCCGACGTTTCA
>Ga0181590_10002996_pt1 | contig 14155 bp, 18 predicted proteins | sample 071ome_34_FD_132446 | JGI IMG/M metagenome (GOLD analysis project Ga0181590, IMG submission 132446) | Coastal salt marsh microbial communities from the Groves Creek Marsh, Skidaway Island, Georgia - 071411BT metaG (megahit assembly) | ecosystem: Environmental > Aquatic > Marine > Intertidal... | reverse complement strand
TATGTGTGTGGAAATAGTGTCTGAACCATTAGCAACATCAGTAATAGTTGTGTCACGCTCAAGTGCTATATCATAATCGTTATTTGTAAGCACCCCAAGTGTAGGATCCTCATCAGCAACTATAGCATTGATGATACTTAAAATATTTTGGGTATCGTCTATCGTGATAGTGCCACGCTTGCCCGTAAGTCCTTTGTAGTTAAGGGTGATGTTTGCCATTATATTCTCCTATAGTGATATTTATGTTAAATATGTATGTCACAAGGGAGAATTGTAAATGGCTGACACGTTGGTACTAAACGCTGACGCAAAACCTTATAGTATATTACCTCTAAGCACAATTTCTTGGCAAGAATCCATCAAATATCTAATACTGGACAGGGTCACTGTGCTGGAATGGTATGACGATTGGGTCGTAAGTTCACCCAGTTGGGAAACTGCTGTACCTGCTGTAGTAATGGTTAAATCATATATCAAAAAGAACACACGAGTACGACTATCCAAGTATAACATATTCCTGCGTGATCAGTTCACATGTCAATACTGCGATAGTCAATTACCACACAAAAACAAGTGTACTGTTGACCATGTCATACCCATTAGTCGGGGAGGCCGTACTACCTGGGAAAATTGTGTAACAGCATGTGGACCATGCAACGTAGCCAAAGGCAACAAACTACATCCAAAACCCGCCCGGGTACCGTTTAAACCCACCTATTATGACCTCATAAAAAACAAAGAATACCTAAATCTAAAACTCAAACATGCTAGTTGGAATAACTACATTGCTTAAATATTAGCAAGGAGATACTATATGTCAGTAAGAATTCAAGATTTGCCACGCTTTCAACAAGATGTTGTTGATTATAAAAAGAGAATTGAAGCAATACCACATGCTTCTGTAAAACAACAGGCTGAAGTAATGCTTGAAACTTTTATTAATGCTGTTCAAGCAGTGGATCAATCTGTAGAGAATCTAGCAGAAGCAGGTCCTGTATTTGGAAATGAGCATCAAGTGTTAAGAGAGAATCTTGCAAGGGTAAGATTGGATCTTGTAAGATGGCTTAAAAAGCATTCACCTGTTGAAAAAACTAATCCTATTCCTATGGATGGTTAATTATTTGTATCTAAAAGTCACCCTACCTTTAGATAAGTCGTAGGGTGATATTTCAACTTTTACTTTATCCCCCATTAATACTCTGATTTTATTCTTTTTCATTCTACCGGCCGCATATGCTATTACCGTGTGGCCGTTTTCTAATTCTACCTTATACATTTGATTAGGTAGCACTTCTAGACATTTGCCGTCTAGTTCTATTATTCCGTCTTTACCCAAAAAGTTTAGTCTCCACTTCGTTCCAAAATTCAATACGAGCATTCATTGCTTCTATTGCTACACGCTCTGCTTCAACATATGCTAGAGGATTTTCTCCACACAAGTTTTCTACAAGTTTAGTAGCCATAGGTCCGTGTTCATCACCATCTAATTCAATGTGTCTTTGTAAGTAGTAATGAAACTTCTTTGCTTCGTATGAGTTGATATTTAACTGCTGTAATATTCCCTGAAACATTCCAGGTATTACTGCTTCTCTACCGTAAGTGAAAGCACTAGCAATGATATGCTTTTCACCTGTGCTAATAAATTCAAATGTTTTACGCATAAATTTAACAGCACATTCTGGTACACCTTTGGCATTATCAAGAGCATACTCAATACCTTCATTTTCTACAGTATCTAAAAAACGTAGAACAGGTTTTGTGTTTGCTCCTACTTCAGCCATTGCTTGAAGATACAAATCAAAATGCGATATGCTTCCGCCTCCTAGATCACGATCTGATTCTTCTCCCCAAATAATTTCATTTATAAGTCTAGCACTCTCATCTCTAGTGTGCTTTGTTGGCAACCATAAATCACTGCTAGGACATACCCTGTGTTGTAGTGCTTTGGCAAGACTCATAAAGTCCCAAACAGGATACACATGATGTTCCATAAACAGTCTTAGATCTTCAACACTTTGAATCATGTTGGTACTTAACAACGGGTGTGTTGTGAGTTCTAATTGTTTAACTTCTATATTCTTTAATGGTAGTTTCATCTAATCCACTTTCTACTAATTCAACTTCACTGCCGAATATTGTTTTTAATGATGCTCGTTGTATGGCTTTGTTCCATACTTTTTCAATTGCACAATTAGTTAAAAATACATAGTCAGGTACTGTAATAGGACAGTTTGACTTGCAGAGTCTGTATACAGGACACACCTTGCAGTGTTTGTCATAACGTGTATAGTCTACTTTTTTAATAGTAACTTCATCAATTTTACTTATCGTGCCACTAATAAAACTGTCGTCAACATGTGGGCAAGTTCTTACGTTACCTGCAACATCAACACTCAACACTTGATCATCATCTGCACCACACACTGTTGCAATAGTTGGAAGTATCTGTTTGCGAAGTGTTTCTCCAAATCCTAGCACACTTCTTGGGCCTGTATGAAAAAGATTGTTAACTATCAATCCATAATCTTTTAAACCTTGTGTTTGTTCTATGTTGCATTGTAAAAAGTTATCGATACATTCTTTAAAAGTTTGTAAGTTTTGTCCTTGAATAACGTGTTCCATACTAACACTACCTTCATGATCTTCATCAGCATGGGCTCTGCCTAGTGTATAACTTATACTTGTTAGGTCTGGATTAAGTCCTACTTCAATCATGTAGTTACGGAAAAAATTGTTTATTTCAAATAGATCACAGTTGGTTGCACTCACAACAGGATTAAAACTAAAACGTATTTTTTCTCTGTTAGTTTGCATACTTTTAAGAACATCAATAGTGATAGGATCCCATAAGAACTCTTTACCTCGTAGTGCTTCGTGTCCAGGACCATCGTGACTGATACCAAACAATGCCATACCTTTGATCTTGCTTAGATAGTCAACATGCTTTTGTCTAAGTGGAGTTCCGTTGGTAGCAAAATACCATTGTATCTTTTCATTATCTAGTGCTTCAATAATAGGTGTAATTGATTTCCAATATAGCAGTGTTTCGCCGCCCCATAGATCCACACGCTCTAGTTCGGATAAATCTAATTCTTTGTGTACAGTTTCTAAGAAGTAATCCAGTGTCCAAATTTTAGCACGTTCATCAGGGTTACCAATATCTTTTTGTAAACAGTATGAACAACTATAGTTACAAGCATGTCCTAATAGAATCCGCAACCATTTTGGTTTACGACTTTTAGTTTTCTTTTTAACATGACCTGTTGCTTCGTGCCATTCAGCATCAGGCTCTGATATTTCACTTAGTGTATCTAATGAACCATTATACAATCCGTTTGTGTAATTACTATAAAATACTTCCTGGCCTGTATTTTTAATACGAAATCTAGTAAGAGGTCCATCAGCAATCTTTTCTTGTGTGCCACTTATAATACTAGATAACTCTCGTGTTCTATCACCGTCTTCGTTCAATTGATAGACCTGCTGACTGTTTTTTGTTAGGTCTATCAAAGGTATAATTTTATCCATTGTTAATCTCCATAAGCGGAATCACTGTTGTTGTATCTTTTTTAATTAGTCCTAATTCAGTAGCAGTCCAATCTAGTGTTTTTAATTTGTTAAAGTATCTTTTGTTGCTAGGCATTATGTCCATAGGTATATAGTTAAAGTTTTTGTTTACTGTTACATTTTTTGATACCCAATCAAAATATTCAAAGTGTGATTGTGCTTCAGGATTATTGGTAATCTCTCCTGCATGATACTTACCTGCCCATTTTTTATAAATGTTTATTTTGCTCTGTATCATATTGTATAAATGAACATTATGATCAAACTGTGTAAAATTATAATATGGAATGCTGTCTATATTAATACTTTCTTGCAATGTTAAAAAGAAGTTATCATACTGAATATAATCACTCTGTCCTAGCACATTAAATAATTGTCCATCGTCGCTTGCACAGAAATCACTTTGTATAGAAGCAGTTCCGTCGTTGTCTAAATGTTTCATTTTACCCATAAAGTTATGATGTGAACAATTAAATTCATTTATACCTTTATCATTACTCCAATTAAACAATTTTTTTACACTTGGTAATTCATAATCTTTTTCACTATCAAATATAAATTTGATCTTGTTTATACCATTTCTGTTGTTCAAAACATCCAGCATTGAAACTATGTCATCTAGATTAATTTGTTCTAACCATTTAGCACTAAAACTTATTTCATATATACGTGTTTCAGGTGCAAACTCATTAATAAACAACGGCTGACTTCTTATAAAATTATTATCAGTCATGTTGCCCCATTGAAACTTGTGTCCGTGCTTTTGATACCAATCATATAAATGTGGTTGTTCGTGTTTCATCCAAAAAATATCATCAATATTGCTTACACAATAAAAGTAGTCAAATATCTTAAACCATTCCTTTTCTAATTCAGGATCTATCTGATAAGGAATGAACTGCTTGAATCTAGGCAATGCTTGTTCAAAATCTTTTTGTGTATAACAAATTTTACAACCTGCAAAACAATTATATCGTTTAAGTAAACTGAAAATAACTTCATTCTGCACATTGTTAAGAGCATCGTGTTTTAAAAAATATTTTGGAAAGTCCGTAATCATTCTATACCTACCCATTCAAACACTGATTGCTTCTGCTGTAATTTATACGCATATCCTACACTAGCATCGATCATAGGATAGAACTGCACACAGTTTCCTTTTGGTTTTTCATTAAACATTTTATAAAGATATTTAAGTCCACAACTATCTTTGCTTGGACATTTGAAACAGTCTTCTCTAATTAGATCTTGTTCGTTTCGTTGCCTATAGAACTGAGGTTCAAACCCTCTTGTTCCGTTTGACCATTGTCCAACTTGAAACTCTTTTCTTTTATACTCTAAGAAATCATACTCAGGATACATATATCCATCTGGTGATAGTATAACCTTGTTGTGATTATCATAATAAAATTTATCTATGCTACTGATAGGTCCATATATTCCATCTACATATACATTGATATTCTTTGCATACAGTATCGTAATAAACTGTAAGAAGTTGTCAAAGAACTCCGGTAAAGGTATTTCATCAATAAGCACATCAAACTTTCTAGCACCTCGTTTGTGTCGTAGAGGAATAAGATTAACTGTGCTACATCCTGTTGCTTGACAGGTCCTAACTATGTTTGTAATTGCATCCATGCTAAATGCTCTTTTATCATTAATAGGTACAACATATTGCCACTGCATTGTTGACCCATTATCATGAATAGCATTTGCCATTTCTACAACATCAAACTCTTCTCTGTTTTCTTTTTGAAACATAAAGTCATATGATATTGTAAATTTAAGTTTAGGTCCCCACTTCTCCATAAACTGTTTGTTCTCAGCGATAAGACTGCCATTGGTTGTAATACCAAAATATCTATCTGTGTCTTTAAGATGTTTAGGATACAGTCTTTCCATTATTTCATCCATGCGAGAAATAAACAAGAAAGGTTCGCCGCCGTGTAGAGTAATAAATTTTAAGTCATTACATTTTGGAACAACTTTATCAAAAAAGTCGTCAACAAGATCTACCCACTTGTGTTTAAGTGTTTGTCCACCTATATCTTTTGCTATATATTCTCTATCACAATATGTACAATCAAAGTTACAAGTGTTGCCAAGATATATAGAGATATGTTTTAATCTATCAAGATCACTCATAACCTTATTATAACATCTTATTTTGCTTTGAGCAACTTATCTTTTACTGTTTCGACACTATTAGTACGCATTGCACGTTCATTATTAAGAATAAGGAAGTGTAAAAACACCAAATATGAAACTCTTGCTACAAAGTTTAGATCAGTAACTGCTTTTGATAATTCATTTGGTATGTTTGCTTTTTCACACATCCATTCATACATTTCTTGTACTGTCATTGACTCTTTGGTAATGTAAGTGTGTACTGCTTTCATAAACTGTTTAAAGTCTGGGGCTTTTTGTGTCCATCCATCTTCAATCATTCTTTTCCAAGCATGTAATAATTGTGTGCTACTAGGCACTTCTTCTAGTCCCCAACCTGTATCTTCTCTGTTTGCATGAAAGTTACTAAACATCTTAAACATTAGATGTAGACAAGCACGTTTGAAAATCTTTTCTTCACCTTCACGTTCACACGCATCATAGATGTCTTTGTATTTCTTATGAAACATTTTTATATGAACATCTTCTTGTAGGTCAACATAAAGTTTTACAATTTTTTGACACATGTCATCTGGACGAAACAATCTAGATCCTGTGTCCATGTTACCAGCCGGGCATTGATAGCAAGCATTCTTATAATCACATGTACGACACTGTTCTTCTTCCTCTACCATTTTGCTAAATGATTCTTGGAAACCTCTGTACCTATCAAGATATAATCTATCTTCAAACACGTTACCTAAAATAGTCTTACCTGCAGGACCTGCTTTTTGATTTGTAAAAAAGTAACAACCCGAATAGTCGCCTGATGCATCAATAGCAACCATATCACTGCCTACCATGCAGTTGTTCTCACCTTTTTGACCAACACCTTCTGAAAAGTGTATTGCTAGATCAAAGTAGTAATCTAATACCCATAATATATCTTGGTGTAGTGTATTCCATTCTTCGTCTGTCCATGCAATAAATCCTCTACTACTATCTAAGATAAGAGGGTGTACTACAATATTTCTAACACCTGCATCATACACTGCTTTTACAAATTCTTTAAAGTAAGGTGCGTTTTCTTTTGCTAGTGTACAACGCATTGTGATACGCTGAGTGTCTTTTGCTTTTTGCGGAATACTATGTAGTGTTCTAATTAGTGCATCAATTTTCTTTTGGCCTATTTCTCTATGGTCAACATCTGCACGTATTGTATCAAGACTCACAAGCATAAATGTAAAGTCATAATCAAAATACTCATCCATAAAGTCTTGTGTTATTAACAATCCGTTTGTAACACAACTCACATACTGTTTGGTCCAGCCTTTTGAATTAGCATCTAAATAGTCTTTGTTTTCACGTAGGAAATCAAGTATTAGATCTTTGTGAATTAACGGTTCTCCACCAAAAAACTGAAATATCTTTTTCTCATGATCACTTGAATGTAGTAGAAAGTTATATGCTTCTAGTAGACTTTCATTTGTAAAACGTCCAAAGTCTCTGTTGTGTTGTTCATAACAGTAGGTACAAGCAAGGTTACAGGCATTTGTAAGTATAAGATTCATTTGCTGTAGATCTTGAAACAGATATTTTGCTTCACTCATTTTAACAACTTTTTCGTTAGGATCAGGTAAGACACTAACACGCTTGTTAATCTTATCTTTTCCAGCAGGTGTTATAATCTGCTGACTGCTTGTTTGAAACTTGCCGTCTTCAGTAATTGTTACTGTCGCAATATGATCTTTATGACGCTTTTTTTGAAGATCATTAAGGTTCTTCTGAAAATTAAAAGCGTTTGGATCGGTTGTAAAAGCCATGTATTCTTTCCTACCTAATATTATCTACTAGGTATTTAGTGTGCATTATTAGTGTTAAAAAATTTATCCTCTGTGAACAGTAAATGTTCTACGAATGGATAAGTCTGGATCTTGATCTAATAGATTGTTACTTGCAATATGTAAACTAATATAACCTGTAGATTTATCCTCAAAGTTAAAAGTTAACAATCCATCTTCTGCTTTTGTGTATGTTAAATTTGATTTAACATTAACAGTTACATCATTTGCAGTTAAGCCTCGTTGACCAATGTATCCTTTAATTGAATACAAGTTAATGCTAAACTCTGCTTTTGGAGCAATAATAATATCGTTGTCTAACAAACTGCCATTGTTTATAATTGGCTTTAATAGTAAATTCTTTAGTGCTCCTACACCAATATCTAAAAATTCAAACGAATGATTATCACCACTTGGGATATCTTCATACAGTTCTGTTCTAAAACTGTTTAGGCATAGGTAGTAAGTATTAGGCAAGCCTGTAACTTTACCAGCAAACATATAATTGATTACATGTTTACTGTCAGGTGCTGTCCATAGAACTTCACCAGTTTTTATATCAATCATATCTGGCTGATTTTTACTTACTTTAGAAATGTATTTGTGATTTTCAATTGCTGTGCGAGTTGAAATGTCTTCGTCTTTATTTGCAAAAACATATGAAACAAAAACAGTTGGAGATGTTGCACCTTCGTCGCTATCTAAAAATGTTTGTATAGCATCTAGATCTAATGGCACTTTAAATCCAATGTTTTCAGAACGTGTTAGTCCTATATAAACATTTACATCACTTCCGTCTTGTTCGCTAGTAATTCTTAAGTTACGAGGATCTACAGAACTGTGTGCTTTGAACATTTTTTCTTCACCTAGTACAGGAACTAGGTTACCATTTCCGTCATCTATCAACTTACCATTACTAGAAATATCTTGATGTTTAGTAAAAAACAATCCTCTTTTATTATTGCCTGTATCAATTAACCAATGCGCCATAATTACACCTTATAAACCTTAAACACTTTTTGTATTTTTAGTTCAGGATCTGTTTCCATATAGTTGCTTGGTATTTCAAACACAATAATTCCTGAATCTTTATCACCTAAATTAAATTTATATCTATCAGGTGCAACTTGTTCCCAAGTTAAATTTGTTTTAATCTTAAAAGTGATTGTTGATAAGTCTATTCCTCTGTCTACATAAAACTCGTTTCTTGTATAAGGATCCATATAAAATACACTGTCATTAGCAAGAACAACATCATCTGATTCTAGTGAAGCATTTTCAAATGTTGGAAGTATTAAGAAATCTGATAAAGCACCAACGCCTAAATCTAAAGTTTCAAATGTATGACTGTCTGTGTCGTTAAGTGTTTCATACATTTCTGTTCTTAGTGAATTTAATATAATGTAGTAAGTGTCAGGCACTCCTTTGATCTTTCCTGCAAACAAATAAACTTGAACATCATTTGCAGTAGGAGTGTTCCATAATATATTTCCATTTTCTATGTTGATAACATTAGTAACACTAGTGTCATTATCATATACTGTAGTAATATATTTTGAGTTTTCAATAGCATGTCTTGTTGTTACGTTTGCTGTTGGACTATCAAAAATGTAAGCAAGAGCAATCGCAGGGCAACCTGGGTTAGCATCTAAATAATTTTTAATTGTATCTAATTCTAAAGTTCTAACAACTTCATTAGTGTCGTTAGATAATCCAATTCCATATCCTGTTTCAGTATTAAAAAGTTTAGCGTTTCTTGGGTCTACTGCGGAGTGTGTACGAAAAGGTTGATCAATTTGCGAGAACACTTGTAGTTCTCCATCAACTGTGCCAACAGCATGATTTTTAATATTATCTACGTGTCTTAAAAAACTTGTTCCACGTTTTTGGTTTGCCACGTCAATTAACCAATTTGCCATTACACTGTTCCTCTACTACATTGACACTGACATTCACATGCAGTGCTATAGTCGTCAAAATATTCATGAGTATGACTACGCATGTCTTTTAGAATAGTTAACATTTGACGAAAAGTATCTGCACTAATTTCGTCACCCGATGCTTTAGACCCAGCCGCTCCTGGTAAGGCTGTGTCGCCTGAATCTTTTTGTGGTGCGCCTGTGTTCTCGTTTGCCATTTTATCTCCTTAATACACCCATATTTAGTTTATTATGCATCGTTCCAGTTATGAACATGAGTACGCACATTGTTAACAGCATTTCTAATTTCATTATGCTTTGATGCTGTTATAGTAGAATTTGTTCCTGGATCAGCAGGTACAGCCGCAATGGTTGGATTGTCTGTATTTTCAGTTGTGCTACTGTTTGAGCCTGTATTACCAAATGTTGCTTTGGTTGTAAAATCTGTGACTTCATGGGTATGTGTTGTCATATCAGTATAATAATCTAACAAGGTATCAATAGCAGATTTAGTGATAATATCACCTGCTTCAAACTGTGTTAATAGGGTATTAATGTTTGCGGCACTATAATTAACGCCGGATGCATCACCACTGTCTCTTGTATCTGTAGCCATTTTACTGTCCTCCAATATTATTTATCAGGATTTGTAGACGTTGTAAGCACAACGCAGGGCAGTTCTAGGGTCTGCTTCACCGCCAAAATCAGCAGGTATTCGGGCATAGATATAGTTATTAGACTGATCGCCTATTTCAAATTCATATATGCCAGTATCTAGTTTGTTGTATTTTAGATTAGATCGTATTTTAATATTAAGTGTTTCAAAATCAAAGTCACTGTTTTTTAATCCAGATCTAGCATAGAAGTCAACGACAAACTTTTCTCCTGGAACAATAACAACTCCGTCTTGTTCAAAGGCTTTTGAAAACCCAGGACGCATTACATAGTCTTTCAGTGTTCCCATATGATAGGTCATTGCATTAACAAAGTATTCTTGATTGTTTATTTTATTTCCACCAGCATAAAACACAACATCATCATTTGTGATAGTATGAAATATAGGAGCATCAAAATAACTGCCATGCATTAGCATTACAGTTTCAAAAAGTATTTCACTGTTGCCAATTACATTATTGTTTTTACAGTTTCTAATAGTGTTATCTTCTTTATCTCTATACCAATATAAAAGTTCTGTACGTTCTTTGTCTGTTGCTAAAAATCCACAACCTGCCCAACTAGTTACTGCTCGGCTGTTTTTGATTGTGTCAGTGAGTAAATCTAAATCAACCGTGTATACTTTGTCTTGTTTTGTGAAATTTCCTAACAACAATTTATCATCCATGTGAGCAAGATAATATTCAGTGTGCCATCTATTGTGTGGCATTGTTATTGCTTTGCTATCAGGATGACTTATGCTAGATCTAAACCCTTTGCTGGCAATAATGTTAATGATATCGCTAAAGTGTCTAAAGGGTGTACGATGATGAGTCTCTGATTCTATCAGTATGTATTTTTTCATTAATTGGTCTTTATTAATTTGATAATCCATGCTGGCGGATCTAGTTCCCACCATTTCTCACCTTGCTTCCAACGTCCTGGATTAGCATGATGATTGTTGTGCCAACCTTCGCCTAGTGTGATTAAACTTGCAATCCAACTGTTACGACTTTCATCATTAATCTTATAAGTTTTGTATCCATGTCTATGTGCAATAACAATAATTGCACTAGTGCTATGTAAAACTAAAACGCTAGGTAAAGCATATGCAAAGATTGCCCACATAGGATCTATCAGCATTAATACTCCACAGTACACAATATGAATTGCAAGATAATGTCTGTGTGTAAATTTATAAAAGTCATCACGCCATAAATCTTTAACGTGCTTTACTTCCAAACGAACTACGTTCCAATATCCAAACCATGCACGTAGGTTTCCAAGTAGATAAGGTGAGTGTGGGTCTTTCTCTGTTTCTGCATGTTTGTGATGACTTCTGTGTAGTGCTACCCAAGCCAGTGGAGAGCCTACATTAGTAATGGTTCCTATCAACGCTAGAAATCTTTCAATCCATTTATTGGTTTTAAAACTTCTATGACTTATAAGTCTATGGTAGCCAACGTTGATTCCTAACACACCAGTAGTCCAGTAGAACGCAAGTGTTACCCAAAGATAACTCCATTGTCCACTATAAAATAACCAAGCCAATCCTGCAATGCTTGCAAGGTGTGTAATAATCTGTAGGGTTCTTACTTCTGTGTTGTGTGTTAGTGCCATAATGCTATTTATAGGTTATGTATGTACTTAAATATGTTTATGGTAGATAAACAAAATTTTGTTCCAATGTTATTGGAAAACTATGATAAAATGTTTGAGGAGTATTCTAATTACAATAAAAGAACTACTCCTTTACCAGATTGGGAAACAGCAAAGCCAATTGAAAATTGGAGAAGCATTACACTTTGGTGGAACTATAAACCAAGTAAGATGACACAAAAGTATTTTCCTATTACAACAGAACTAGTTAGAGAAGGACCTACTCACAGAGCAAGTGGTTGGTTGTTGTTAAAACCTCAAAGCGAAACACCAAAGCATAGACATTTAGATTGGGATAGAAAAATTATTCTACATATACCTATGGTGATTCCTAAAGGTGATGTAGGCTTTTGGATTGATGGTAATATTCATAGGTGGGTTCCGCGACAGCCTTTTGCATTTGATGTTACACAAGAGCATTACGGATTTAATCACACAGATGAATTAAGATCTATGTTTGTTTTAGATTTTAATTATGATGAATGGTATGAGGTGTTGCGTCCTTATATGACTCTGACGCCTTAGATTTACTCCAACCTAGTAGTGTAATTAAACTGCCACTTGGATCCCATGTTCCAGGATAATTTAAACGCATAGGTCCTACATGATGTTTTCTATGCAAACACTCTCCAAACGCAAATGGCCACATCCAAGGATTATCAATAGGCTCGCCTTTTCTGTGTAACAATACATTCACAAAGAAATTGCTAATAAAAATAGTTAATGCAACAGGTGCGGCCCATACAGTAAGAAACCATTGCCAACCAAAGAAATAAGATATCAAAACAAATAATGTAAGGTTAACACTTGTAGCAATGTGTCCTTCGTATTTGTTTAGGTTGCTAAAGAATGGTTCACGCAATCTATCAACTGCTCTCTTTAGTTGTACTCTATGAAACTTATGCCAAAAGGTAACATACAATGCACCTTTGTGTGTAGGTGAGTGTGGATCATCTTCTGTGTCGCTGTACTTGTGATGCGTTCTATGCCATGCGGCCCATCCAATTGGTGTACCTACAAGTGCATTAAGTCCAACGAATGCAAGAGCCTTTTGTAACCACTTAGGTGGATTCCAAAGTTCATGTGCGGCCCAGCGATGTAAAAATAAACTTTGTACAAAGTCTGCAAGGAACCAATACATTGCAATAGTAATTACAATCTGTTCCCAACTAGCAAAGTATGCCCACACTGGTAACAATGCAAAATATATATAAAAGATTACGGTTGTTGATACTCTGTGAAATTTATCCATCAACGATATTTATAAAACCATATCGTTCATGTAAATCATATCGGCCGCAACAATGAATCTAGGTGCAGTAGTTTTGACTATACCCGGCCTGTGCCATTCTTGGCCATTATAAATTATCCATTGTCCTTGTTTTGGCGGCAACATAAAAGTTTCTTTATTTTTAGGACCATTAGGAGCAAACTCGGTTCCACATTCAAGATCTTCATGCGGCATATTCAAATAATAAACTCCGCTGACAGTCTTGTATTCTAAATCATGATGGTGGTGATGCCAGAGTTTTTCTCTATCTTCAACGTTATCTACAGTAGTCATAAAACTCCAACTTCTTGTTCCAACAATAGGAACTACTTTTCCTAAAAAGTCATTAACACTTAATATAAAACTTTGATATAATTTATTCCAATGAAGTTGAGTTTGATCAAACGGAACAAAGTTAGGCTGAAACTTAGGTTGATCTTTTAAAATATTACCGGCATCTATTTCTTTTTTGACATCTCTAACCATATTGGCTCTGTCATCAAAGGTTATAATTTCATTCCAATTAAAATACCTGTGTTCAATCATTAAAGAGTTCCAATGATTTCGTCTTCGTGAAGCCAAATATATTCTTTCTCTTCGTACTTGAACTTTTCTCCACTGCCTGCGTTGAATAGAATCTTTGTTCCAGGCTGTGTTTCTGTTGCAGTAAACTTGCCACGTTCGTCATATGAACCTTTACCAATTGCTAGAACTGTGCCTGTTATTAGGCCGTCATCTTTAGCATTGGCAATAATAATGCCACCTGTAGTTTCTTTTTGAGCACCATCAGACTCTACAATCATTTTACTGCCTAGTGGTTTAATATTAATCATTAAATCTTTTCTCCTTGTTTAAATCCTCGGAACGTTTTGAATCTTGGAAAGCGTAAACTATACGTTTCGCTGTCCTGAGACTTAGTCCTAGCATCTGCTCGTATCTCCACTAACTGACCAATGAGGTTATCACGCTGACTCCAGTACTGATCACGTTGATCGTCACTGAAACCACTCCCACAGTTAAGATGATAAGTGTATCCATCGTCTTCTCCTTCTACAATTATAGCACCAAGTCGTCCTTCATTACGACCAGTACCTTCTTCTACAGATGCTACCTTAAGAGTAACTTCTATAAAAGGT
>Ga0181590_10002989_pt1 | contig 14177 bp, 12 predicted proteins | sample 071ome_34_FD_132446 | JGI IMG/M metagenome (GOLD analysis project Ga0181590, IMG submission 132446) | Coastal salt marsh microbial communities from the Groves Creek Marsh, Skidaway Island, Georgia - 071411BT metaG (megahit assembly) | ecosystem: Environmental > Aquatic > Marine > Intertidal... | reverse complement strand
GCCGATAGGAAGCATCAACCAGATAACTCTCATCCTGACTATTCGTCAGAAAGCCCATCTCAATAAGAACAGAGGGGATATCAGGTGATTTTAGAACGGCAAAACCTGCAAACCGATGCCCTCGTTTCAAGGTTGGCAAATCCTTAAAAGCATGGATCAGTTCATTGGCAAACATGCTAGACTGGTTCATAGCCTCACGTTGAAAAATCCCCAGCAAAGCTGGCGTAATTTCTGGATCTGTAGCCCCTAAATCTGGACCCCCAATTAAATCCGCTTTGTTTTCGCGCGAGGCAAGCAATTCTGCTTCTTTATCTGATGCGGTGTCCGAAAGGGTAAAGACAGAAACCCCCCTTGCTTTAGAAGAAGGGGCAGCGTCCGCGTGAAGAGAGATAAAGATATCTGCCTGATGAAGCCGAGCCAGTTCAATACGCTTTCGCAAGTGCAAAAATTGATCCCCATCTCGCGAAAGAATAACCTTAATCTTTCCTGTTGCCTCAAGTTGTTTTGCTAATTCTTTTGCTGCTTTCAGGGTAATGTCTTTTTCTTTATGGCCATTAATACTAATTGCCCCCGGGTCTTTACCCCCATGGCCTGGATCAATAAAGACCACCCATTTTGCCCCATTACTAGCCTCTGAGGATGGTCGCGCTGGCGGCACATTTGCTATCCCATTATCCGTTGTTACCGTATCGGTAAGGGTCATTGGCGGCGTTGGGCGCGGTTGAGGCAAGGGCACCTGGCTGTCAGGCTTTTCATCTTCAACAGATGCTATAGGCGGTGATGAAAACGCCATATTCTGATTGGTTTGCAATGCTCGCGCCGCAACACGAAATGCGGTTTCGCCTCGATCCACCAAATCAATGACCAATCGGTGATTGCCGTTACGCGGAGGCAACCAGAAGATCTGTTCAGGGACAGCCGGCCCATCTAAATCAATCACTAACCGCGAGATGTTTGGCGCAGGTGAGCCAAAGCGATAGCCTTTCATCAGTGGTGAAGATAAGCCACCTGACGCCCCTCTGTTTTCTACACGCCATCGGCTAGAAGGAAAGTCCACCACAAGCCGATGCGGATCAACCAGCAACAAAAGTGATACGGGAACGGGTTCTGTGGTTTCAATCACTAGCCGTGATGCAGTTTCTAACTGACCACTTCGCAAATCAGTAATTTGCGGTGTCTCTGCCAGGGCTGTGCTCCATGGCAACAGGACAGACAACATCAACAATATAAAGGTCAATCCGCGACTGATCACAACACCTGCCTGATAGTAGCTATCTGGTTTTATGTATTTGCTTTGTTTCATCTATCATGACCGTTGGTAGAACGCCAAGCCTGAAAACGCCTTTGCTTCTTATCTTTATGGGGACGATCGCGTTTTTCGTTGTATATCAGTTTGTAAAAGGATATAAATTGATAGTGGAATTCTTCACAGACAGTTTGGCCGTTGCATATTGCAGGATTTTGGAGAACTGTCTGTCTGGGAGATAAAGCGCTCAAGGCCAAGCAAGAAACCAAGGCCAGAAAGCCGCTTTTCCAATGCCGTGATGACGATCTGACGCTGTTTTTTCTGGCGCAGACATGATGGCAAAAGGGCGATTAGTAGGACAAATCATGACCATGATATTGCCTCTAATCTAATGTAACAACGGGGCAAATGATCCCCAATCAACCATAAGGTCAGGTTTCATGCCACAAGGCTTTCACCACATCAACCCTACCACCACGGTGCGTTTTCGCCCATGGCTGGCTGTTGATGCTGGCGATGTTTTCATGATGACCAACCAACAGGTTCATGCACCGCTTCTGCCGTCAGGATTAGATTTGACCGGCGACGGTGCCACAGAAAGTTCTATTCATGTCGAAAAAATTACTTATAGACGCTCGGTCGAGCGACGAAACTCGTGTTGTTCTACTCAACAATAATAACATTGAGGATATTGATTACGAAATTAGCCACCGCAAACAACTTAAGGGAAATATTTATCTGGCCAAAGTGACCAGAGTTGAGCCTTCTCTTCAAGCAGCGTTTGTAGAATATGGTGGTAATCGCCAAGGCTTTTTGGCGTTCAGCGAAATCCATCCTGATTATTATCGTATTCCTGTTGAAGACCGCGAAAAACTGCTGGCCGAAGAGCGCGAGCATGCCGAAGCCGAACCTGATACGGACACCGAGCCTAAAGATGATCAAGGTGAGGATAACGGTGACAGTGACGATGGCGATAACGGCAACGGGCTTGACCCCGATGATGAACGGATGCGCCGCCGCCGCTTTGAGCGTTTTCGCCGACACTATACCATCCAAGAGGTAATCTCACGCCGTCAGATCATGCTCATACAAGTTGTCAAAGAGGAACGCGGCAACAAAGGCGCAGCATTAACCACCTATTTGTCACTTGCTGGGCGCTATTGCGTGTTGATGCCAAACACCTATCACAGTGGCGGAGTTAGCCGCAAAATCACTGATGCTGCCGATCGGAAAAAGCTCAAGACCATTGTTAGTGGGCTTGATGTCCCAACGGGCATGGCGGTGATTGTTCGAACCGCTGGATCAAAACGCACTAAGGCTGAAATCACCCGTGATTACAATTACTTGATGCGGCAGTGGAACGAAATTCGTGAAACAACTATGGCGTCTTCTGCGCCTTCAATTATTTATGAAGAAGGCAATCTGATCAAACGGGCCGTCCGCGACTATTATACCTCAGATGTGGAAGAAATTATCGTTGAAGGCGCAGAGGGCTATAAATCAGCTCGCGCTCATATGAAAAATCTCATGCCGACACATGTCAAAAAAGTCACTGAACACACCGACGCCGTTAGCCATTTGTTCCAAGCATATAAAGTCGAAAATATGCTGACTGAAATGCATAACCCCGAAGTTACACTGAAATCCGGTGGCTATATTGTCATTAACCAGACCGAAGCCTTGGTCGCGATTGATGTAAACTCTGGTAAAGCTACCCGCGAACGAAACATTGAAGAAACAGCCCTCAGAACAAACCTTGAGGCAGCGGTTGAAATTGCACGACAACTCAAACTGCGCGATTTGTCGGGGCTGGTTGTCATTGATTTCATTGATATGGATTATTCGCGTAATAAAAACGCGGTAGAACGCAAATTAAAAGAGGCCATGAAGCATGATCGCGCTCGCGTTCAGGTCGGCAGTATCAGTCAATTTGGCTTATTAGAAATGTCTCGCCAAAGACTCCGCCCTAGCCTTAGCGAAGCGGTTTCTGATCTTTGCCCTCATTGCCACGGCACGGGACGCATCCGGTCTGTAGAAAGCGCGGCTCTTGCCGTTATCCATCAAATTGAAGGCGAAGTGGCCCGCAAGCCAAGAGCGAAACTGACTGTTGCGATGGCATCCGAAGTCGCGCTTTATATTCTCAACCATAAGCGTGACGCCATTACTGAGCTAGAAACCCGCTTTCAGATGAGCATTATTCTTGAACAGGATAATAGCCTTTTGGCCCCACATATTCGGTTTGAGGGGATGCCAGAAAAGCAAGCTCAACCAGATCGCAAGAAAGCCAAACCAGAGCCAAAAGATATCCCAGATACTGCAGCCTCTAATCCCGTTGAACAGGCCGCATCATCCGATGATGATGACGATGATGAGAACAAGCCAAAGCGGCGGCGGCGGCGCGGCAAGCGCGGCGGCAGAAACCGTAATCGCCGCGACCAGCAAAACGGTGAAAACAACGCTGAAGCAAACTCTGTTCTTTCTGGCGCTGAAGGCGAAGACACCGCCCCATCATCTGATGATAAGGCCACTAGCCCAGCAGATCAGACCAGTGAGATTTCTGGTGATCATTCCGATACCGCCAAAGCCGCAGAGGGTGAAAGCAAACCTGCCAAAAAGCCAGCACGGCGACGCGGCAGAAAGCCTGCAGCTAAGGTATCTGATGGTGAAGGCAGTGTGGATAATGCTGAAGCACCTAAAGCCACCGCATCTGAAGCTACCGCCTCTGAAAGCACAGAGGAAAAGCCTAAGCCAACCCGGCGGCGCAAAGCAGCAAGCCCAAAACCCAATGCGGCAAAAGACGCTAAACCTGCTGAAGCTGACGAGGCTAGTTCTGCTGCCGAGGCTAGTTCTGCTGACACTGGGGTTCCATCAGCACCCGCTAAAAAACCCCGGAGCAGAAAACCTAAGGCAGAAAATAATACGCCAGACACCAGCACCGAAACTGCTGACGCGGCCACTAAGCCAAAACGTGGTCGTAAAAAGCAAGATGCTAGCCCTGCGGACACCACCCGTGACGCAACGGTTTCTGCCGATATCAATGTGGTTGATGTCAGCACCGTTAGCACAGAAACCAAAAAGAAAGGCTGGTGGTCACGCTAATCGGCACTGATGCCAGACCACATAGCGTAACCCGATCATAACACCTCATATCTGTCATCTGGTTGATCTCACCAGATGACAGCTTTAGCCTAAAAGGCTTCAGGTGTTTTTATTTACCCAATTCGTGATCCGTGTTGCCGCCTCGGCCATATCTTCGGTCGAACCCGCAAACGATAGGCGCATCGCCTGATGCCCTCTCTTTTCGTCAAAATCCACCCCTGGGGTGGTCGCAATATAGAGATTATTCAAGAACTCATCCGTTAGCGCAACACTGTCATTACTGACTTGGCTGATATCCGCATAAATATAAAACCCACCCTCAGGATAGGGGAAACGCCCCAGAAACTTTTCTGGTAAACGGTCTAACAACAGATCCCGATTGACCCGATAGCGTGCCACATGGCTATCCATTTCCCGATAGCTATCCGGATTATCCATCGCCGCCGCACCTGCAATCTGTGACAATGTATTAGCAGAAATGAAACAATTCTGCGCCAGACGATCTAGGGGATCAACAAGCTTATCCGGGGCAATAATCCAGCCCAGACGGTGGCCAGTCATAGCAAAGTATTTAGAGAAAGAGTTCATCACCATGGCAGAAGACGAATATTGCAATGCCGAGTGATCAGAACCGCTAAAACCGATGCCGTGGTAAATCTCATCCGAGATCAGTCTGACGCCATTTTTCTCACACCAACGGCAAATCTCTGCCAGCTCATCACCTGTCATCACCACACCCGTGGGATTAGAAGGACTAGCAATAATCAACCCATCAGGCACAGTATCAAGAGCTTCTAGGGTTTCAACCGTTAAGCGCCAATTCTGTTCCGCCCCGCAATCCACCAGCATAGGTTCTAGTGATGCTGAAATCATCAAATTCCGGTAAGCTGAATATCCCGGCGCTGTCATAGCGATTTTATCGCCTGCCTCAAAACAAGTCAGAAAGACCATCATAAACCCCAGCGATGATCCCACCGTGACCAAAACCTGTTCAGGCTTAACATCCACACCATACCACCGGCCATAATGCCGTGCGATGGCCTCAGTTAATTCAATTGTGCCACGAGACAGGGTATAACCATGCGCGCTCGTATCATGCATATGACGCATCATTGCGTCTAAGGCTGCTTTGGGTGGTGGTGAAGAAGGTTGTCCCATTTCTAACCGCAGTAACGGTTGTGGGGTTACCTTCATACGCTCAGCCTTTTCCAAAACATCCATGACCATAAAAGATGGAAGTTCGGACCGAGTTGAGACGCGGAGTGCCATAATTTTACCTTTCTTTTGCTTCATCCTTAGAATTAGGGCAGTTGTTTTGCCCATTAATCTAAAGAATTAAGATCGCCATCCATGGCTAAACCATATAGATAGTAAGCATGACGTTTTGTAAAGTCTCATCCACTGGCCTATCAGCCTTATTTCAAATAATCAGGCTTAGCCGCGCATGTTTAATAATCATGATGATTATTGCGGCGGCTACGGCGACCTCTAGTGCAAGTATGATTCGTGATACCGAAATTGAAGATCATCTGCTCGACTTGGCGCGTCCTATGGCCACCGCGGCAGGAATAGATGCTGATAATCTGCAAATCAGAATGATCATCAGTCCCACATATAATGCCTTTGTGACTGGTGAGAATACGATCTTTGTGCATAGCGGTTTGGTGATTGAAGCCGAATCCGTTTATGAAGTCGCAGGCGTATTGGCGCATGAAATTGGTCATCTGGCCTCTGGGCATGTCCAAGGCAGAGGTGAAGTGGTAGACAATGCCATGATTGCCAGTGTTTTTGGGGCGGTTGCTGCCCTAGCCCTTAGCGCCTCTGGTCATGGTGATGCCGCCGTTGGGGCAGTTCTTGGCAGCACTGATCAGACCCAACGCATAATTCTCAAGCAATCTCGGCAAGACGAATCCGAAGCTGATGAATGGGCCATTCGGCTGATGCAAGAACAAGGCTATTCTTTACGTCCCATGGCAAATCTGATGGCCAGACTTTCAAAACAAAGGCTGCTGCCTCAATCCCGACAATCCAAATATTATCAGACGCATCCCGGGGCAAGGGAACGCAGTGTGGTTTTCCTTAACTTTGCACTATCCGATCCGGCCTCAGATCAACAGCCGTCTGCGGATTTAAATGCCCAGTTTCATCATATCAAGGCAAAGCTTCAGGCTTGGACAGACCCCCCTGAACAAACGCTTATCAACAGCACTTCTGATGCGCCCTCGGATCGCTTTAAGCTTGCTATTGCATCCTTTCGGTTAAGCGATTTGAATAAGGCCTTAAGTCTTATCGACCAGCTGATTACCACTTATCCTGATCAACCATTTTATCAGGAGTTCAAAGGAGAGATTTTGCTTTCGGCAGGCCGTGCTGAAGAAGCCGCACAAGCCTTTGAAGCTGCATTGGAACGGTTAGATCATAACACCAAAAAAGGGCAGATTTTGCTTTCTCTTGGGCGTGCCCTGATGACAATAGGCGATCAGGATAGTTTAGACCGTGCTATCCCCTTTTTAGAAGAAGCCAATCGTCTTGAACCAGAATGGGCATTTGTTAAGCATCAGCTTGGCATCACTTATGGCCGTGCAGGTCGCCTTTCGGATGCTGATTTGATACTGGCAGAAAGAGCTCTGATGATAGGCAACACTGCTCTTGCTAAACAACTGGCGCAGCGGGCAAGAGACCGTAAAGACGCTAATTCCATTCAGCGGCAACTGGCCCTTGATTTGATTATTGAGGCTGAACAATAATCATAAGAACAGGTGAAGCACGGGAAAAAGAGTGATAAAGATAACACACGCAACTGCACCCCTGTTTCAATATAAGAACACAAATGAAAGACTTGAGATGACAACCACAAAAAAACAAACCCCTGACGTTGAGCGGCAATCGCATCTTCCCCTAGCCCTAGCCTTAATCATCGGCATTGTCCTTGGGTTTTTGGTTGATCGGGTATTGCCAATTGGAACAAACCAAAACGATCAGCTCAACGCACGCATAGCGTCCTATATCAGCGCTAATCCCGAAGCAATTGAAACCGCCCTTATCGCCCTTAATGTTGAGCGTAATCAAAACGCACGCTTACAAGCTGTTAATTTGCTCATGGCAGGGGATGATAAAACCATTCTTGGCAATCCAGATGGGGATATCACGATTTATGAGTTTAGCGATTATAATTGTGGCTATTGCAAGCGTGCCTTTGGTGATGTGATGGATATCTTAAAAACCGATGGTAATATCCGCTTGGTTATCAAAGAATATCCAATTCTGGCAGAAAGTTCTGTCGATGCCGCGCGTCTAGCGCTTCATGCCGCTGAAGCAGGGCAATTTGAAAATGTGCATCAAAAGCTTATGCAATGGCGTGGAAGCATTACCAATGCGATGCTAGAAGACCTTGCCACAACACATGGTATCACCAGCTTTTCTATCAATAACCGCAACAGTGATCCGGTAATGGCTTTGGTGAACCGCAATTATGATCTGGGTCAGCAGTTAAAGATTGACGGCACACCGGCATTTATCATTGGTGGTGATATTTATCCCGGCGCTATTGGAAAAGACGCCATCACAAAGGCGGTTGAAAAAGCTCGTGCTGCTGCTAACGCCTCATAACTCTGGTCAGTCATCAGGTGACAGAAGGACATGATCCTGTTATAGGTGAAAGAGTTTTAAGATAAGCTTCGTTAAGGTTAATCATGGCTCAACATATTGCGCTTGTCATTAATGGCCCGAACTTAAATCAGCTTGGCGTGCGTGAGCCTGAAATCTACGGTAGCACGACACTTGCTGATATTGAGGCGCTTTGCCATAGCACTGCCAAGCCGCACGGAATGACAGTTGAGTTTATGCAGTCAAATGCCGAAGATAAAATCATTGAAGTGATCCAAGATGCTGTTCACCGGCAGATTGATGCCATTATTATTAATGCTGCTGCCTTTACCCATACTTCTGTTGCTATTCGCGATGCGTTGCAAATGTTTAAGGGGATTAAGATAGAAATCCACCTTAGCAACACCTTTTCGCGTGAAACTTTTAGACACCATTCCTATCTGTCTGATATCGCCACTGGAGTGATCTGTGGCTTTGGGGCGGATAGTTATCGCTTAGCGGTAGAAGCCGCAGCATCCAAATTACAATCATCAGCGTAACGTAACGACCTGTCAAACTAAAGGGAGCCCGACAAAAATGGCCCAGACACCACGCAAATCCTCTGATGAGATTGCTCAAAAAACCAAACTTGTGCGTGAATTGGCGCAGATCATGGAAGATACTGGTTTAGTTGAAATCGACTTTGAAGATGAAAATGTTTCTGTTCATCTGTCTAAAACAGGATCCGTAAGCCATGCCCCTATGATGGCGGCCCCTGCCCCCGTAGCGGCGCCTGCCCCTGCGGCAACAGCTTCGGCACCAGCGCCAGAAGCCCCGGTTGATAGTGATCTTGATCATGCGGTGAACTCCCCCATGGTAGGGCGTGCTTATCTTGCACCTGAGCCAGGGGCGGCAATGTTCGTTAAAGAAGGTGATAATGTCAAAGCTGGACAAACCTTGCTGATCATCGAAGCGATGAAAGTCATGAACCCCATCACTGCCCCAAAGGCCGGTGTGGTAAGCCGAATATTGATTGAGGATGGCCAACCAGTTGAGTTTGGTGAACCCCTGATCGTCATTTTGTAATCTGCCAAGAACTATCAAATTAGGGATATGCCAATGTTTAAGAAAATCCTGATTGCCAATCGCGGTGATGTGGCGTTGCGTGTGCTAAGAGCGTGTCAGGATATGGGCATTGCCACGGTTGCGGTGCATTCTACTGCGGATACTGATGCCATGCATGTTCGGTTGGCTGACGAATCTGTTTGTATCGGCGAAGCACCATCGGCCCAGTCTTATCTTAATATTCCGGCATTAATCTCTGCCGCTACAATCACCGGGGCTGAAGCTATTCATCCCGGCGTAGGGTTTCTTTCTGAAAATGCTGATTTTGCCGGTGTCGTTGAAGCTCATAACATGACCTTTATCGGCCCTAGAATTGAACATATCGTTGCCATGGGTGACAAGGTAGAAGCAAAGCGAACCGCAGCAGCAGCCGGCCTTCCCTTAGTACCAGGATCAGACGGGGCCGTTGCTAATCTGAGCGAAGCTCAAAGCGCCGCCAAAGGCACTGGATATCCTGTGTTGATCAAGGCCGCCTCTGGTGGCGGTGGGCGCGGCATGAAAGTGGCGAATACCGAAGATAATTTGTCTGAAGCATTTTCATCTGCACGAAGCGAGGCAAAAGCCGCCTTTGGTGATGACACGGTGTATCTAGAACGTTATCTCGGCAATCCAAGGCATATTGAGATACAGGTGATTGCCGATGCTCATGGAAATGTTGCTCATCTGGGTGAACGCGAATGTTCCGTCCAGCGTCGCCATCAAAAATTACTCGAAGAGGCCCCCTCACCTGCTTTGACACCTGAGGAACGTGATCATATTGGCCGTATCGCTGCGGATGCCACTCGTGCCATGGGTTACCTTGGGCTTGGAACAATGGAGTTTCTCTATGAAAATGGAGAATTCTTTTTCATTGAAATGAACACAAGATTGCAGGTTGAACACCCGATTACGGAGGCAATTACCGGTATTGATCTGGTAGTAGAACAAATTCGTATTGCCGCTGGACTGCCCTTATCCTTCCAGCAAGAGGATGTGCAGTTCAATGGTCATGCTATTGAATGCCGCATCAATGCCGAACATCCCACCACCTTTATGCCAACTCCGGGCAAAGTAAGTGATTTTCACGCCCCTGGTGGCCCCGGCGTTCGGGTCGACAGTTTTCTTTATTCTGGCTACCGCATCCCATCCGATTATGACAGCCTGATTGCCAAGATCATTGTTCATGGGGATGACCGGGCACATTGTTTGGCGCGATTGCAACGTGCGCTTGATGAAACCATCATTTCACCTATGCCCACTTCGCTTGATCTGCATCGCTTGCTAGCTAAAGATACGGATATCGCCTTAGGGAATTATTCAATCCGTTGGCTAGAAGAAAAATTCCTGCCAAACCTAGAAGCAAGCAAAGACGCTGATAACAGCAAAGCATAACAGCCCTTGCCAGTGTTTTGCATCATCGGCAAAATAGGCATATGTATCACTTTTCGCCAGAAACCCTGATCAAATCCTATGCGCTAGGGGTTTTCCCGATGGCAGAAAGCCATGATGATGAGCGCATCTTTTTTGTTGATCCAGAACAGCGCGGCATTATCCCTCTTCATCCCCCTCATCTCAGCCGTTCTGCACGCCGATTAATTCGCCGTTCCCCTTTGCGTGTAACCGCTAATCAAGCCTTTGCTGAGGTTATTGACGGGTGTCGCGAAATTACAGATCAGCGCACCGATACTTGGATCAATCCCCAAATCCGTCAGCTTTACTGTGCTTTGCATAAGCTTGGTTTTGCACATTCCCTTGAGGTCTGGCAAGATGATACGGAGACCTCACCACAACTTGTTGGTGGCATATATGGGGTCGCGTTAGCAGGAGCGTTTTTTGGCGAATCTATGTTTAGCCGTGTCAGCAATGCGTCTAAACTGGCCTTGCTTCATCTGATGGCGCGTCTCCGCTATGGGGGTTTTACCTTATTTGACACGCAGTTCATCAACCCACATCTGGTGCAATTTGGGTGTATGGAAATTCCACGGCAAGATTTTCATGAACGCCTTCAGTCTGCCCTTCAGGCATCAGCGCGCTTTCCACAAGATGATGACCCTACGGCAATGCTTGATCAGTTGTTGCAGGACAACACAGTGATATCATAAACCGGATGTTCAAGCCCACTGATCGCCGGGGATGAGGCAAACATCCAACCCATAAAAATAGGCATTTCAGTCACCTTGCCGCCGTAATCTACTGATCGGATTTCAATCAAAGCGGCGTGATCCGGCGGTTGATCCGGAGGACGAAAATTACAAGCATGGACATAAAGTTCCAGCGTGCCAAATCGGGTAGTGACCCCTATTGGGACATCAATGGTAGAAATCCGCGCGGTGATTTTATCTAGGGTTTGAAGCCTTGCGCGTTCGCCATTGCGCCAATCCCCTTGATTGGCAGACGCCTCACCAGCAGCAAAGACAAGGGCAGATAAGAACATGAATAAAGCCAGAAAGGAAACAGAGATGCCCGATCCGCGCACGCTACTCACCTGTCTGGTCACTGGAAAACACCGCTTTACCAATCAAATCTGCTAGATTGATCGGGTCAAGGGTATTATAAAACACATGCCCTTCGGCAATCGTATCCATAGAGTTTCCCGGCACGACATCAACATGACTGCCACCAAGAAGCGACGTTGACGAGATGCGCACAACGCTATCATCCGGAATGGCGTAAGACGGATCAATAGCCATTTCGACATAAGCATCAAAGATTTCGGGATCAAGCCGGGTGGAAGATACACTGCCAATGGCTATGCCTGAAATACGAACATCATCCCCAACCTTAAGATCACCAATCTTGCCGAATACTGCCTCAACCGTGATGGTGTCATTAGGCTTAAAATTGGTGATCGATAGGGCAAGCCACAGAAAGGCACCAGCAATGATCAAAACCACTGCGCCCATTACCATTTCTATGGTGTTACGCATGGCTGATTACTCCGGCTTCCACGGCTGATAATCCCCTGTCGCTTGGCGCCGACGCCCCAAGCGCAAAAGATGCCCTGCTGGGCGATAAGCGTGGATCGTACCAGTCAAATTCGGTTGATGCGGCAATTGCCAAGCCTGCTTGGTGTAACCACCTTCGGGGGGCAAATCTTTTTCAGTATAGTGTAGCCAGCCATGCCAATCTGCTGGCACCTTACTCGCCTCTGGCATGCCTTTATAAATGACATAACGGCGCGGACGACCATTATTGCGGGTTTTCCGAGATTCGTAATAGCAATTCCCAAACTCATCCTTACCAACTCGTTTTGAGCGAAGTCTGATGTTTAACCGTGAAAGCAAATGCATGATAAAAACCCAGTTTCTCGTAAATCATAATTCAACTATATCCATAGCGGATATTGTTCTGTCTCGCAACGATTGAAGTCACCACCACCGATCATACGTTCTAGATTTAGACAATGAAAGCATCCCTTACCCTGACCAAAAGCATCATGTTTTTTCGCGCTATGGTTGTGTGTTTTTTTTCTTCGCAACCATCAGATTAAATGCCAGTAAAAGAGGCGCAGATTTCTGGTGATTCGTTCTCTTCAAGAACTTTTTTTACATTATGGTTAAATTTTGATATTGCTATCCACCACCAACATCATGTACATATTTATATCTTAACTACAACATATAGATCTTAAGTAACGAATCGCCGAACATTTCATGCTCCGTGCGGATCTTATAATTGATAAACAAAGGTATACATTATGAAATTGACTCGCCACTTTACCACAGCAAATCAATGCCCCTACGACAGCATTGCGTGGACACACGTTACAAGTGAAATTAAGAATCCTGACGGAACAATCGTATTCCGTGCAGAAAATGTTGAGGTGCCTACTGAGTTTTCACAAGTGGCGAGTGATATTCTGGCTCAAAAATATTTTCGGAAAGCTGGCGTTCCCGCAGAACTGAAGCGTGTTGAAGAGAATAATGTGCCGTCATGGTTGTGGCGTTCTACCGCTGATGAAGCCGCGCTCAAAGCCCTCCCTGAAGATCAGCGCTACACTGGCGAGGTGTCGGCCAAGCAGGTTTATGACCGTCTTGCTGGCACATGGACATATTGGGGATGGAAGGGCGGATATTTTTCTTCCGAGGATGATGCGCGCATCTATTTTGATGAAATGCGTTATATGTTAGCGCGCCAAATGGCGGCACCCAACAGCCCTCAGTGGTTCAACACTGGCCTGCATTGGGCCTATGGCATTGATGGTGCTGGGCAAGGCCATCATTATGTCGATTTTGAAACTGGCAAACTGACACGGTCAAAATCCGCTTATGAACACCCTCAGCCTCATGCCTGCTTTATCCAATCCATCAAGGACGATCTGGTCAATGATGGTGGCATTATGGACCTATGGGTGCGTGAGGCCAGATTGTTCAAATATGGCTCAGGCACTGGCACCAACTTTTCTTCTTTGCGTGGGTCAAGTGAACCTTTGGCAGGTGGCGGCAAATCTTCTGGTCTGATGAGCTTTTTGCGCATTGGTGATCGGGCGGCTGGTGCTATTAAATCAGGCGGCACCACACGCCGTGCCGCAAAAATGGTGACTGTTGATATCGACCACCCTGATATTGTTGATTACGTTGACTGGAAAGTGGTGGAAGAACAAAAAGTTGCCGCCCTGGTGACAGGATCAAAGCTTGCTAGCATTCACATGAATGCGGTGATGAAAGCCTGCACAGAAGGGGAGAGCGAAAACCGTTTTGACCCTAAAATCAATCTGACGCTGAAAAAGGCTATTATTGCCGCGCGTAAGGTAATGATCCCTGAAAATTACATTCAGCGCGTCATCCAGTTTGCCCAACAGGGTTACTCGGAAATCTCTTTTAAGACTTACGACACCGACTGGGACTCCGAAGCTTATCTGACGGTGGCTGGCCAAAACTCAAACAACTCAGTTCGGGTGACCAATGACTTTCTGCAAAAGGTTCTCGATGATGGTGAGTGGGAATTGATCAGACGGACGGACGGCAAGGTCAGCGACCGGATCAACGCCAAAGAATTATGGGAAAAGATTGCCCATGCCGCTTGGGCCTGTGCTGATCCAGGTCTGCAATATGACACCACCATTAATGAATGGCACACTTGCCCGCAAGGTGGACGGATTAATGCATCCAATCCGTGTTCTGAATATATGTTCCTCGATGAT
>Ga0181590_10002985_pt1 | contig 14190 bp, 14 predicted proteins | sample 071ome_34_FD_132446 | JGI IMG/M metagenome (GOLD analysis project Ga0181590, IMG submission 132446) | Coastal salt marsh microbial communities from the Groves Creek Marsh, Skidaway Island, Georgia - 071411BT metaG (megahit assembly) | ecosystem: Environmental > Aquatic > Marine > Intertidal... | reverse complement strand
TTCTGACGAAGTTGGGGTAGATAAGGCTCAAATCTATATGTATCCTAGTCGGGATTCTTTTGAGAAACATAATCTAGATATTATGTATCTTGGTCCTGCATGGGATGATTGGAGTAATGATGAAAACTCAATATATGGAGCACTAACCGGGTTGACACTTAGACCAGATGACGTTGAAATTACTGGTGATATTAGTGGTGCTTCTATGCTTGATGAAGAGTTTACTAATATTAATATGATGATCAAGTATTATAAATTTGGTTTTGGTCGAACTACTGATACTTGTAACGAAAAAATCAGGGCAGGTGTTTTAACAAGAGAGCAGGCTATAGCGCTGGTTGACAGGTATGACGGCGTTTGCGATGATTCAATTATTAACAGGTATTGCACTTATGTTGACATTGGTGTTGAAGAGTTTTGGAATACTGTAAATTTGTACACCAATAGCCATCTTTTTCAGGTGAGAGAAGGTAGGCGTCCGATAAAGAAATTCACCGTAGGGGTTAATTTTGACTTTTAATATTATTGACGTTGGCCTAGGCAACGTAAGATCTATAGAGCATTGGCTTGATAGGTCTAATCTTCTATACAATCGAGTTACCACTAAGAGAGATTTTTCTAGTGGGCCGATCATAATACCCGGCGTTGCATCGGCTGGTGAATACATGCAAAAGTTAACAGACTCAGGCCTAGATAAAGCCATTGTTAGGCGATCAAGACAGGGTCAGAAGATTATTGGTATATGTCTTGGATTTCAATTATTAACTGACTATTCGGAAGAGGATGGAGGTGTTAAGTGCCTGGGGATATTGAAGGGTTCAACAAAGTATATAGACAAGCAAAAAACGCACAACGGATGGGAAGTTTTTTATTTCGACTCTAGAGATTTTGACATTAATCCTTACATTCAAAAAAAACGAAAAAAAATCGTATCGGGAAGGGTGTATTTTAACCATGAGCTAAGAGTGGAATTAGAGCCCTTTATTTATTCCAAAAAGCTAAATAATAAAATTACATCATTTGCCGTCAAGGATAATATTTTCGGATTTCAATTTCATCCGGAGAAGAGTCAGAGAACTGGGCAGGAGTTATTGGAATTGATTATATGAGTTTTAGAATTGGTTCGACAGTTCTGGTTGATTGTGGTGGTAGTGCGATTCAGAGTTATGGTTTTAGATTTAAAAGAAGCCTGGGTAATTTGCGTCAGGTATTAAAATTTTTAGATCAGTATGAGGTTGATGAAGTGCATGTCATTATTCCATCCAAGGGCGAACGAAAATGTGATTCTTTACAGATTTTCTCCGACTTATCCAATGTATCAATATCGACTCCATTAGGTATTGGCGGTGGTTTGACAATGCTGAATATAGATCAAATAACACAAGATCCTTTTTTTGAAAGGTGTATTTTTAACAGTGCTATTTTTACTGATTCGAACTTGATTGACTACACTAGAGCCAAAATGGGGCACCAGTCTATGGTTGCATCGATTCCATTTTTGATTGATGGCAATGTCTTACTAATCTACAATTCTAAATATGACAAATTTCAGTCTGTAGACGGTGAGTTCTGGAACCGATTGGAAGAGAGTTTTAATGAAGTAATCTTGCTTGATGCTGCATCTGAAGGGAATAAACAAGGTTTTAATTTTGAATCGCTAAAGTATATTGATTTTCCTACCGACAGGATATTGATCTCAGGTGGACTAGTAAGGGAAGATATTGTAATGGCAAAAGCTATGAATCTAGCAGGAGTATCTATTGATAACTTTACTCTTCATTCTGAATACTCAATTAAAGGATTGAGATGACAAGCCTACAACAGTGTACTCGATGCTTGGACGATATTGGACACCCTATGGGTCAAGTTATCAATGATGAAGGGTTGTGCACAGGGTGTATTACACACAGAGAAAAGGATACTATTGATTGGAAGCAAAAATGGCTATTACTCAAGGAGAAATGCCAAACTGTATTAAGAATCAATAGCATCAATAGCAGCAATACTTATGATTGCATAATCCCCCTGAACGCCGATGCTGAAGATTATTATGTAGTTGAATTGGCTTTGTCACTAAACCTTAGACCGCTACTACTTTATGTTAATAACTATTTTGGTACGGATTTGAGCTGGAAAAATTTACACAATCTTGAAACACAGTTTGATCTTGACCTGGTTACATTCAATCCTAATATACACACCTACAAGGAGGCGGTTCGAACTTCTTTGAGAAAGTTTAACTCTATATATTGGCCATACCAAGCAATTAAAACTGCCTATCCAGTGAGACTTGCCATAGATATGCATATCCCTTTGATATTATGGGGTTCTTTACAGGCTATTGAGCAGACAGGTAAGTTTTCTCACTATGATGAGATTGAAATGTCCGGATGGAGTAGGAATCAACATGATCTATTTGCCGTGGATGAGATTGAGTTTTTTGGAACCGGTGCTCAAATTTCAAAAGTTGATCAATTTCACTACACTTATCCAGATTTAAAACAAGCCAATAAAGTAACAGGAATATACCTAAGCAATTACGTTAGATGGGATCCATGGAGACAGAACCAAGCAATGCTAAAATACGGTTTTACTCCAGAAAGTTCAAAGTCTACATTTGATCAATATGAACGAGCTGGATCTAGTGTGTTCTATAATTTTCATGATTTGCTTAGGTTAGAGAAGCATGGATACTTGAAGGTTAGAGACCAACTGAGTAGAGAGATTCGCCATGGACGGATATCAAAGCAGGATGCTAGGAAGGTATATAATTTGTATCTAAACCAGCATACAGATATTAAGCCTTTCTTCGAATGGTTGGGCGCTACAGATTCGGGTCTAAGGCTTTTTTCCAGGGAGAGGATTGATCGCAGTATGCGCAAAGTGGGCACAGGAAAGAATACTCCAATTGATGTTGAAAGTTATTTCACAACCAGCTTTTTCTCGGATAATAGTGCCTCTATTGAGAAAGAGTTTATTATTTATCATAAGGGCATATAGTATTGCGTCAAACAGCAAAGTAAATATTTTCTTATTCGGATCTTTTACTATCATTCTTTGAGGGCATGTGCAAGAAAGAAAAAACCACATAATAAAATTTAAAAAGAGACAATCAAAAAAATGAAAAGAGACATACCATTCACTACAAAACAAGAAATTAACAGATTAAGTAAAAATAAAAACATTGTCTTGTTTGGAGCTGGACACATTGCTGAAAAAACAACAAGAATCATTCCGAAAGATAAGCTTTATGCAATTGTTGATAATTCAACAAACCTTTCAGGCGAGCTTCAACTTGGTGTTAAGGTTTATTCGCCCGACTTTTTGAAAACAAATGGCGAGGAATTATTAATTATTATCACTACAACATCTTTCTCGGATGTGTCGGCACAACTGGAGAATTTAGGCTTTACCCCTTCTGTTGACTTTATTGTTAGTCCTATATTGAACGATCTTAGGATTATTGATGAACTAGAGTCGATTGAAACAACCTTAATGTTTTCTAGTGGCGCCCCAAGACAAGACTCGCTGAAGTATGGCGGCGGTATTTACCAGTTATCAGTAACCGGAGACACATGGAAGCACGAGAAGAAAATTGATGGTAATTGTTATGGTATTGTTAAATACAATGACAACTATGTTGCCTTAGATACTGATAGGGGGATTATTGAGTTTGATAAAAATTTTAAAATTCTAAGACAGGCTGAGATGCCGACTGGAAGCAGGGCTCATGGCATTGATTTCTCAGAGGAGCATCAGATGTTTTTTGTAAATTGCTCATACTTGGATGCCATTTTATTTATTAATACTAATTTTGAGATAGTAGATAGAATCAACATTTCCAACAAGCAAAAGAAACTTGGCGTACCCGCTCACCATTCCAATGATTGTTGTGTCGTGGGTGACAGTCTTTTTGTTTCTATGTTTTCTCAAACTGGCAATTGGAAACTGGATGTGTTTGATGGTGCTGTACTTGAGTTTGATATTGCTACAAAGGAGTTGATCGGTCCTGTTGTAAAGGACTTGTGGATGCCGCATAATGTCAAAATAATCGATGGAAGTTTAACTTTATTGGATTCGTTAAAAGGACACTTGCTAACAAACAATATGCAGGTATCTGGGGATTTCTCAGCCTTTACCAGAGGGCTGGATTACGATGGTCAGTATTATTATATCGGTCAAAGCAGGAACAGAAACTATTCAAAGAATTTAGGCGTTTCTAAGAATATATCAATAGATGCTGGTATTGTAGTATTTGATAATTTGACTAAGGCTTCTAGATTTTTGCAGCTGCCACCAAAGTTATCGGAAATCCATTCTATAGTTCTTATGAGTGAAGGTTGATGTCTTTAACTATCGAGATAGCAGCAGGTAACTTAAAAGGCGATTTTCAAAATGCTTTATTTGGATTGCGTGATACCTATCAGCAGTGTAGCGCCTATACTAGTTCTAGTATAATTTATAGGAGACAAATTGCTCAAGATAATGGTATTGATAGCAATAACAAATCATTTATTGTTAGACTAGACGGAAAACCAGTTGCCCTATTTTTTGGCGTCTTGTCGTACCAAGATCAAAGAAGGGTTGTTGATGTTTATGGCGGAAGGCCGTGCGTCTCATTTTTTAACACCTCCTTGATTTCTAAAAAGATACTCCAGATGATCCTAGCAGAAGTTAAAACTGCAATTAAAGATGCTGGCACAACTTTTGTGTATAGGGATTTTATGATTGATAGGAGTATTTCTCCTATTTCAAGACACCTGCTATCAGTTGGAGCTGATGTTCGACAACGATTTACCCAGGTTATTGACCTGGAAAAAAGCGAGAAAGACCTTAAAAAAGATGTAAGAAAAAGTTATACAAGTTTGATTAATTGGGGGTTGAAAGAGTTGTCAATAACGGTGCATGGTAAGAGTAATGATATTTCCTGGGATGAGATGGATTTATTTCGACATTTGCATGCTCAGGTATCTGGAAAGGATACTCGCACAAAAGAGAGTTGGAAGAAACAGTTCAAGATGTGCGCCTCTGGAGAAGCTTTCATAGTTATGGGTAGATTAAGTGGAAGGTTGGTTTCAGCAGGATTTTTCACCAACTCTCATGATAGTTGTTATTATGGGGCTTCCGCCTCTTGCAGGGATTTGTTTGAAAAACCAATATTTCATGCACTTTTATGGACTGCAATACTGCATGCTAAATCTATTGGTTGCAAATGGTTTGAAGTAGGAGAGCAACTGTATCAAGGTATAGGATCGCCCTCAGAAAAAGAGCTTGGGATATCGCGCTTTAAGTCTGGATTTGGCGGCACTATTCAAACATTTATTGATTTAGAGCTTAATGTGTAATTTAAGATGTTCGTCATTAATAGTAAAAATATTGGACTAATTGATCAAAATTTTAAATATGAAAATTTTTATCAATTAGAAGAAGATATAAGGAAGGTAAAAGATTCATTGTGGAAAGGTTTAGAGCAATATGAGATACTCCAGCCCTTTTTTATGCACTATCTAGAAGTAAACATATTGAGACAGTTTCTGGTTTTTTTGCTTCTCATTAGCTAGACTTAAGAGTCAGTATAAAGAAATACAAATAAAATGTTCGACTAAAATTCTAGATGTAATTGCTAAATATGAACAAATAGAGCTTTACCCCTTGTGGGAAAATTATGATGATAAATTTCACATAGTGCCAAGATTATAAAAAAGAGAAAACCTTAAAGAAATTTTCTTAGGCGTATAATTAATTTATTCGATCTTTAATGTGCTTAGTTAGAATTGCTAAAAAAAATTACCCAGTATGTAATCAATCTTCTTGCAAGGTTTGTTTTTTTTCTTAATAAAGTTCTTACCCTTATTCTCCCGCAAAGTCATGAGAACTTTCTAAGGGAAAAACTAATTGAGAAAAATGATAGTATTTTCAAAACTATTGTTCACAGAAACCAAAAAAAAGAAATTAGATTTAATCTTTACACTCCTAACTTTATGTGCTCTATGCGAGCTAACTCCTTCAGTTCTAAGGAACCAGAGACCTTAGAGTGGATTGAGGAGTTTGGCGGTAGTGGAACTTTTTTTGATATTGGTGCTAACATAGGTATTTACTCTATATATTATGCAAAATATCACAAAGGGAAAGTTTACAGTTTTGAACCCTCAGCTTTTAATCTGAAACAATTAGCAAAGAATATTTCTATTAACAAATTAGAAGATAGAATTCACATTATCCCAAATCCTTTATCTAACAAGACAAGTTTTGAAAATTTTAAAAACCTTAACGATACTGAAGGGGGTGCTTTATCAGCATTTGGGGTTGATTATGGGTTTGATGGCAATTTGATCAAAAAAGAGTGGGAATACAATTTATTGGGTTTCTCGCTTGATTATTTAATTGATATTGATGTAATTAAAGATTTACCCTCTATGATTAAAATAGATGTAGATGGTATAGAGCATCTAATTTTAGAAGGGGCAATGAAAACCTTGAAAAAAGCTGAATGTAGATCAGTATCCATTGAGGTTAATTATGATTTTATTGAACAATATAGCGAAACTAAAAGAATACTAGAGAATTGTGGGTTTAAATTAAGTCATACAAAACATAGTGATATGTTTGAAGATGAAGGCAATTCTTCGAAAAGCTATAATCAATTATGGGTCAAAGAATAATTAGAGCACTCACTGATTGTTTAAATATTGTTTTGCAAGATTGGCGATAATAGGGATATTTAAGTAGAGTTTAGGGGGCTAAAAAATCTAATCTACTGCTCTTCTAGTAAGAAATTTACTACATTAACTCAACTGTGAATACTAATCTGATAAATGAAAAGGATTTGTATGGCTCCCTAGAGAGATTAAACCTTTTCCAAGATGATGTTGTCTTGATCCATGGAGATGATGGGATTGCAGGTCAGTTTGATTCAAATGTGCATCCAAAAAAAACGGAATATTTCATTGGATCTTTGGTAAGTTATTTTTCAAAAGGAACTTTATTATTTCCGACATTCACATATAGTTCAACTTCTGGTGAAGTATATAATTCAGTTTATAAGAAATCAAAGGTTGGATTTTTTTCAGAGGTTTTATAATGCTACATTTTCATCATTTAGGTATTTTTGTTAATAATATTGAAGAAGGAATTAAAAAACTATCCCAGCTAATTAATATCAAGGAAATAGATAAGGTTATCCACGATGAGAGTATGAAAGTAAGTATTGTTTTTATTACGGACAATAGTGGATTAAGATATGAATTAGTTGCACCTTTGGGTGAAGATAGTCCTGTTTGCGGAGTTTTAGATTCAAGAAAGAATATTCTTAATCATATTGCTTATACAACAACAGAATTCGATTATGAAGACAAAAGACTCAGGGAGGAAGGAAACATCAGATTTGCTAGACCGCAAAAGGCAAAAGCATTTAATAATTCAAGAGTAGTTTTTTTTCTTACTAGACTAGGATATATAATTGAATTAATTGATGAGGGTCGCCCACGATAATAGGAAAGGACATTCATTCTTTAGCACAAATACTTTGGCCAGTAATTAGGAGTATAACAGGCGATAGTGTCAGAAAAACTTTAGCTATCTTAAAATCTGACGGTACCAAATCTCTCATTGATATTGCAGATATTTACAGAACTAATAATTGGGATATTTTTCTAATCTACAGAAAGTTAAAAGATGAAAATCTCATGATGGAGGCTTAAGAATAGTTATTAGGGTTTAAATTAAACTATAATGACTTCCGGTATTTCAGAACCTAACCATATAATGAATGTTAAATTACCTCAATATTTCAAATATCAAACCGCTAAAGACCTAATTAGACTAGGAAGAAATAACGATGGAGGTTATCTTGTCTCTGAGTCAGATATAGAGTCAAGTGAAATTTTGATAGGTCTTGGCATTAATGATGATTGGAGTTTCGAGGAAGATTTTTCCAGGAAAAAAAAGATTCCTATTCTAGCCTTTGATGCTAGCGTTAGCCTTAAGGTCTATCTAAGGAATCTAATCACATCAATTGTAAGAATAGATAAGCCTTATCTTTTTTTTCATTGGCTAAAAACAATTTTTTCTTATCTTAAATTCTTTAAAAATGAGATCAGGCATATTAAGCAATTTGTTGGTATCGATTACAGTCTCTTACACACTAGTCTTTCTTCGATAATAGATAATGTCGGAGATAAAAATATATTTTTAAAGGTTGACGTTGAAGGCTCAGAGTATAGGTTTCTTGATACTCTGCTTGATAAACAGAGCCAAATAACTGGCCTAGTAATTGAATTTCATGACTGTGATATTCACTCAGACCTTATTGAAAAATTTATCAAAAAAACTTCCTTGAAATTAGTTCACATTCATGCTAACAATTACGCCCCAGTAAGATTAGATAGTAATCTTCCTCTGGTTTTGGAACTTACTTTCAGTAAAAATGCACCTCTAGAGAAAAAGGCTATACTGCCACATAATCTTGATATGCCAAATGATCCTTCATCAGAAGAATTTTTTATTCAAGTTTAAAAGAAAAACATATGACATCTAACTCAAAATTTAAAGTAGATAATTTTCTAAAATTTCTATATGAGGATCTTAAGATATTCATAGCACTAGTGATAATAATTTCCTTTTTTAGCTTCTTTGCAGCGGATTATTTTCAACATAAAAACTATCAATATTTAGTTAAAATTAACCTCAACAGTGCATATGAATCATCGGTTGTAAAGGATAACAAGACATTTAATTTTTTATTGTCATCCTTTCATAAAAAACTCAAAAGTTTTAATTTTGAGACTAATACGCATTTCGAAAATAATTTTATTCTCCAAAATAAACATTTGTCACCATTTATTAATACTGAAGTCAGAAGAAATGGTGATTTAATAACTTTTAGGTTAATTTCAAATGATCAAATTGATGATAAAAAACTTAAAATTTTTTTAAATGATCTAGTTGAAATATCCATTTTTGATGGCATTAAAAAATTGCTTTTTTCATTAGAAAAAGAAATTTCAAACATAGATGATTCTATTTCTAAAATAATTAATTCTTTAAAATTACAATTAGAATTTGCAAAAACTATTTACAACAAAGATAACCCTAGTTCTACTGTGATTCCAAAACTCGATACTGATTTGGGTTTTAATAAATCAGCTGTAAATCTCTACTCCCTTTCTGATGAGGAATTAAATATTGCGATATTTAGAATAGAAAAACTTATTTCCGCATATGAAAAAACAGAGAAGTCGAAATTTTTTTTGAATGATTTATATTTGAAATATGAAAACCTTGTAAACGAAAGAGAATATTTAGAGAGTTTGAAGTCGAAAATCGATTTAATTCAGCTTATAAAATCTGTTAAACGTACTGAATTAAGTTTTAATCGGCATATAGCTTTGATTTTTTCAGTAGTTTTGTTTTCGCTTTTCTTTGAATTTTTAAGATTTATTTATAAAAAATAAATGAACATAGACCCCTTTAGATTAAGCGTTAGTGGTTTCTGGAAAATTATTAAAAATGATAAGAAAATCAAGTTATTATTTTTAATTCTATTAATCCTTTTTGCTTCAATATTCGAAGTTTTTACAATTGGCGCAGTCATCCCATTTCTTAGCGTATTAATTGATCCTGGGAGTTTATTTCAAAACGAATATTTTTCACCTGTAATTCTAAGCATGGGCATAGTTGAGCCAATTGACCTCATCTTGCCCGTAACACTAGGATTTGTTTTTTTATCTTTATTTTCAGGGTTTATTCGAACTTTATTGCTCGCTTTTCAAACAAGATTATCTTATGACATTGGAGCAGATTTAAGTTTAAGAATATTCGAACGAACAATTAAACAACCTTTTGAGTTTTTTTTGAAGAAAAATTCCAGTGAAATTATTCCTGCTGTCTCAATAAAAGCTGATCAAATTGTCTCTGGAGTGATCATCCCTTTTTTGAATATGATTAGTTCAATCTTCTTATTGGTCTTTATTTTTTTTGCGTTAGTATTTATCAATCCTTATATCACTATTACCTCTGTGTTGATGTTTGGAGCTCTTTATTTCTCTGTTTTCTTTGTAATTAGATTAAAGTTGGTTGAGAATTCTAAGACTATAGATATAAAAACAAATAATGTCGTGAAAACTATTCAAGAGGGAATTGGGGGCATAAGAGACATAATTATTGATTCATCTCATAGTTTGTTTACAGATATATTTAAACGTGAAGATAGACTATTAAGGACGGCAAAGTCTAAAAATTTTCTACTTAACCATACCCCTAGATTAATTATTGAATCGATAGGAATTGCAATTATTGCTGTTGTTGCATATCTATACATACAACTAAGCGAAGTTGATAATATTATACCTACTTTAGGCGCATTAGCTCTTGGTTCACAAAGAATGCTCCCTTTGATGAATCAAGTGTATTTAGCTTTTTCTTCAATCAGTGGAAATTATGCAATAATGCATGAAACATTAAGTTATGCTAATCTTCCAGTTTACTCTTCCGAGATAAGTCATGATGAACTAAAATTTGATAAAGATATTACACTAAAAAACGTCTGGTTCAAATATGACGAAAGTCAAGATTGGGTTCTAAAGAACATTAATTTGATTATAAAAAAAGGAGAAAGAGTGGGCATTATCGGTCCAACTGGTTGTGGCAAGTCTACGCTCCTTGACCTTATGATGGGTTTATTGTCACCTAGTAAAGGATCTGTGATGGTTGATGGTAAATTACTTAATTCAAACAACATTAAACACTGGCAATCTCTTATTTCACACATACCTCAAAATATTTTTTTATTAGATGATAGTATTGGAAAAAACATTGTTTTTGGTGCAAAAAAGAAAGAGATAGATTTATCAAAGGTGGAGAAAGCACTCAAAGATGCTTCTCTCCTGGATTTTACAAAGGGACTAAATGGCGAAACTAAGAATTTTGTTGGCGAAAGGGGTCTAAGATTATCTGGAGGTCAAAAACAAAGAATAGGTATAGCTAGAGCTCTTTATAAAGGAAGGGATGTTATTTTTCTTGATGAGGCGACAAGCGCATTGGATCAAGACACTGAGAAAAATGTAATGAGTTCAATATATCGTGAGAAAGCCACTCTGGTGATGATTGCACATAGGCTATCATCGCTTGAGTCATGCTCGCGAATCGTTAAACTAGACTCAGGATCAATTAAAAATGATGGGAAATTTGAAGAAATATGTGGAAAAAAGGTTTAAGAAGACTTTTCATATTCAAGTGATAATAACCACGAATGGATTAAGCCAGAGAATCTTAAGGTCTGGATTAATGGAAAAAATATTTTCTATAACTAATGAATAAGGTAATAGCTGATTCGATTAATGAGCTGCGAATTATCGAAAAATCAATACCCCACTCCAGAAAATACCCGGTTATTCTTCTATCACATTCTTTTTCTTTTGAGGATCTTAATTCTTTTGAAGAAAGAGGGTTCGACTTTTATGATTCCTTTCTCACTGAAAAAGATACTAGTTTTATTCATGAAGAAGCAAAGAAATTAAGTCAAGATTGGTTCATAGACAAAAAAAATAGTGATATTACTAAATTAGAACATTGCTCAGTTGGGGAATCTATCTCCTATCCCATAATGTTAATTTTTAAGACTGTATTAGGGTATATGTTTTCATTTAGAAAAATATTGCAAAAAAATGACAAGGTTATATGCACTAAAAATACTGAGAGACTTGCTTTATTAGTTCTTAAATATATATCTACAGAAATTGGTTTTGAAATAAAGTTAGTTGGTCATTTTCCAAATAACGTTTTAAGTTATATCAGAAAAAAGAATCCTGATCATCTTGGTAGATACAGAAATTTTAGTCTGGAGTTTTCACTAAACATTAAGAAATTAATTGCCTATTACTTGACTAAGCTCCAAGTTAAAAAGAAAATCAAGTTCGCAAAGAAAATAAAGGTTTTACATCTTCAGTCTGGAAAAAATAACAATTTAAGACAGTTTGTTAAAAATAAAGATAATTTAGTTGATTGGGTTATTCCAATGCAAAACTTCAGAGATATCTGGAATACAAAAGATTCATTGGCCTATTTTGTTTTAACAACCAATATAAGTTTAAGATCCTATTTCCTTTCTAAGAAGATGTTGAGTGATATTAAGGAAAATTTATCAATAAAGAATTATGTAATCCATGAAAATCTAGTCCTAAGTGTTTTTGAAGAATTTTTATTTCCATATATTTATGGAATTATTAGCAAATCAAATCAGGCGCTCAATCTGCTGCAAAAATATTCTCCATCAATGACCCTCTTAACGGCTGAAACAAACACTACTAATCTTTTGGTGGCAAATGCTGCAAAATTCCTGGGTATTAAGACAGTCCTAACAACACATGGATTGACCACCCTCTGCTTCTCATCTTATATAAAAAAGTCACGAAATCTGTTTGAAAAAGTTTTGACTTTTACTAGACTTGACTATGAAAATTATCTAAGTTGCGGCGTAGATAAGAGAAATATTTATTTTGCGATAGACCCATATTTTGGAAGTTTCTCGAAAATAAATAATTTTAAATCTAAAGGGTATAAACGAGCGATGATTCTTCTTCCAGATATAAGCGAGCATCCAGCAGATAAAATGTCATTTATATATCATTATTTTGAGAGTATTCTAGATATTTTGAATAATTTAAATATAAAAATAGAGCTAATTAAATCTAGAAATAAACCCCATGAATTAAACATAGCCGACTCAAAATATTTTGAATACAAGGGGGTTAAAATTCCAGTCTATGGTGGCTACGATAAATTTAGTAAATACAGTGAGGGGATTGATATTGTTATAGGTCCGGCCTCGACTGCTATCCTTGAATCATTACTACTGAATATCGATTATTATATTTTCGTGCAAAATAATTTATCAAAACTGTCCAATAGCTATACAAATTCTATTTATGAATTTGCTAATATATCTTTTACAAAAGAACAACTTTATCAGAACATTAAAAATAAAAAACCTCTAAAGAATAATAGGAAAATACAAGACATAATTGATCTTTCTGCATATAAAGATATGGATGATATTAACTTAGCTTATCAAAATACCTTGAGTCAAATTTACCACAGTAAATAATGCATATGAATTATTAGAGAACGTTTTACCAATTCTCTCTATAATTATGATTCACAATAAACTATTGTTTATCATTAATGTTTAAAAAATTATTCTCCCCTATTTGGAGAACTATTTATTTGCTCAAAGAAGAGAAAGGGAGATTTTTTGGGATACTCCTCCTTGATTTTATAAGTCTCTTTCCAGATCTTTTCTTAATAGCCAGATTGAGATCATATGCTCTTTTTGTTTTGGGCTCCAAAATAAAAAAACCTGGAACATCTATTTTTAGGAAAAATTTTATTATCGAATACCCTAAAAATTTAACAATTGGCGAGTGCTGCAATATTAGTAGAGATGTATATTTTTGTGGAAACTCAAATATTATTATTGGAGATAATGTACGAATTGCCTATGGTGTTAGAATAATAAACATTTATCACCAAAAAGATGCTAATAGCTTAGCAGATTTGGCTAAAGAAATAATCATTAAAGATAACGTTCATATCTATGCTAATGCCTTAATCCTTCCGGGCACTATCTTAGAGGAAGGAGTTCAAGTCTCAGCAGGCTCAGTAATAAGTGGTCAAACAACTCCATATGGAGTTTATTTAGGCAACCCTGCCAGGTTAGTCAAAAAAGCAGATATCTAATTATTTTTCGAATAATGAATTTAGCAGAGATTGTCAAAGCCAACAAGTTACTTCAACCAGACAGTAATAAACAACAATTCAAAATTTTGGTCTTGTCAAATATTGTTGTAAATCAAATTAGGGATTTCATAGAATTAAAGCTAAGGCTTATGTCTATTCCTGCCGAAGTTAAATTTGGAAATTATGACAATATTGTTCAAGATTCCTTTGAAGCTAGTAACTATGATTCTGTTATAGTTTTTTATGACTCCTTAAATTTGTTTGTGAACCCATTGAATGAAATTTATTCAATTGATAGTGATGAATATAAATCAAAATTAAAGAATGTTACAAATGACATACTCTCAATTTTGACAAATCTTAACGAAATTCCAAATGTAATTTTTAATAGCTTATCTAGTTCTATTTATAACATGGAAATTGCAACTGAAAACAAATTAGATGAATTTATTAAGA
>Ga0181590_10002981_pt1 | contig 14195 bp, 10 predicted proteins | sample 071ome_34_FD_132446 | JGI IMG/M metagenome (GOLD analysis project Ga0181590, IMG submission 132446) | Coastal salt marsh microbial communities from the Groves Creek Marsh, Skidaway Island, Georgia - 071411BT metaG (megahit assembly) | ecosystem: Environmental > Aquatic > Marine > Intertidal... | reverse complement strand
GTCGTGCATGTTCATCCATCCCGTCCAATTTATTCAGTCCAATTCCACCCAGAAACAGACAGCAGAGTTCTGGATGAGGCTGTGAAACATGGCGAGATGACTGAGGAAGAACGCAGCGGATATAGGTTTGAGCATCAAGTGCTAACGCTTGATGAATTCTTTTCGCCCTCTTCATTCCCAAGTGCGTAAATCGAGGCCAATAAACCAGCAACGAGCACAAATTCCGCTGGTGCAGCAACGACGATGAAGTGTTGAATACTGTCATGATATGGATTTACATCAAGGCTCGATGAGTAATTTGGTGCGAGAATTAGTGTAGCCATCATGGCTAAACAGCCTGAGGCAGAGATGAGCAGTCCCCTCTTGAAGAGATTCGAATCTATACCAATTGCTGACCCGTATATTTTGGTCCAAATCAGGCTGGAGATGAAACATATACCTGCAGCAATGGTGTGAATGCGTATGTTCGTATGAAGATCGTACATGATGACAAACCACAAACTGATGACGGCTGTGCTGCCTAGGGCTGTGGTAAAAATTTGTTGAGACATCTCTATTTCTTCCTCGCCCAATCGTCGGGTTGAATCAATCATCATCCATGTCATTGCAAGACTCGAAAGAAAAAATCCTCCTTTGAAGCACAAGGATGGAAGGTGCCCTACATCAGCCTCAGAAATGAAATGTGGAAAAGCACGATAATCGTTTGAGAGGAGGAAGGCTAGGCTTGAGAGTGTGGTGGTAAGAGCAATCAAAACGGAGGTCATATGAAACGCATTGAGACGAAGAATCATCATTGAAAACCCTCAATGGTGTCGCGAATAGCTGTATCAAAATCAATCCACTCCATTCCCAGAACATCCTCTGCTTTTTTGCTTGAATAGAACGCATCACCTGACCTGAGACTCTTCACAACTTGCCGTGTCAAATACCGATTTTGGCCTCGCAGACCGTTCAACATATCAAACAAGACAGCGGTTGGCAAAAGGAAATTTGGTAATGCGCGTTTCGGAGATTTTGACTTTGGATACAATGTACGAATTCGCTTGCATAAATGGGCCATATCGAGACTGTGATGGGGTGCTAGAATGAATCGGCCTTCTGCTTGCTCAACCTCAAATGCTCTTCGGTGTGCAATGGCCACATCTTTGACATGGACAAACGCCATCGGAAATTTTGGAGCGAGTGGAAATCGACCGTGAAACGCATCATCAAAATATGCAACACTCGGTGTTGGGCGTGAGAAGCCACCTCCAATAACCGCACACGGATTGATGATTCGCAAATCGAGACCAAGTTCAATTGCTAACTTCGTTGCCAGTTTCTCTGAATCGGTCTTTGCCTTTGTGTAAGGAAGTGCATGGTTTTCCTGCCAGACAGATTCATCTTTTTCCACTCCTTTTGGCATGCTGCCTACTGCTGCAACGCTCGATGTGTACACAATACGTTGGATTCCACAGGATTTCGCTGCATTGAACAGATGGGCGGTTCCTTTCATCGCTGTATCGATGATCGTCTCAGCACTAGCATCAATCGAATAGACCGTTGCAGTATGAAGTAAAACATCACAACCGGCCAACAATTCTTGCCATGGGTCTGCATCGAGTACGTCGGCTTCCACTAATTCGAGACGTTCCTCACAACCTAATTCGATAGCATGTTGAAGGACGTGTTTTGTCCTGGATGGGTCGGAAAGAGAGCGGACAGAACCTTTGACTTCGTAGCCATGTTCGAGTAAATCGCGGACGATATGGTTTCCAATATGGCCATTTACACCTGTGACAAAGATACGTTTGTAGGTCGGCACAGTAATGTCCAAGATGCGATATTGTATCAACCTTCAAGTAGTCAATTTCTCTCGTTCGGGTGAGCGACATGCCTCTTCACCTGTACGACACAAGACATAGGGAAAAGGTCCCATTCAAGACAATCCATCCTGGAAAAGTGTCAATGTATGTGTGCGGGGTGACGGTTTATGACCGCTGTCATCTCGGGCACGCTCGTTGTTACATCGCATTTGATGTGATTTACAGGTGGCTGAAACAATCTGGTTACGACGTCACCTATGTTCAAAATTTTACAGACATCGATGATAAAATCATCAAACGTGCTCAATCCGAAGATCGTGATTGGCGAGAAATTGTTGACGAAAACATCGCAGCGTATTATCAAGATATGGACAGGCTCAATATCCAACGGGCAAATCATTATCCACGTTGTACTGATTATGTAGATCACATGATTGGAATTATCGATGTCCTCATCGACAAAGGTCATGCATATGCTGCAGATGACGGCGTTTACTTTGATGTTGAATCAGCCCCGGACAAATATGGACAACTCACAGGTCAATCAATCGAAGCAGTCCGCTCAGGTGCAAGCGGAAGGGTCGAAGACCAAAGCGGAAAGCGTGACCACAAAGATTTCGCATTATGGAAGGCTGCTAAACCTGGCGAGCCCACATGGGACTCACCATGGGGACCAGGTCGTCCAGGGTGGCACATCGAATGTACTGCAATGTCACTCGACCATTTCCTCAATGAATTCGACATCCACGGAGGTGGACATGATTTGCGCTTCCCTCATCACGAGGCTGAAATTTTCCAAGGTGAATGCTACACCGACCACGCTCCTGTTGTTCACCATTGGTTGCATAATGGATTTGTCAACATCGATGGAGAAAAAATGTCCAAATCGCTCGGGAATTTTTGGACTATTGACGAGATTTTAGCAAAAATCGACCCCCTCGTCCTTCGATTTGCACTGATCAATGCACATTATCGTTCGCCGATTGACATGAATGAATCCCTCCTCAAAGATGCAGAGCGAAATTACTCGAAATTGGTTGATATGTATTCTGCAATGGTCAAGAAATTAGGTGATGCTGAACCTGTCAATCTTCCTCATCCAGACCCTTCCTCGAGTCAACCTCTTTCCAAAGGGTTGGGCATGCTTGAATTGATGGGCGAACAATTCGCTAAGGCCATGGATGATGATTTTAACTCACGAGAGGCTATTGCAAAAGTGCTTACAGCACTCAGAGAAATGGCGAAGGTGAGCGATAGCGGGCTCGAAGAAAGCGACCATCACGCTTTCGCCCACTACTGCGTCGAGTGGCTCGAAGAAACCGCTGGTGATGTGTTGGGTCTCTTACCAACGAGGGAAGAAATTCTTGAACCAAAAGAAGACCCTCGACGAGTTGAACTTGCTGAGAAAGTAGAATCTCTCCTCGCCCAACGGTCCGAAGCACGAAGTGCAAAAGATTGGGAAACAGCAGACGTCATTCGAGACCAACTCAACGAACTCGGCGTAGTTGTGACCGATACAGCAGAGGGGCCGGTTTGGGATTTAGTCTGAAGGTGGCGGCCCTAACGGTGGTGGAGGTGGAACATACTCTTCCTCTTTCTCATCAGTAAACTCCTCGGCATCTGTGAGGTCGATATCTTCTTCTTTCTTTCCTGAGGCACTAAAGACATACAGTGCAATGAGCAAGCCAATTGATATTGACCAAAATGCAATCTTTACCGTTGTGGTGGATGATGATTCATCGAGAAGAATTTCTTCGTCATCGAAGACGACTTCAGATTTGTTTGTGGAGTTTGCGTTCTCGATTTGAGGGTCAGGGTCATCGTTTTCCTCAACAACTTGACAAGGTGGTAATGTACCATCATCACATAACTCCTCCTCAATAATTTCAAACGATTCTTCAAATGAAAGTGTTTCATTTCTATCGTAATACCTATCGTACAGCAATGAGAGGTTGATTTGTGCATTTGCAGGTATAGAGGAGTTGAGAACCTCAAAGTATCGTTCATCTCCGTATGTGTACCACGGGTCGAGGCCAACTTCGGTTGTTCCTGACGTGGCTTTTTCGAAATCAGTTGCATCACCAAATGCAGATTGCATTTCAGCAGGGTCGAAGCGCATTGCTCTCTCCAAATCTTCAACGATTGTCGCCCATGTTTGTGCTCCGTCTGGAACGGAAATAAATGTCACATCGATGACTTTGTCAAATGCACCAGCGGGTTCATGGTCGTCACCCTTGAGTTGTGTCATGAGATCAAGGTCGCCAAAGAGCGGTAATCCTCCTACAATCGAAAGCCGCACATCTGGGTCGATTGCATTGATAAGATTGCGATATGGATTCGCATGGATGTTATCGATGACCACCAAATCTGCTGCAGTGCCGGGTGTTAGGGTTCCTACGTCGTTTGACCAGCCTGTTGCAGCTGCAGCGTTAACGGTGACCATTTGTACGAGCTCATAATCTGAAAATACATCACCAAGAATTTCATCATCCCACAAATCTGCAACTTTCAACTCATGAAGGGTCGATTTTGAACCCGACGGTGACCAGTCGGGTGCGAGTGCAATTCGAACTCCGGCTTGTTTTGCTGCGGCAACATCAGCGGTTTGACCATAAAGGAGAAGGTTAGAAAGAGGTGACCACACAAGTGTAGCTCCCACATTTGCCATTTGTTGAAACTCAACGGATGTGAGTGCGACACCATGAATCAAGACAAGTTCACCGACGAGAAGATTATTGTTCACAAGGATATCAAACTCGGCTTTACTGCTCGAATCTACTCCCTCGGCGATGTGAACAAACCAAGCATCGAGGGTGCCAGAAGCATTGCCATTTTTGATGTGAGATCCTACGTAATCGGTGGTTAATTCAGTTACTTTTGTATGAATTTGGTCCCTTCCAAAATTCCAATCTTCGATATTTCGTGCAAGAATAGTTGCATAGGTGTCGTCAGGGTTTGATGGGCTGCCTTGCGAAGCGGTTGTGCCTCCCATAATCGCCTTTTCTTCAACATACTTCATGGCTTGAGATTCCATGTTCCAATATGGTGCTGAATGGACGAGCGTTTTTGGCTTCGTGACTTGCGAACTATAATCCGGATGGTTTTTCCATTCGTATCGGTTGTTGTATCCGCCCCAGGCGTTTCTGTTTTGAAGTTGTAAATGTGGCGTCATTTCCCACAATGGTGCTTGGTTGTAATGAAGGTGGTTGTGGGTGTCAATCAATCCGGGATAAATTGAGCTATTCGTTTCGACCACAGGCACATTTGTGAGTTCTATCGATTCAGGAATGCTCTCATTCCACACCGCCTCGATCATACCATCTCGAACATAGATATACCCGTGGTTAAAAACAGCCGAAGAAGAAGTCATCGGTACAATCCGGCCACCAAGAATGTACGAACCTTGATGGATGTGGTCTGTTAAACCATAACAACCAACTGTACGAATAGATGTTGGTTGTGGTTCACTTGGGCTCCAACCTGGTGTTGGTGGCTTGACCTTCTCGATTGAACCATTTTCCATCGGGACATACGAATAGTCCCACCAAGAATCTCTAGCGGGATACGACAACATGTCAACTAGGGACCCGTTTGAATCTCGAATTGTCGCAGCGTCATCATTGTAGTAATCGAATTCTATTCTTGAATCAGAACGAAAGATGACCAGCCTCTCATCAGGACCAAGGCTTGTGTTCCATGCTATTTTACACGGTGCCGAACCTTCATTGATGGTATCGTCGAGTAGCCAATTCGATATGTCAACAGGTTCAGTACCGAAATTCCAAAGTTCGACAAATTGATCGGATGACGAACCTATATCTCCATCGCCATTCCAGTCAGTTCCATTGAACTCCTCAGATGATGCAGAAACCAAAATTTCTGAAATTTGAACAGTATAATTTGGTTCAGAAAATTGCTGGTTTGTACCGTTTAAATCAATGAAATCTGTTTTTATCGTCGTCGACATAATCATGAGAAGTGCAATGGCGAATGCCGTCACTCGGTACTTCGCCATGTTCCGGCTACTGCGAAAAGGCTCATCAAATGAGCGGTTTAATTCCCTGCACTCCGAACACGCCTTCAAAAACCCCAATGGTTAGGATTAACGGTGACAGTTGTAGAAATCTCTATGGAAAATTTTGAATCCACGATCAATGATAATGATGTCGTTATCCTCGACTTTTGGGCAGAATGGTGTGGGCCGTGCAAGGCATACGCACCTGTTTTTGAACGTGTATCGGATGAAATTCCAGATGTCACATTTGGAAAAATTAACACAGAACTTGAATTTGAATTATCAGGTATGTTTGGAATTCGAAGTATTCCGACAACGGTGGTCTTCAAAGATGGCATAGGGGTCTTTATGCAACCTGGTGCCCTACCTGAAAATGCTCTCAAAGACCTCATTGAGAAAGTGAAAGACCTCGATATGGATGAAGTGCGAGCCGAAATGGAAGCAAATTCCAATGACGAATCTTGAAACTTCATGTCGATGTCTTGAAGAATATTTGCGTTGCCGGATAAACATGCGTCCACAAGTGCTCTTCATTTTGAGCATACTTCTGGCAAGTTCTGTTTCCGGGTGCTTTGGTGAAACTGTTGATGAATCTCAACAAGAAGAATCAAACCAGACCTATCCACAGCCATGGGAACGCAGCGAACTTTCATACCAAGACTCCGATGTCTTCGCCCGGGTCTCCATCAACGGCTCCTACTCTATCGGTGAAGTGGCTTCCGTTTACGTACCGGTGCCCACCATCACAGCTGCAGATGGAGGTGCTGGTTTGACTGGTGACGCTCAAGTTCATCTTGGGCTTTGGTTACCCGTGATTGAAGGATGTGATTTTACATCATCCAACCTTACCCCAGAATGTCAAGTGCCGGTAATTGCAGAGATTGGACCATATTACAGCGATGGAGACGTTGACGCACTTACCCCCGCCGACCGCCTTGGTCGCATGTTGATTGAGAACTATGTGCCTCATGGTTTCGGTGTTGCTCAAGTTTCGGTGTTTGGCACAGGGGAATCAAATCACTGCATGGATTTGATGGGTACGGACGAACAACGTGGTATCGATGCAGCGGTTACTTGGTTAGGCTCACAGCCATGGTCAAATGGCAAGGTGGGTATCATAGGTAAATCATATGATGGTAGTACGCCTTGGCAAGCAGCAACCTTTGGAAACCCGTACCTTGCCACAATCGTTCCAATGTCAGGACTCATCGGTGTGCACGAACTGATGTGGAGAAACGGAAGTATGGAAGCGCGTGGGATGATCATGCACAATGGTGTGTATGGTTCGTTTGGAATTGATGGGGATTCAAACGATCTACAGACATTATGCGAAGGGTATCTCGAGGGATATTTCAACGGACCAGCTGCATATTTATCGGGTGGTATGGTCACTTATGCAGGAAATGATTATTGGACAGAGCGGTCATTTTTGGACAGGGTTGTCGATAATTACAACGGTTCAATTTACATTATCCAGGGTATGCAAGATTGGAATGTCGATCCACATATGGCCTTCCCCACCCATCAAATCATTGAAGACGCAGGCATCGAAATAAAAACACTAGCAGGTCAATGGGCTCATGATTATCCCGACAGAGCAACCGGACATTCTTCCTTACCATCTGGTGAAGGTCAAGAGGCGTATCCGTACACACTTCGTTGGGATTGGGCCGATGAAATGCTGTATTGGTTCAACTGGTACCTGAAGGGTGAAGGGACTGCCCCCGTCCTCGGAGTTGAGATGCAAGATAACCGCGGAGGATGGAGATTTGAAACGACGTATCCTCCAACTGATACAACATACCTTGAAATTCCAGCAACTGACCTTAACCCAACTGGAGCCTCAATGAGTTCAACAGATAGCATCACGATGACATATGGTCCATTTGAAAACGATGTGTACATTATTGGTATGCCATCCTTTCATATTCCTGTGACACCACATACCTCAAACGGTGCTCACGCTTATCTTGAGATGACGGATAGCACAGGCATGCATCTAGGTCATGCAGTTATGGACTTCCGATTCCACGACGGTGGCCGAGATGGCCAAGAAACCCTCATCCCATTCGTGACCGTGACAGGAAAAATGGAATTTCTCCCGATGGACATCTTTCTCGAAGCGGGTGAATCAATCATGATCGAAATGCAACAAACTGGGTACGATTATGTGCCTTCACCGGTAAGTGCAGGGCAATTTTCAATCGATTGGTCCACTGCAACGCTCACATTACCCCTCGTCTACAGAACTTGCGATGATTTATTCCAAGCACCAATGCATGACTATGGTGAGGAAAGTCAACGTCAGTGTTAATTTTCGTTGAAGTCGATACCTTTTTTGATATATCGAGTTGCATCCCGTAACCATGTTTTCTTTTCTTGCGTTGTGAGCACTGAATCAACGAATTTCTTTGCATCTCGATTCAGTTTTGTTCTTCTTGTTTCAAGGAGGGGCAATACGAGGATCAATTTAGCCAGTTGGACTTTCTCTATCGAATTCAATGTGTCATGTGATGGCTCAGGTGACGTGAATTCACAATTTTTGAAATGAAGAAATAGAATGATGAATTCAATGTTTGGATGAATAGCTTTCGCACCATGAACATGATGTTGAATGGAATTTTTTATGAGTACAATCATTTGAGGTGACATATTTTTGTCGAGTTGAATCTTATCGAGCACACCTTTTGTCGCCTCTTGACCGTTTGCTCTACAAATCAGCTCATTCATCACAACGGTTGTCCCAACCATATTCCAAATGACATAAATAGGAAGGAGGAGCCATTCAACGAACACTCTTGGTGCAGTTCGTCCAAACATTCTGGCTAGTATTCTTCGTAAGATCCGTTTCACGAGTGCATTGAAGAGAAGCACTTGTGCTCGATATGCGGCACCTTTGGCAGCAATGGCTGCCTTTGAAGAATTTTCAAGTGGGTCGATGCCAAACTTAGGACTTGTATCTTTATTCATTCCAAGGGCTGCTTTTGTTAATCCAAGCGGAAGGGTTTGTTGGATGGCCTCGTCGACTTCACTTTCTGCATCAACATCTCGTTGCGTTATTTGATTCATTTTGCCTGCAGCACGCACAGCGTCATAATACAACAATAGCAATTCAAGAATTGTCGCAAGAAGAGAAACTGCAATAATCAAACCAATTAAGAATGCATAATCCCAACCAGTCACACTGTTGGTTTCTGTGTTTAAATGAGGATATTGAACGAGAATAACCTGATACAAGATGAGAATTGGAATGGCACTCGCTATCGCTCCGATCGCCCCACTTCGTAAGACAGCGATGTAGCCGACTTTTTTCGTTCGCTGAACTCTTTCCTTGCGATTTTGAGGTATTCCATATTTCGTATCAAAGATGGAACCGAAGGAAAGAATTTTTTTTGTTGCAAAATCTAAAATTTTAGAACCCGTTTGCAAGATATTCTTCGGTGGCGAAGATTTTTCCTGCATAATACTGATGATGAGAAGTACTTTTTATGCTTCTCGATTTTCATATCAGGTTCTTAACAACACCCATCCGAGCGCGAGGGGGCAGTGACGAATTGTACTCTATCGATGTGTGTCGTGTTTTTCAGTTGGTCAAGCACAGACCGAATCGAAGCAGCCGAACCTCTCGTTTGTAGCGTATCAACGCACGTGTGGGATTCAGTTAGGCAATTGTGATGGTATGAAGAGACCTCAATTGAGTGTGAATGTCGAATATTGAGTAACTTCTGTTCTATGCCATGCTGATAATAAATAATGAGGGTCCCTTCAACTATCTCTTTTCCGTCCATCGTCTGAAGGTCTCCCCTTTGAAGTGAGTCGGAGAAAAATAGGCTCGCATCCCGCAGAAACATGCTCCTATTTTTGTAGCCGCTATCCTGTATCATCTTTTCTAATTCATCTGCAAATTGGTCATCCGTGCTGAATGATAGTATTCTAGACATATATTTGCTAATTTTCAAAAGTTAATAACATTTGTTAAATATGTATTAATTCAGCAGGGATGTATGTACGAACTCATCACCTATGCAACCATTGCTCTTGTCATCGGCCTTGTGTGCGGACTGTTGCCTGTTTTATCTAAATTTGACGAAAACCAAAACCGACTAAAAATGCTCACAGGGATTGCCTCTGGAATTATTATTGCTTCTGCATTTCTTGTTGTTATACCCGAAGGTTTTGAATTGGCATCAACAGATGAACACGGGGATGAACAGGCACTTGTTGGCAGCGTAGCTTTAGTTCTCCTCGAAGTCAATGATGGTGACATTACTCCAGAACAAGGAATCGAAGAAATTGAGGAGTTGCTCGGTGGTCACGACGAACATGAAGATGAACACGCTGACGAAGGCCATGAAGACAATCATAGTGAAGGGCTGAAATCTGAAATTGAACATGTGATTGAAGAAGTAGAATCTGGAGACGTTAACGCTACTGCAGGTATATCTGAGATTCATGAGTTGGTTACTTCACACGCCCACGCTGAAGATCACGACGAACATGATGACATTTTGGTCATCGGGGGCGCAATTCTCGCCGGTTTCCTTCTCATGCTCATTTTGGAAGGTGCTGGTATTGGACATGCGGTTCATGAAGAACATCATCATCATCACGATGATCATGGACATGACCATGTTCATCACAATTCGGCAGGGTGGATGCTTGTCTTCGGGTTGACACTCCACGCTGCAGTCGATGGCATGGCCATCGGTGCAGCAGCAGCAACTGGTTCAATCTCAGTTTCGTTGACCATTCTTCTCGCTGTGTTGATTCACAAAGGACCAGCCGCCTTGAGTCTCGGCATTTTTTCACTCCACGAACGAGAATCTCGAAAAGAATCAATCCGAGATGTCATCATCTTTTCATTGGCAACTCCTATGATGATCTTTGTAGCCTATTTTCTCTTATCGTCTCTTGAGACACAGATGATTGGCCTCGCCATGCTTTTTTCAGCAGGTACATTTCTCTACGTCGCTACTGTGGATACGCTACCAGATATCCACAATGCAGAAACCGGGAAGAAAGCCATGCTTTATGTGGTGGCTGGAGCACTTCTCTTGACTGTACTTCTCGTTATCTTTTCTATGACTGGAGCCTTATCCCACGGACATTAGTCATCAATGAACATCGTGCAGAGAGACGATAAAAATCCGCTATGCTCTTAAGCCATTGACAACCATTGTTCCGCATGATGTCAAAACAAAGTGGAAGAATCACTGATAAGTTAATGGACAAATTAACCGCACACTTTGGTAGCGAAGAACAAGTTCTTGAAACACTGAAAAATGGTGATGTCGATAAAATTGCTCAAGTTCAAGGTATTTCAACACAAAGAGCACTTTCTCTTGCACGGCAATTTATGGGTGGAGAAACATCTTTTCTTTCGACGAAAGAATCGGTTCGACTTTATGAATTGTTGATTAAAGATCTCCAAAAATTCACTTCAACATCGGCGACAAAAAAACAAATTCAACTGATGACACCCCTTCAAAACCAATCAGAGAGAATTGAACTATCACGCCACGCACTACAAATCGAAGAAGAAGTGCTTGAAGACTTGGGTGATTTAATGGCCCACATTCGCCCATTCAAAGAACCCCAAAAAAAGTATGAACGAGTTATCGTGTCAAAAAATGAAATATCCCATGTCCAAGGGAAATGTAGGATGTATACCCCTTCATCTGAAGAATCTTGGAAAGATTACACTGTGTTTTCAAAGGTGACATGGATTGGTGATGGTGCACCATTGGACGCTCCAGACGGATGGTTGGTGTTTCCTCACGAAGTAGACGATTTTCGAATATTACCGGAATATGTTATCGATTGGTTTCAACTTAATGCTGAATCAATAAAAACAATGATGCTCATCATTGATCGATGTGCTGAAATGGAAAAAGAGAATCTCCATTTTGAATCAATTTCTAAACGGATTGGTGAAACGCAGGGGCTTGATAAGCACCTTACAACACTTTCTTCTCTTGGGCAAGAAGACATCATCGAAGGTATTCGTGACCAATTATGGCGAACTGCGAAACGTATCGAACAAGAAATGCAGGACGAAGTTATGAATTCAATTCAAGACCAAAGTGTTGCACTTCAAGGCGAAGAATTACTTGAAGCACTGAGTAACAACTCCTCCCTAAAGCGAAAGTTACAATCCGCAACAGCCAATATTATTGACGAAGCCGTAGAGAAAGCTTATCATAAATTCACTCAATTTTTGGAGCCATCAGGGATACAATGTCCTATGCAACTGTTCACTGACGGTTGGCCTTCAGTTGTGAATAAAGCAGAACTTGATGATATTCATGCAGCACTGACTGAAATGATTGAATCAAATGAACATCAAAAGGTGGTTTCGTTAGCAGCCTCTTTAGAATCTTTCATTGAATCATCAAAAACATGGTATCGTGATTGTATCTCATTGGATATTTGGATGACCATTGGTCGTTGGGCCAATTTCCATGGATGTCGTCTACCTTCATTTTCCTCACATGGAATTTCTGTCATTGACGCATTTCACCCATTTATCGATGGGACGCCGGAGCCAGTTACCTACGCATTAGGTGAATGTGCTGGAAAAGATGACAGACAAAATCTTGCGCTCCTCACTGGAGCGAATTCGGGTGGGAAAACCACACTCCTCGAGACATTATCATTTGTCGTCATCTTAGCACACATGGGCCTTCCTGTCCCTGCATCATCCGCCACCGTTGGAAAGGTTGACTCGCTTCATGTCCTTGCAAAAGCAGGTGGAACTCAGAGTGCGGGGGCTCTTGAACAAACGCTTGAACAACTCGCCAGGGTTGTCTCAGACCCGGCGCCGAAATTCATTTTTGCTGACGAACTCGAAGCGATTACAGAACCAGGAGCAGGTGCAAAAATAATTGCAGGTATGTTGCTTGCTGCAGAGCGGCAAGCCCATACAACGACAGTCCTTGTCACACATCTAGCGCCAGCGATCATTGAAGCAACAAGTAGGGATGATTTGCGAGTCGATGGAATTGAAGCGAGAGGATTGGATGATCAACTCGAGTTGGTTGTTGACCGAAATCCTCGCCGAAATTATCTGGCTAAATCCACGCCTGAACTGATTTTACGAAGGCTACACCAACGTAATTCAGGCTTGATTGAACAGTTGTTCGGGGACATCCTCGACTCATTTTGAACGAGATTATTGAGGTAAATCAATTTCCACGGCAAACAAAGGATCTGCATGGCTTGAGTCATGGTAAGCGACGATAACACCACCGTCCCTCAAAATACCGAGTGAGGCGAAATCAAATCGAATGTCATTTCCGGCACCTGACGTTGAGTCGAGGTCACCAAGACCAATGTAGGTCAATGTATCAGGAGCCAAATCTTTGGAATATTCTCTGACATGGTACACGATATCAACATCAGGTCCTTCGCTCGATTGATATCGGACATTGAGGACAAAGAGGTCAAGTTCACCATTGCCTTGAAATTCCCATTCCTCAATTGAGGAGGCGATGGAGGACAAGTCGTATGTTTGATTCTTCCAAGATAGAGCACCATCGTTCGATGTATAGTGGGTGAACACAGTAGATTGCATTGCCACACAGTGAATTGTTCCTGTTCTATCGATATGGCAGTATTCACTTGGGAATTGAATTTCGACTTCATTCCATGAAAGAGTGGTGTCGAGGAAAGCAGCGTTTCCATTGTTGAAGTACGATGGGAACAACAAACCTCCACTGGGTACTGAAAATGCTCGCATTTCTTTGTGTGGTTTGTTCACATCCCAGTATGCTGGCAGGTCTGTGAATGTGAGATTCAATTCTTCAATTGGCTCTCCGCCATCGCGACCTGGAAATTGAATTGGATAGTAGTTGAGTCCATCGACACTGATTTGTCCTCCAGCATTTTGTGTTTGGTGCCAGAAGTTTGAGACGACGAGACTTGCCCATTCTCCGTTGCCTAGAGTTGAATCGATTGGTCCTACGACCTCGACTTGCCATGAGCGGTCATAAAATGGTTCAGTAAGTCGATTATAGCACCATTTCCATGCCATTTCTGATTCGTCGTAGAGGATTGCGTAAAATTTGTCGATTTTTCCATCAGCACCGATGTACGGGAACCACGACATTGAGATGATGTCACCATTGGTTGCTTGTACGATACTTCCCTCACCTAGACCTTCTTGACCAGGGTTTGTTGGAATTGGTGTTCTGCATTGAGTATCGGGTAGGACGCCAGGGATGTATGTGTCCCATTCGTGACCACGGTCAACAGAATAAACTGGGTATTCTCCTCCGATGTTGAGGATAGAACCTTCGACCGAAGTAGCCAGATAATGTTCACAACAATTGCCGCCATATGTTCTATCGAACACGGCCCAACTGGTGTTGGTTGAC
>Ga0181590_10002978_pt1 | contig 14210 bp, 7 predicted proteins | sample 071ome_34_FD_132446 | JGI IMG/M metagenome (GOLD analysis project Ga0181590, IMG submission 132446) | Coastal salt marsh microbial communities from the Groves Creek Marsh, Skidaway Island, Georgia - 071411BT metaG (megahit assembly) | ecosystem: Environmental > Aquatic > Marine > Intertidal zone... | reverse complement strand
CAGATTAGCGCGTTTTCAGGGCAGTGAGAATTCCGAGTTAGCGCGTTTTCAGGCGTTCGACCACGAGCGCGCCGACGGCGGTGCCTTGCTTGACGCCGTTGTCGATGGCTGGGCGGAAGTGGATGCCGCCGTACAGTCGGGAAACGGCAGCTTCGTCGCGCGCTTGGTAGAAGTTTTCATAGCTGCGATCCGGCAAACCAAAGACACGCTCTGTACTATCCGTAAAGGCAAAACTATCACCCAGGTAATGCGTCAAAATTTCAGAGGCTGCGCCGGAGACCACACTGTGGCCGCTGGTGTATTCGGGGAAGGGGGGCGTTTGGAGCAAGGGTAGCCAATCGGGGTCGAGGTGCTCGTTGATGACGGTTTCGGGCCGAATGTAATTAGAGCGGTACTTCTCATCCCAGCAGCTGATGAAGGCATCTGCCATGGCTACCGAAACGCGCGCATAGAGCTCCACAGTCGCCGTGAGATCCAAGCCCGCCTTGAGGCCAGCCGTCTTGGTAATGCCCAACCAATGGCCTCCAGGGCTGATCTTCTTCACACTCGTCATGACGTGACCGCGGTGTGCCACCATGTAGGGATTGCAGTCCCAGAATTGGGCGATTTGCTCTTGCTCGTCGGTGCTCGTTTGGCGAACCGAGTAGACTTCCAGCACTTCCTTCCAGAACTGGGAGTTCGTGTCCAAAGAGGGCTCTGAGGGGCGTGCAGGTATGAATTGCTGTGCCGAATCTAGCATCCACGTGCGGTGTTCGCGCCAATGGGGTTCAATGCCGTCCATGTAGTTGGGCGGTGTGGGGCGCCAGCGCATGGGGGCATCGGTGATTTCGTACTTGGGGAAGGTGCGCATTTGGGCGTAGTTGTCCTGCGCCATCCACGCTTTCATGTGCGCGCCCACCTCTTCGCCGTAGGCCACGCTGGCATCAAAGCGGTCCAAATCCTCTGCGGAATCGCGGAAGTAGGCTAGGACGGAATCTCCGTAGGCCTGCATGTCTTCGTAGGAAAAGATGAGGTCTACGGCGATGACATTCATCGCAGCAATGGCAGAGATGCCATGGTCCAGATCGGTTCGACTGGGGGAAGGAACTGGGGTCAAGCCGTGGAGCTGGCCTGCGAGGGTCAGGAGCTCGGGGTGGCCTGGACGGTAGGCCTCATAGCCCGCTGTACTTACGTAGGCGTAGACGCGGCTCACGACGGGTGGGGAAAAGATGTCGTGTACCATTCGGTCCGTGACCTCCTGCATGAAGGCATGAATGGTAGCAGGCTCCACCTCTTGGGGTTGAGAAGGCTGGCAGGACCAGAACGTAGAGAGAATGAGTAGGGCGGGTAGTATGTGTTTCATCGGGTAGAACGGAACGGGAAATTAGTTGCAGTCGCAGCGGTAGTAGTGGCGACCGCCTTGGAATTCGATGAGGTCTTGGACCTTGCTTTTCGGGGCAAGGACCCAGTTGAACGTGCGGTTGGGGCAGGTGTAGGTTTCGCATTCGGTCGGATCCAAGGTCTTGATTTGGAAAATGGTTCGGTCCACGTCATCTACCACCTTCAGGTAGTTGTATTCCAAGCAATTGAGCTCCATGGGAACCCCGAGCAAGACGGCCGTATCCAAAGGCAGCCAGGGGAAGAAGCAGTCCATGCAGGTGTCGTTGACGCTCGCCTCTGCCAACCACGCGTAATCTGCAGAATCACGAACGACGATGAGCTCGCCCCACTTTAAACGCTCGTCCTCATCCGGGTAGTAAAGAACCAGGTTCTCGACCATCTTGAGACCGGTGATGCTCACGGTGTTGTCAAAAGATGAAAAACTGTTGATTTCCTGGCAGTCAAAACGTGGGTTGCAGCTGCTGAGGAACAAGCTGGGGAGGACCAGGCAAAGGAGGAGGCGTAAGGGCTTCATTCTGCGCGTATCGTATAGGTTTTATGCTCGGGACCAATGCCTTTGAGAGTCAGAGAGGTCCAACCTTTGGGCAAAACCGAAGGTACCGATTCTAGGCTATTTGTAGGTGCTGAAAATGGCCAAGATATCATGGTTGATAGAGGTAAACGGGTCCGTCATTGGTCACGAGCAGCAAGGCTCCTTGGAGGGCCAAAACCGCTTTAACCATGCGGCCTTGGAAATGCTGTACGGCATCTTCGCCCCAGGCATCCGTAGAAACCAGGGTACTTGCGTTTAATTTGCCGATCTCGGGATGCGTGGCGACCTGTCCGCCAAAGAACCACAGCCGGTCCTGCGCAGCTTCGACGCCCCGAATGGGAAACTCTTGCAGGCGCTGCCCTTCCGCCTGGAAATACCAGTCGCCGTTCTTATCCGGCCTCAGCCAACCCGAACGCGTCTCCTCCACCCGGCGCTCCACCGCCCCATCCAGCGAGGCCCCGAAGAGCTGATCAAAGGTCTTCCCTGCCACGTCCGTGGTGTAGAGGAATTTTTTCTTGAGGCCAGCCATCTGCCGAATCAACTCATCCCGCGTCGCATAGGGGTAGTAGGCGTCTTGCTTCCAAACGGCCACCAAGGCTTCCTCCTCTCCGTTCTTGTCAAAATCCTTGAGGTAGTGGGTGAGCGGATGCTCGGTGCTGATGTCCAAACCGTGATTGCTGCCCATATTGCCCGCGAAGAGGGCTCCATCGAGCACACGGACCGAACGCCAATGCCCCGCCGGCCCAATCGGCTGAAGATCCCCCCATTCGCCGGGCTTTTCGCCGGCTACTAGCAGCGCCACAGCGGCATAGTCCCGCGCAAAGGCCAGGGTGATCCGTCCTTCGTAGGGAAAAAGCGTCGTCGAGCGTTCTACATCCCACACGGGCCCAAGCTGCTGGAGCTGCGCCCATTCCGACTTGGCAAAAGCTCCAGGCGCCATCTGTAGGAGGAGTTGATGCTCCATGGGGCGGGTGAGGGCCTCCCCTGCCCCGACGATGGGCATGGCTTCGACGATTAAAATATCGAGGGCCCCATCGCCATTTTGGTCGAATACCAAGAGGTCACTTGCATTGCTATGACTGGGAAGGAAATGTTTTATGAAGTAACCTTGGCGGTTTTCCAACCAGTAGTCTTGCATGGCCTCCGACGCGCGGGCAAAATGGTTGCCTCCGGTAGCCACCACCACATCGGGGTCGCCATCTTGGTCTAGGTCAGCCCATGCCGCAGCTATGGTTTCCGCACTGCTATCCGCAACGGTTTCCATGAGTTGAAAGGTGCGGCGCGAGCTGTCGAAGTGGTAGAGTTGGCTTTTTTGGCCAAAAGACCCGCCCAGGAACACAAGGTTGCCGTCCTTGACCTCCACGCTGGCCGCGGCAGGGCCCCATTCAGACCCGGCAAAGAGGGCCAAAGGCAGATCCAAAAAGTCCGAATACGCGTCCTCGCGATGCGCTTCTACCTCTTTGACTTCGTGCAGCTTTGTCGCTGTTGGAGGGGCCTTGGAATAGCTTTCCCGCGTGGCAGCCGGTCGCACCTCGGTGTAGGCGTTTTCCGTTAAGTCCACATTTTGCCGCGTGCCGTCGGGCCAGTACACGGTGCATGAGCGCGTGTAGGGAATTCGCACACGTGTGTCACTCGCCGAACACCAACCCCGCGTGGCCCAAACCTGCTCAGACCCTTTGGCATGGGGAACCGTCGTATAGTCCACGCGGGCTCCCAAAGCGGGAGCGCCCGAAGAGGTGCGAACATCCACCCCTACCCAAGCTGGGGGGTGGCCGTTTTCCTTTTCAAACTCCGATTCAATATCGTTTCGGTAGAGGCGAGCGACGGCATCGATGTTGTTGACAATTAAATCCAAGTCCCCGTCGTTGTCCAAGTCCGCATAGGCCGCCCCGTTGGAGTATCCGACCAAATTCAGACCCCACGCCTCGCCGCGATCTTCCAGAGCGCCAAGGGTTCCCCGATTTTCAGGGGTTTGACGAAAGGCCCGGTTGGCCGTTGCCCCTGGTGGCATCTTGGCGTAGATGTCCGAATCTGGCGCCTCCTCCGGAACCCCTGTGATGTAGTTCAAGTAATCCAGATCGTTGGGGCGGCGCTTAATGCCGTTGGTGATGAAGAGGTCCTTCACCGCGTCTTGGTCAAAATCAGCCAATAGTACCGACCACGACCAATCCGTGGCATCCACGCCCATGGCTTGCGCCACCTCGCGGTAGGCCTGGTCTTTGCCCGTCGCTAGGTGGAGATGGTTCCGAGGGTACTGATCCTGAAAGCCGTAGCTCTCCTTGTACCTGGAAATTTGGTACGGATCTGCCCCAAGCGAGCGCTTGAACGTCTCTTCATCTTCCGGACGCATGTCCAAGGTGAAGAAATCCGGCAGGCCGTTGCCATCCAGATCCGCGGCATCTACCCCCATGCTGAATTTGGAGGTGTGTGCAGCGCGTTCCGGTAGCACATTCGTGAATCGGCCTCCGCCTTGGTTGAGGTAGAGGTAGTCGTTCTCGTAAAAATCGTTGGTGATGTAGAGGTCGGGCAAACCGTCCAAATTGATGTCCTGCGCCACCACCCCCAAACCGTAGCCCATTTCGCTTTGGTAAATGCCGGACGCATGGGTGGCATCGGTGAAATGACCGGTCCCATCGTTGAGCAAAAACTGGTCTCCAGCAAGGGCGGAAGAATCCGTTCGGGCATTTGCCTGTGCAAACGACCCACTGGGATGGACCGAATGCTTTAAAATGTACACATCCAAGTCACCGTCTTGATCCGCATCCAAGAAGGCCGCCTGCTGGCAAAGCCCCTGAATGGCCAGACCGCGCTGCGCAGCTTCCTCGGTAAAATGCCCTTGGCCGTCATTGATGAATAAGGCGTTATGGCCCTCCCACCCTAAGATGCCCTGAACTTGGCTCACGTAGATGTCCACGTCGCCGTCGTTGTTGACATCTGCCAAGGTGACCCCCGTGGACCAATCCCCGGTTTTGTGAAAGCCCGAGGCCTCTGTGCCGTCCGCAAATACCCAATTGCCTTGGTTGAAAAAGAGCTTATTCTCTCCTTGGTTGCTGGTGAAAACCAGGTCCATCCAGCCGTCCCCATTGAGGTCTCCCGCGGCCACCCCTGCCCCGTTGTAGAAATAGAGGTAGTCCACAATGTTGCTGGACTCGTCTTCGCGGAGGTCGTTCCGGAAGGTGACCCCCGTTTCTGCCGGGTCCATGTCTGTGAAACCGGGCGCCTCATAGGTCAACCAAATCACCAACCCTCCTAGCACATACAGGAGGAGAAAAACAAGGACTAGGAGGAGGCGTCGACGTCCAAACATGAACTATCGTTTTTCAGCCACTTGAAAGGCCTGAACAGCGGCGTTATTGAAAGCCACAAAGAGTTTCTGACCGTTCTGTACATGCAAATCGCGCACTTGACCCTTCCAGTTCCAGCCCAGTGTGGGCAAAGGGATCGCGGCGCTGAAACGCTCCGAGGCATCGTTGGTCCCCTTCAATACGGTTCCAAAATTGGCATCGTAGCGGCCCCACTGCGGTTGGACCTCGTAGAGATTCCCGCCAAGCACCATGTCCAAAATGCCGTCGTCATCCACGTCGAGCATCGCGGCAGCGTATACCGGGGACATTTGGGCTGCCGAAGGCAGAAAATGAGGCACCAAGGTCCCGTTGTCGTTTTCCAACCACATGGATTCCATCGTGTTGATCTGCAGACGCTGGCTGCCTTTCCATTCCTCAGGGCTCAGCATGCGCTGAACGGGCACCCCTGCGTAATCTTTGTACTCGAGGAACTTCTTTTTGAATTTGGGCACTTGAGAAATGAGGTCGTGCCGCAGGACTTGGGGGTAGAGGCTGTCGCCCTTGTACTGGCAGAGGATGGGATCCGTCGCGCCGTTGTTATCAAAGTCATTCACGACGAGCGTGATGGGACGATCCATGGAGGCTTTCAATTGGCAATTCAGCCCCATATTTCCTGCAATTAGGTCCAAATCTCCGTCCCCATCGACGTCCACCTTGGTTAAGCTGGACCACCAGCCCTGGATGGCACGATCGTCCCCGGTGTCGTACCAGCTAGGTTCCAGGGCTTCAGCGCGCTCCCAGCCCTTAGGGCCGTACTGCCAGCACTGGATGGCCATGAATTCGCCGGCTATGACCAACGTCGGCTGCCCCAGGTCCAGGACTTGAGCGGCCGTGACCATGCCCAGTTCTTGGAAGGCATGGTCCATGGTGAACTGGCCGTTGCCGAGGTTTTTGAGGTAGTAGGACGTTGGCAATTTTCCGTAGGCGCCGGGCTGAACACGGGCTCCGATGAAGAGGTCCTGGTCCCCGTCTTGGTCTGCATCCATCGCTACAACGGTACTCGTAGAGATCCAAAGCGCGGGCTGTGGGTACTTGGAAGCTACATAGCGGCCGCCTTCCCGGATGTAGAGATGGTCCAGGAGCAAATCCGATTCGGCGCCGACTTCCGCGGAACCGGTGCCTACGTACAGGTCCAAATCTCCATCGCCATCCGCGTCAAAGAAGGTGGCGCAACGGTCTTCCGACGCTTTGACTTGCTCAAAGGACTGCGCTAGCCGGAAACCTCCCGAACGGTCCCCGTAGAAGAGCGCACCGGCTTGATCCCGAGCACCGCAGACATACACATCCTCCACCCCGTCGCCATTGACATCCGCCCAGGCCATTTTGGGGCCTTCGGAGCTGAGCATCTGAGGAATCAGGCGCTCGCGGTCAAAATGGGAGAAGGGGTTTTCCACGTGTACGAAGGCGGGTGCTGTGGCGCGCTGTATCAGTGCGGGGGCGGGCGTTTGGACCACCCACGATGCGGTGGCTTCCGACTGCAGGAGTGTCATGCTTTGATTGCGCAAGGGCCCTGCGATGAAGCTGCGGCGGCCATTGGGCCAGCGAATGACCAAAGAATCCAAGGAGGCCTCACCCAATCCCAAGTGAATACGCGGATCCACCGACGATTGGAAGCCTTTCATGGGCACCTGCTCGGCGTAGTGTATGGCCCCGTCGCTGTAACCATAGACTTGGGCACCCACGGCGAGGGTATTCCCCCCCTCCCCTTTCAAGGTCAGCTGCAACCAGCCGTTGTGGGCGCGGAGGGTTTCGGCGTTGTTTCGGAACGCAAAGGCCTCCATGTTCAAGTTGTTGACCAGCAGGTCCAAATCGCCGTCGTTGTCCAAATCGGCATAGACCGCCCCGTTGGAATGACTGGGAATTTCCAAGCCCCAAAGCAGGGTAGTTTTCGCAAACGTGCCTCCTTCGGCCAGAGTGTTTCGAAACGCATAATTGGGAATGCGCGTGGAGGGCATCGCGTCAATCAGCTCCTTGAAATTCACCCCATCCTTGGTCACAATGGAGCGCATGGTTTGCTCGTTGGAGATGTAGTTGATGAAATCCTGGTCGGTCAAATCGCGTTCGATGCCGTTGGACACATAGATGTCGCGGTAGCCGTCATTGTCTAGGTCCATGATGAGCGCGCCCCAGGACCAATCCGTGGCATGGGTGCCCGCCATTTCGCCTATTTCACTAAAGCTGCCATCACCGTTGTTGAGGTGGAGCATGTTGCGATTAAACTGGTGGTGGTAGCCCCACTTTACCTTTTGGCTGTAGGTCGCCCAATTCTCAAACGTGGTCGTCTGCTTTAAGCGTTTATCCGGTTCCGGCAGCATATCTGTCACAAAGATGTCCGGGTGCGCATCGTTGTTGATGTCCGCCATATCCGCACCCATGGAGGCAAAACTGGTGTGCGCCATCAGCGCTTCCCCAGACTCCTTGAACGTCCCGTTCTGCTGGTTGATGTAGACGTAGTCCTTTTCGAAGAAGTCGTTGGAGATGTAGAGGTCAAGCCAGCCGTCGCCGTTGATATCGCCTACCGTGGCCCCCAAGCCAAAACCAATTTCGGATCCCAAGATCCCGGCTTCTTCGCTCACATCGCTGAAATGGCCGTTTTCGTTGCGGTAGAGCTTGTCGCCGCCTTCGGGATCTCGTTCTGTTCTAAGGTCGCGCTCGAGGTTAAAGCTGCCAATGGCGCGGAAGGAATTGTTCAACACGTAAAGGTCCAAATCTTGGTCGCCATCGTAGTCGAAGAACACGGCGTGAGTGCTCAATCCTTTGTCTGCCACGCCGTAGGCTTCCGCCTCTTCTTTAAACGTACCATCGCCCTGGTTGATGAAGAGTTCATTGCTTCGGTCCGACCCCGCTATATCGCCCGCATTGCACACGTAAATATCCAGCCAACCGTCTGCATTGACGTCCGCCATGGTCACGCCTGTGCTCCATGCCTGCTGGCCTTCTGCTCCCGAATTCTTGGATTCTTCAAATTTCCAGCCCCCTCGGTTGAGGAAGAGCTTGTTTGGGCCTTGGTTGGCGGTGTAGTAGACGTCGACCCACCCATCGTTGTTGACGTCGCCCACAGCGATACCGCCTCCGTTGTAGTAGTTGCGGTAATTGAACACATTGAAGTCCTGGTCGTAGTTCAGCTGGTTGGTGAATTTCAATCCTGTAGCCGCGTTGGGCATCAGCGAGAAAAGCTGATCCCCAACGGGCGGAAGTTCGGGCTGGCAGGCCATCAAAACGGCGCCGGTTAGCAGGAGGTAGAAACGCGTGTGCATGGTCGAATGCATCCTAAGGGGTAGTTGAAAAAAAAAGGGAGGAAACCCGAAGGCTTCCTCCCAAAATTAAGCCGAAACGCAGGCTTAGTATCCAGGGTTTTGCTCCAAGTTGGGGTTAGCACCCAAAGCGGAAGCAGGGATGGGGAACAACTTGGTGTACGCTGGAGATGCGTCCTTGTTGGTCCATGCATCGTTGAACTTGCCGTAGCGGATCAAGTCCATGCGGCGAACAGCTTCCCAAGCCAATTCGAAGCCACGCTCCAAAAGGATAGCGTCAGCATCTACTGAGCTTAAGGCAGCAACACCAGCACGGGCGCGAACTTGGTTCACCAAAGGCAATGCATCACCTGCATTTCCTTGACGGACCAAAGCCTCAGCCTTCATCAACAATACATCGGCGTAACGAACGATCGCGTAGTCGTTGCCCGCATCGCCACCATTTTGGTTGGCGTCTACTTGCCACTTCATAACACGAACACCGTTAGACTCGGTAGCACCCGTGATCGGTGCGTTCAGCGTGAAGTCCAAGGGGTTGCCCTGACGGTCGGTCAAAGCGGCACCCGTGAAGAAATCGTACTGCTGACCGATCAAGAAGATGCTGTCGCGGATATCGTTGGCGTGATCAAACGTGTTGTAGAACTCTGCAATCGTACAGAAGCCGTTCCAAGGAGAAGCGGGCAACTGGTTGTAGTGCATCGTACGCATGTTGATCGTCAAGCCCATATCACCCGCTTGGGTGTTGGGTACTACGAAGATGTTCTCGGGAGAGGTGTGGTTGTCTACTACGAAGTTGTCGAAGTAGTTCGCAGGCAAGCTGTGTACACCAGAGTTGATGATGGCATCAGCGTGCTCAACGACCTTGCCCCACTGAGCTGTACCAGCGTACACTTCAGCGTTCAAGTACAAACGGGCCAACAAGCCGTGTGCAGAGTTCTTGGTGACACGACCGTATTGGTCTGCGGTGTGACCGGCAGCCAAATCAGGCAATGCAGCATTCAACTCAGACTCGATGAAGCTGTACACTTCGGCACGGCTCTTACGAGCGGGCAAGTTGCTAGGATCGATGTTCTTGCCTTCTTCCAAGATGGGTACACCACCGAAGCAGTCCATCAACTGGAAGTAGTAGTACGCGCGAAGAACGCGAGCTTCAGCCTTGAGCTGAGCCTTGCTGTACTGGCTGAACAACGCATCGTCAGCCGTTTCCAACACACCCAAGAAGGCGTGGGTTTGGGCCAAACCAGCGTTGGCATCGTTCCAAAGGCCTACGATGTGGCCGTTGGTCGTACCCCAGTTGTGCTGGTGCAATTCGCGCCATACACCTCCGTCACCCCAGTCACCACCGCGGGTGGGAACCATGGTTTCATCGGAAGAAACTTGAGATACGTTGAAGTAGCTCCACAACCAAGGACGCATACGACCGTAGCAGTTGACCAGCACGGAGTAGTAGTCCTCTTCAGTTGAGAAGAAGTTGTCCGAGGTGATGTCCTCGAAGAGATCCTCGTCCAGGTTGGTACAACCTTGGAAGGAAGCCATGGAGATGGCTGCCGCGAAGAGGATGCTTGCTTTTACAAAACGCTTCATTTCTCTTGATTACTTAAAGTTAAATTTCAAATTCAGGCTCACCGTCTTAGAACGGGGGTACTGAGCGTAGTCGATACCTGCAGAGGGGACCAGACCGTTGTTGGCGATAGTCGTCAACTCAGGGTCAAAGCCGGTGTACTTGGTAGCGATCCACAAGTTCTGACCTACCAAACCAACGTAGGCTGAGTTGAAGATCTTAGAACCTTCTACGTTCAAAGTCTTACCCAAGGTTACGTTGTCCAAGCGGAGGAAAGAACCGTCTTCGATCCACTGTGAAGAGTAGGTAGGCGTCTCAGACAAGCCCATACCGTTGCTCAACGCAGGAGCCAACAAGTTGATGTTGGTGTTCAAGTTGTCCAAGGTGGTGTATTCCATGCCGAGGTTGTTGAACACGTCCATGCCTTGTGCGCCACGGAAGAAGATGTTGAACGTCCAGTCCTTGTACTTCACGTTGCCCAAGAGGCCGTAGGTGAAGTCAGGCTGAGCTACACCAATAACGCCTTGTTCAGTAGCGTAGATAGCGTTGCCGTTGGCATCGTAGCCTTCGAATACGTTACCGTAGAAAGAACCGTAGCGGAAGCCGGGCTCCAAACGCTGAGCGTATGCACCAGACTGACCAGCACCAGAGATGGGGCCCGTCAAGATCAACTCGTTGGTACCGATGTTGTCGATGACCAAGTTGCTGTGTGAAAGGTTCACACCCAAATCAACCATCAAGTCGCCGGTAGACACCAAAGCGGTGTTCAAAGAGAGGTCGAAACCGCTGTTAGACGTCTGACCTACGTTAGCCAGCAAGGTGTTAGCCACAGAGGGAGAAGGAGCGGGAACTTCCAACAACAAGTCGGTCGTCTTCTTGGTGAAGTAGTCCAAGCTACCGTAGATCTTGCCGTTCTTCAATTCGAAGTCAACACCTACGTTGGTAGAAGAGGTCTGCTCCCAACGGAGGTTGGGGTTACCAGGGCTCAAGAAGCCAGTACCAGCAGCCACTTGGCCACCAATTACAGCGCTAGAACCGGTACCGATACGAGCGATAGAGTTGTAGACACCGATAGCTTCGTTACCTACGACACCCCAGCCAGCACGCACCTTCAAGTCGGTGATGGTCTCGTTATCCTTCAAGAAACCTTCTTCAGACAAGCGCCATGCGAATGCAGCAGAAGGGAACAAGCCCCACTTGTTGTCCGCACCGAACTTAGAAGAACCGTCACGACGAACAGACGCAGTCAAGATGTACTTGCCAGCGATGTCGTAGTTGGCACGACCGAAGAAAGAGATCAAACGGCTGCGGCCACGGAATGAGTACTTGTCGCCCAATTCGGCCAAACCGCCGCCGTCCAAGTTGTTGTACGAGTAGTTGTCCGTAACGAACTGCTTGGCGCGCGCACCGAAGCCTTCGAAGTCCAACTGCTGCCAAGAGTAACCTGCCATCAAGGTCAAGGGGTTGCCCAAGAGGTCCTTGTTGTAGTTCAAGTAGGATTCCAAAACTCTAGAAGCGTTTTCACCAAACTTCTGAGCAGCGATACCATTGTCCGCCTGACCGTAAGGAGTCGCCCTAGGCAAGTAGGTCTTACGAATCGTGTTGTAACGCTCGTAACCGATGTTCATACGGCCCGTCAAACCAGCTACGTAGCGGTTCAAATCCAAATCAGCGAAGCCGTTCAATTGAATGCTGTTGCTGCGCGCAACGTCATCAATTTCCAAAGCAGCCTGAACAGGGTTACGGATAGCGAAGGTGAACTCGCGGTAGCTGCCGTCTGCATTGTAAACGGGCTCCGTGGGGTTCATTTTCATCATGTTGGTGAACAAACCACCGGTGTAACCACCCGTCTGAGTGTATGGGCTGAGGTCGTCATCGATCAAGGCAACAGCCATGTTCATGCCGAGGTTCAACATACCATCCAACGTGGTTTGGTTGACATTCATACGTGACGTAACACGCTGCGTACCAGAAGAAAGTACAACACCTTGCTCGTCGTAGTAGCCCAAAGAGAAACGGTAGTTGCTCTTGTTGGTACCACCGTTGATAGAGATGTCATGTGAAGAGGTAGAACCTTGCCGGAAGATTTCGTCTTGTCAGTCGGTGCTTGCAGAACCCAAGACGTTGCCCAAGCCGTACTGGCTAACAGCCGCCTTATACTCGTCTGAAGACAAGAGGTCCAGCTTCTTGGAGACATTAGCCACACCGTAACGGTAGGCGTAGTCTACGTTCATTTTACCTGCACGGCCTTTCTTGGTAGTGATCAAGACAACACCGTTAGCACCACGAGCACCGTAGATGGCCGTGGCAGATGCGTCCTTCAATACCGTGATAGACTCAATGTCAGCAGGGTTCAAACGGTTCAAAGCGCTCTTGGTAGAACCGCCTGACTCGTATTCACCACCACCCATCGTTGAGCTTACCTGAACAGGCATACCGTCGATCACGTAGAGAGGTTCGTTGCTCGAAGAGATAGAGGTACCACCACGAACGCGCACGCTAACCCCAGATCCGGGCTCACCGTTGGTCGTAGACACCTGGACACCCGCTGCCTTACCCTGGATCAGGGCTACAGGCGATGCGATAGCACCCTGGTTGAAGTCCTCAGAACTCACAGAGGCTGAAGAGCCCGTCAAGTCCTTCTTCTTTACCGTACCGTAACCGATAACGACTGCTTCTTCCAACTGAGCAACGTCTTCAGCAAGTGAAACGTTGAGGGAAGCTCCAGCAACCGCTACCGCCTTCGTACGATAGCCAATTGTAGAGAACACCAGCGTAGCGCCGTTGTCTGCAGAGATTTTGTACATCCCCGATCCATCGGTCACTGCTCCGCCAGCAGTTCCTTTTACAGTTACAGATACGCCGGGAAGGGCTTCGCCCGAGGCAGCATCCGTAACCTTACCCGACACAGACTGAGCAAAAGCTGCAGCGCTGGCCAGCACAAACAAGCCGAGCGACCAGAGCCACTTGCTTGCTGAGGGTTTTGAGTAATTCATGCGTTGATGAGTTAAGGTTAGGGTACCAATATTAGGAAAATTTTTAATAAGTGTACATCGTACATTAACTTTCTTTGAAAAACTTTTTTTCACTGCTGTTGAAAACCGATAGGAATCGACCGCTTTGGCTTTTAATTCCCATGGTGGCTGGATTTGAGGACTGTAGCGATTTCCAACAGGGTTTATTTTGGTGCGTAGTACTATAATGTATATTTGACATTCTTTGGTTGGAAAATTGGATTTTCTTTTAGTACTTTGGACCATAACAAAGAAGACCTCCCTAGACCGCCCCATCCAAAATGCCTGCCCTACCCGACTACAGCCCCGTAGACACCTTGAACCACCCGGACATCGCCGAGTACTTTTCCTTTGGCATCTCGGTTGACTGTGTGGTGTTTGGCTACGACGGGAAGGATGTAAAAGTTTTACTCATTGAGCGGGGTACCGATCCCTACCGCGGCTACCAAGCCATTCCGGGCGACTTGGTTCACCCACGTGAAGACGCCGTAACAGCTACACAACGGGTCCTGCGCGACTTGACCGGCTTGAAAGACGTCTACCTCGAGCAGCTGCAAACGTTTGCCAGCGTTAACCGTCACCCGCTCGGGCGTGTCGCAACCATCGCCTATTATTCCTTGCTGAAAATTGGCGACTACAACCCGCGCCCCTCTTCGTGGGCGACGGCAGCGCAATGGACGCCGATCCAGGATTTGGGCGATATGGCTTTTGACCACAAGGAAATCTTTAATGCAGCCCTTGAGCGCCTCCAGACGAAGGTGCGCCAAAAACCGATTGGCTTTGAGCTGCTGCCTGAAGAGTTTACCCTGGCGGACCTCCAGCATTTGTATGAGACCTTGCTCAATACCGAATTTGACAAGGCCAACTTCCGAAAGAAAATCCTTGCCATGGATCTGCTCATAGCCTTGGACAAGACTCAAAAAGCGGTTCGCCACCGTCCCGCTCGCCTCTACCGTTTTGACCCCGCCCGTTACGAAGCACTTTCCAAGCGCGGCTTTCACTTTGAACTCTAATGGTTTGTTTGTTCGTTAGCACTCAATTGCAAAAACACCCAAACCCCCGAACTCCCTAACCCCCTAGCTCCTAACTCTCTAACCCCACACGTATGACCGGCACCTTTGAATT
>Ga0181590_10002973_pt1 | contig 14217 bp, 14 predicted proteins | sample 071ome_34_FD_132446 | JGI IMG/M metagenome (GOLD analysis project Ga0181590, IMG submission 132446) | Coastal salt marsh microbial communities from the Groves Creek Marsh, Skidaway Island, Georgia - 071411BT metaG (megahit assembly) | ecosystem: Environmental > Aquatic > Marine > Intertidal... | reverse complement strand
TTATTTCATCCTGCGGGTCGGGATGACGAAAGACAGGCAAGCCAAAAGTGGCTTCGGTGATAAAAATATCGCACGGAACAACTTCAAAGGGCGCACAGGTGGGATCTAACTTTCGCTTGTAATCGCCTGCGGCTATCAGCCGGGTTTGGTTATGCTCCAGAATAATCTGGGCGCTGCCCAATATATGGCCAGATGGTGCCATGCCAATTTGCACATCGCCAAGCTGCATCGTCTGGCCATAGCCAAGCGGTGTGTTTATCACGGCAAAATCATCGCCATAGCGCGCCGCCATAATAGCCAGCGTTTCGGGGGTGGCGATCACCTGATGATGACCGGGACGGGCATGATCGGCATGGCCATGGGTAATAAGGGCTGTCTGGCACGCCGATAAGGGGTCGATATGCGCACCGGCTGGCAGAACAGACAATCCTTTTTTATCTATCTTTACCCAATCCATAGCTGGAGGCTGGCCTGTTGTTGCGTTATGTCATGCCGAATAGTTTTTGCACGATCAGTCTATTTTTTTTCTGTACCAAACAGCTTGGCGAAATCTTCATTGCTGATGGATTTTAAATCCTCGCGCCAATCCTCGCCCACAGCCCCGCCTTTCTGAACGGCTGGACGTGCCAGCAATTTCTTGCGCCAGGCTTGTACATACGGATAGTCATTTATATCCACATTTTGCCGCTCATAGCTGCGTGTCCAGGGCAGGATGGCGATATCTGCGATGGAATAGCTATCGCCTGCAACAAATGGATGGGCAGAAAGCCGCTTATCCAGCACCCCGTAAAGGCGGTTAGCCTCTTTTGAATAACGCGTCATCGCATAGTCAATACGTGTTGGGGCATAAAAATTAAAATGATGGGCTTGCCCTAGCATGGGCCCAAAACCGCCCATTTGCCACATCAGCCATTCATGCACCTGTGTTTGGGCGCGGATATCATCTGGCATCAACTGGCCTGTCTTTGCTGCCAGATATAATAATATCGCCCCGGATTCAAATACCGAAATGGGCTGACCGTCCGGACCATCATGATCGATAATCGCTGGCATTCGGTTATTCGGGGAAAAAGCCAGAAATTCAGGCTTGAACTGATCGCCCTTGCCGATATTCACAGCAATCGCCTGATAGGCCAGCCCCATTTCTTCCAGAGCGATAGAAATTTTTTGTCCATTCGGAGTTGGCCAGTAATATAAATCGATCATGTCAATCTGCGCCTTACGCTTTACAACTTTTTAATCGGTCTTTTCCCTATTGGGTTTATGCCGATCTGGATTAGATATAAAGATAATATAGACGATTAAACAGGCTTATCTATGGCTTTGCCAAAACAATTTCTGGACTGGTTCAAAGCCAGAGGATGGACAGCCCATCCCCACCAGCATCAGATTGTCGAAAAAACAGCTGACGGTCACCCGGTCTTGCTGGTCGCCCCGACCGGGGCAGGCAAAACCTTGTCGGGTTTTCTGCCCAGCCTGATAGATTTAGCCCATACCCCTTTTGAAGGGCTGCATACGCTATATTTATCACCACTCAAGGCGCTGGCAGTTGATATTGCCCGAAATCTGGAAAGCCCGATAGAGGAAATGGGGCTGGATATCACCATTGAAACGCGCACAGGTGATACACCGCAATCCAAACGCAATCGCCAGCGCACCGCCCCGCCCAATATCTTGCTGACCACCCCTGAATCGCTGGAATTGATGTTAAGCTGGCCAGAAGCTGATAAATTATTTGGCCAATTACGCTATATCATTATTGATGAAATTCATTCTCTGGTTGGCAATAAAAGGGGTGATTTATTATCCCTGTCTCTTGCCACTTTACGAGGCCTTGCCCCCTCCAGCCTGAGCATTGGGCTATCTGCTACCATCGCCAAACCAGAAGAAATGCGTGGCTGGCTGGCAACAGATACAGGCTGTGTGGAAATCGTTCAGCCGCGCCTCGATAAAAAAATACATATCGATATTCTGGAAACAGCCGATAGCTATCTGCCATGGGCAGGTCATAGTGCGCTTTATGCCGCTGCGGAAATTTATGCTCTGATAAAGGCCAATCGCCCCAGCCTGGTTTTTGTCAATACACGAGCACAGGCTGAAATGATGTTTCAGGCATTATGGCGCGAAAATAATTTGAATTTGAAAATTGGCCTGCATCATGGCTCTCTGGATGTTGGCCAGCGCCGGCGTATCGAAGCGGCGATGGCAGGTTCTGAACTGGATGCGATTGTCGCCACCTCCTCTCTGGATTTGGGCATTGACTGGGCAGATATCCAGCTGGTTATCCAAATTGGCGCCCCCAAAGGCACCTCCAGGCTGATCCAGCGTGTTGGCAGAGCTGGCCATCGCCTGGATACCCCCAGCAAGGCGGTCATTGTGCCTGCCAATCGATTTGAAGTGCTCGAAGCACTGGCAGCCCGCCTGGATGTCGAGGCCAGAATCCTGGATGATATATCCGTCCATGAGGGCGCACTGGATGTATTAAGCCAGCATATTGTCGGCCGGGCGGTCGCTGGCCCTTTTGATAGTGACGGTCTGTATAAGCAGATAATAACCGCCCCGCCATACCGAAATTTACCCAAGGAACAGTTTGATAAAGTTCTGGATTTTGTAGCAACAGGCGGATATGCGCTCGCCCATTACACACAATTTCAACGCCTTGTAAGAGGGGTAGACGGGCTATGGCGGCTCACATCGCGCCAGGTGGCTACCAGATGGCGGATGAATATCGGAACGATTGTGGAAACCTCTACCATGAAGGTGCGAATGAAAGGCGGCCCACCTCTTGGCGATATTGAAGAATATTTTGTCCAGAGCCTGAGCGCCGGGGACAGCTTTATCTTTGCTGGCCGGATTTTGGAATATGTTGGCACACAGGCACAGCAAGTTATCGTACGCCCCTGCCAGGCAAGCGAGCCAAAAGTCCCGGCCTATGCTGGCGGGCGCCTGCCCATTAGCCCCGGCCTTGCAGTGCGGGTGCGCAGCCTGTTGCAAGACAGGGAATTACACAGCTATCTGCCAGAACAGGTGCGCGAATGGCTACGCCTGCAAGCCGAAAACTCTACCCTGCCGCCAGCGGACAAGCTATTGATAGAGACCTTTAAGCGTGGGCAGAAATATTATATGGCCGCCTATGGTTTTGCCGGGCGCAATGCCCATCAAACGCTGGGTATGCTGCTGAGCCGGCGAATGGAGCGCGAAGGCTATGGGCCGCTTGGGTTTGTTGCCACCGATTATGCTATTGCGATATGGTCGCGCCATCTGGTTACCCGGCCGGAAACCTTATTTTCCAGCGATATTCTTGGCGATGATCTGGAGGAATGGATGGCCGAATCAACCATGCTGAAGCGCAGCTTCTGGCAGGTTGCCATCATCGCCGGCCTGATCGACAAGCGCGCCCCTGGTAGCGAAAAAACCCAGAAACAGGTCACCATTAATTCCGATTTGATTTATGATGTATTGCGCAGCCATCAACCCGATCATCTATTGCTGGAAGCCACACGCCAGGATGCGGCACGCGGCCTGACAGATATTCATCGGCTGGCAGAATTGTTGACCCGGTTTGATGGCAATATCCTGCATAAAAGCCTGTCTCGCATCTCGCCCCTATCTGTCCCGTTATTGCTGGAGGTGGGACGCGAGGCGGTGACCGCCTCTGCAGTGGATGATCTGCTATCGGATTTGGAAAAAACGCTGCTGGAAGAAGCCTTTGGCAGTGCAGAAACGTTGCCAGCAGAAACACAGCATCAAGGCCAGCTATTATGATAGATTTTGCCCGGTTAACGCGATGAGCAAGCCACAGATGGATAAAGGGAAATTATATATCGAGACCCGTTTTTGCGGGGTGGAAATCCAGCTTTATGCAGATGGCAGCCTATATCTGCCAGATAGCGGCCTGCTGGTTATTTCTGATCTGCATCTGGAAAAGGGGCAGGCCCAATCGCTTGCCGCCCCTTTGCCCGGATTTGATACAGATGCAAGTCTGGCAAAACTATCTGCGGCAATTGAACGTATCAAGGCTAAAGAGGTTATTTTTTTAGGAGACAGTTTTCATACAAATCAGCAAGCCTTTCAGTTGCCGGAGATATATCAAAAACAGCTGAGAAAATTGGCAAAGGACAGAGCGTTCATCTGGATTACAGGAAATCATGACAGTGAACTGCCTGATTTTTTGCCAGGAAGGGTTTTGCCAAACACAACAGCTGCGGGTCTGTATTTCACCCATCAAATCGGGGCAGATGAGGCTAAAATTTCCGGTCTGATATGCGGGCATTATCATCCAAAAGCCCGGCTTTCGCTCCAACTGAGGCGGTTAAGCGGGCGGTGTTTTATTCAAGATGAGAGCCGCATGATCTTGCCAGCCTTTGGCGTATTTACCGGCGGGCTGAATATTCTGGATCCGGCCATACAGAACTTGCTGGGAAAATCGCAACAGGCACATTTCTGTCATGCAGGCAGAATTTACACATTTCCGGTAGACCGCAAGGTCTTCTTGAAGCGCTAGGACAAGGTTAGGCAGATTTTTAAAAAGCAAATCCGCCATCAAATGAAAAGGGACAGGGCAGATGCGAATAGCGGTAATAGGCGGTGGTGTTTCAGGGCTGGGGGCAGCCTGGCTGGCAAGCAAGAAACATCATGTAAAATTATATGAAAAAGCCCCGCGTATTGGCGGCCATGCCCATACAGTAGATGCCCATTTTGGCAATCAGAAAATCGCTGTGGATACCGGCTTTATTGTTTATAATGAGGCCAATTATCCCAATCTGATAGGCCTGTTTGATGCGCTGGACGTTACCACCATTCCGACCGATATGTCCTTTTCGGTATCCTTGCGCGACCAGCAATTTGAATATGAAGGCTCTCTTCGCGGCTTGCTGGCACAAAAATCCAACCTGTTAAAGCCGCGTTTCTGGTCGATGCTGTCTGGCCTGATAAAATTTTACCGCACCGGAATGGCCGAAAAAGATAAAGGCCCGGCAGGCGAAACGCTGGCAGGCTTTATCAAAAGATGCAATCTGCCAGATGCCTTTGTAGAAGACCATCTATTGCCGATGGGGGCGGCGATATGGTCTTGCCCGGCAGAAACGATGCTGGATTATCCGGTGCGCTCTTTCCTGCAATTTATGGATAACCACCGGCTGATGGATTTTACCGGCCGGCCAGCCTGGCGCACGGTAAAGGGCGGTTCGCGCCAATATGTTGAAAAAATGGTCGCTGTTCTGGGCGATGCGATAGAGCTGGAAACACAGATTACCTCTATCCGGCGCGAGGCTGGCGGGGTCGTGCTAACCATAAAAGGACAGGGAGAACTCTGGTATGATTATGCCATTATGGCCGCCCATGCAGATGAAAGCCTGGCGCTGATAGAAGATGCCAGCAAAGAAGAACGCGATATTCTCTCCAGCTTTTCCTTTTCCGACAATCACGTCATTTTGCATTCTGACCCTTCGCTGATGCCCAGAAGACGTGGCGCATGGGCGGCATGGAACTATCTGGAAAATAGCGATAAAACGCTGGCTGTTACCTATTGGATGAACCGCTTGCAAAGTCTGGAGGAAAAATATCCCCTCTTTGTCACCCTCAACCCTGAAACTCGCCCGCAAGCAGATTTAATCCACCGGGAAATCGATTATCAGCATCCCGTTTTTGACAGCAAAGCCATTCAGGCACAACAGAATTTACCCGAAATTCAGGGCAGAAACGGACTATTCTGGTGCGGGGCATGGACAGCCTATGGCTTTCATGAAGATGGGCTGAAATCAGCTGTTTCCGTGATAAAGAGCCTGAATATTGATATCCCCTGGAACAGCCCGACAAAAGCGGTTGCACCTGTCAGGCCACTTCGAACAGAAGAGTTGCAAGGCAAACCTGCCTGATAGTAGAGTTTAACAGGGATTAAAAGGCCGGCTATTTATGCAGACAGACGCTTGTCAAATTGTTACATCACAAATAACCCATACACGTTATGGGCCGCCCGCTCATCTGTTGCACCGCGCTGGTCTGTCTATTCTGATAGATCTGGACAGGCTGGAGGCAGCCGATAGGCTGAGTGCCTTTTTTTCTGTTAACCGCTTTAATCTGTTTTCTTTTTATGAAGGCGATTTTGGCATTAACCATAAATCGCGTGCCGACAGGCCACCCAGAGCGATGCCGCTTGCCAGCTATATACGTGCGCTGGCTGTCCCCTATCTTGGGGGCCGCGAAATTGCCGCGATAAAGTTGCTGGCCTTCCCGCGTATTCTGGGCATCGCTTTTAACCCGATCACCATCTATCTGTGTTATGATGCAAAAAACCGGCCCTGTTTTTATGTTTATGAAGTGCATAATACCTTTGGTGATGCCCATTCCTATATCAGCGTGATAGATGCAAGCGGCCAGCATATCTTGCAAAAGGTGGATAAAAAGCTGCATGTGTCACCATTTTTTGACCTGCAAGGCTATTACCGGCTATCGGTAAAGCAGCGCGGCAATAATTTGATTGTGCTGGTAAATTATGCCCGCGACAAACAGCAGCTTTTAACCGCCCGCTTGCAAGGAAAAATACAACGCCTGACCAGCCTCAGCCTGTTACAAGCATTATTTATCAAGGGGTTTTGGCCACTTCGCCCCCTATTTTCCATTCATTTAGAAGCGGTGAAATTATTTTTGAAAAAATGCCGCTTTTACAAGCGCCCTTCCCCGCCTTCAAAACACGCCACCTTGGCATCTCCCCTCAAACAGGAAAAAGAGCACGCATAACATGATGATGTTTACCGGTCACAGCCTGAAAGAACAGGCCTTTTTAAAATTGCTGTCTCATCTGGAATTTGGAGAGTTGGATCTGACCCTGCCAAATGGGCAAAAACATTCTTTTAAAGGCCATCAACCAGGGCCTCATGCGCGGCTGGAATTAAAATCCGCAAGAGCGATAACCCGCCTGTTATCCGATGGCAAGATGGGCTTTTGCGAAAGCTATATGGCAGGCGAGCTGGAAAGCGATAATCTGGCTGCTCTGATACAGCTAGCTGTTTTGCATGACCGCTATATTGAAGAAAATTTATCTTTTGGCCGATTGCAAACCCTGTTTCGCAAGCTCTTGCACTGGCGCAACCGCAATAACAAGCAAGGCTCACGCCGGAACATTACCTATCATTATGATCTGGGTAATCAGTTCTATGAAAAATGGCTCGATAATACAATGACCTATTCTTCGGCTATTTTTGCCAGCGATGAAGAGAAGCTGGATGCTGCCCAGCGCCGCAAATATGAAAGGCTGGCTGATCTGGCAGATATACAGCCAGGCGATAAAGTGCTGGAAATTGGCTGTGGATGGGGCGGGTTTGCCGAATATGCCGCAGCAGAGCGCGGGGCGATCATTGACGGCATCACTATCAGCCAGGCCCAGCATGATTTTGCCACACGCCGCCTTGCCGATGCCGGACTATCCGATAAAGCCCATATCCGTATGTGCGATTACCGCGATCTGGATCAGCGCTATGACAAGATTATCTCTATTGAGATGTTTGAGGCTGTCGGCGAGGCCTATTGGCCAATTTATTTCCAGACCCTTTCAAAATGTTTGAAAACAGGTGGCAAAGCTGCCCTGCAGGTCATAACCATTGATGATTCTGCTTTTTATGAATATAAATCCCAGCCCGATTTTATTCAGAAATATATTTTCCCGGGCGGGATGCTGCCTTCGATGAAAGTCCTGGAAAGCCCGCTTGCCTTTGCCGGGCTAAAGCTGGATCGCCATGACGGGTTTGGGCTGGATTATGCGCGCACTTTGGCCTTTTGGCGCGAAAAATTCCTGTCCGCCTGGCCAGAACTCAGCCAGATGCGCAAATTTGATGACCGCTTCAAGCGGATGTGGGAGCTGTATTTATGCTATTGCGAGGGCGGCTTTCGGGCTGGCATGATCGATGTCAAACAAATGCTGATATCGCATAAGTGAAATAGCTTTTCAACAGATGAAAACCCCTGATCCGGGCAGAAATGCAACACGTAAAGGTCGTGTAACTGTTTTTGATCAGAGTGTTTTTCCATGTCGCCAGATGGCATCCCGACAAGTTTGAATTTAAATGCCGATACATTTGATCCGGTACGATTTTTTAGCGGAAAATTTGTCGCGCAAGGTATGTTTGTTGACCGTTTCGGCAGCGTTCAGCGCCGTTTTGCGGCAGAAATTAATTGCCGGGCGAATGATAATCAAACCGAGCTGCATGAGGCCTTTATCTATGATAATGGCGAAACAGAACAGCGTATTTGGGTCATCAAAAAAAATGAGGATGGCAGCTATATTGCTGATACAGATGATGTGGCCGGCCATGCCCATGGCGAGGTAAATGGGCCTGTCTTTAAAATGCGCTATGATTTCTTTTTAACCATGTTTGGGCGGCGGGTAAAAGTGCGCTTTAATGATATTATGGTGCGCCAGACAGATACCACCATCCTGAACCGGGCGAAGGTTTCTAAATTCGGGCTATTGCTAGGCGAACTTGTGATCACCTTTACCAAAGCGGGCTAGGAGAAGCTGATTTTATAAAAAAAATTACCAGTTTTTATATTTTTTCGGCAAAGCAAACAGCCCCAGTAATTTTCCCACAAACCAGCCGGCAACCGGAATATGCCGTAATAGCTGATGGGCGCTATCCCAATGATCATGATGGGCCAGCAACAGCCCTGCCTCATCAAAGACAAGCTCGCTCAACCCTACCAGCCTTACCTCAAAAGAGGGGCGCGATTTCAAACATCCCGTCATCTCCCATTTGATATAGCCTGCCTGTTCAGAAGCGGCCACATCCAGTATCGCAAAGGCTGGCCTGTCCATCACCGCAAACATATGGACAAAAATAGCGATAAATTCTTGCCTGCCGCGCAAAATATTAAAGGGATCGGTAAAGACAACCTCTTCACTAAGTCTTGCCTCCAGCTGGTCAAGCGTATCCGGCGACAGGGCAGCAAACAGGCCGGCATAATTTTTGGTAAGGGTGTAAAGGTCTATCTCGGCCTCCTGATGGTAAGATGGCGCGTTCTAGTCCGGCTGATGATTTGTAAATTTTGCCATCAGCTTTAGATAGCTTTTTGCCGGCAGTAAACGCAACCATTTCATCTTACGAACAAATCTCTTTGGAAAGGCGATCTCGAACGCATCCGAGCGCAACCCCTTCAAAACCAGCCGGGCCGCCTCATCACTGGAAATCAGATCCGGCATCACAAAATCATTTACCGCTGTAGCTTCTGTTTCCACAAAGCCCGGATTGATAATCTGAATTTTTATCCCCTTTGGCGCTAAATCAAAATAAACCGATTCCGCGAGGTTCTGCACCGCTGCCTTGCTAGGCCCATAGGCAGAAGAACGCGGCAGGCCGCGATAGCCCGCCACCGACGCCATAAAGGCAATATGCCCAGTTTTTCTTGCTATCATTGCCGGAATTAGCCCGTCCAGACAATGCAAAATACCTGTATAATTGACCGCTATATGCCGGTTATAGGCAGCCAGGTCAAATTCAGCTGCATTGACAGGCTGATAGATACCAGCATTTAACACCGCAATATCTACCGTGCCATTTTCCGCTTTGGCTTTGGCCAGGCCAAGCTGTACAGATGCATAGTCAGATACATCCATTTCAATCGGGGTGATGCGATGGTTTTTTTCCTGCAAGGCTTGCAAGCGCGGCAATCTGCGCGCACAGGCACTTACCCTGTATCCTTGCTCTGCCATTAACAGGCTAAGGCTGGCGCCGATACCAGAACTCGCCCCCGTTACCAGCAGATGCGGCCTTTTTTCCATCCCCATTTTCCCTGTACCTATTTAGAGCGGCCGGTTGTTGCCAGATTTCCGCGCCCGCCATCAATGGCAAACACCTCGCCAGTTATCCAGCTACTGGCAGCATTATCCAGCAGCAAACAGGCCAATGGCGAGATATCGCGGGCGCTGCCTATCCGGCCAAGCGGATGCATCTGGGCAATGCCTTTGGCCATCGCCTCGCTGGCCAGAAGCGGGGCGGCCATCTTTGTATCACTCAATGACGGGGCGATCACATTCACGCGGATATCGGGTGCAAGCTCTGCTGCCAGCGAACGCCCAAGCCCTTCAACCCCTGCCTTGGCAGCAGCGATAGCGGCATGGTTGGTAAAACCGCTACTGGCCGCAACAGAACTGAATAGCACCACCCCGCCCTGTGCTTTTTTCAGCCCGTTTTTTGCTGCCTTGATCGCCATAGCCGGGGCACTGACATTCAAGCGGTAGGTTTCGATAAAATCCTCTTCGCTAAGGGCGGCAAGCGGTTTTAGCAAAATAGACCCGATAGCCCAGACCAGCCCGGCAATACCGCTTCCATCATCTGCTGCGCCTATCGCCTGTATCAGACTATCTGTATCTTTTGCCTCTGCATGGGAATAGCTTGCCCCCAAAGAGGCCGCTAATTCTGCGACCTGGCTATCGGGGCGTCCGACAAGGTGAACGGATTGCCCGTTATCGTTTAAATCCCGTGCCATTTGACGGCCAATGCCGCCTGTTGCCCCGAATATGATTATTTTTGGCATCTCATCCGTCCTTTTCCCATGAAATCGCTGAAAATAAAAATGCAGATAAAAGAACCGCTTCTTTTCATTTTCATATAGTCCTGATACATTTTTTTACGTTTCAGGCGAATTGCCAGATCAGGCAGCTATCCCCCCGCATGGGGCAGATAACAAAGAGGAAGAATTTCAATGTTTTTTATTCCAGGTACGCACACAGAATATGGCCTTACCCATTCGCCTTTAAAGGCTCTGATATCGCCGCGTCCCATTGGCTGGATATCCAGCGTTTCTGCTGACGGGGTGGCCAATCTCTCCCCCTACAGCTTTTTTAATGCCATTGCCGAATTGCCGCCTATGGTGATGTTTATTTCTGCTCCGGATGCGCGGGCTGAAAATAAAAACGGGCATAAGGACAGCCTGGCCAATATCTTGGAAACCAGAGAATTTGGTGTTAATATTGTCGGCCAGAAACAGGCAGAGCAGATGGTAAAATCCAGCCAGCCTGTTGAGGCGAATGTGGATGAATTTGACCATGCCGCCTTAACCAAAATGAAGGGCCAGAAAATTTCTGCCCCTCTGGTAGCGGGCGCGCCTGCCCATCTTGAATGTATCTATTATGATCATATTGACCTGCCGGAAAATGGAAATGGCAGCCATTCTGTTATGGTGCTAGGTCATATTGTCGGTATTCATATTGATGATAATATGGTGGAAAACGGGCGGGTGGATGTAACCCGCTTTCAGCCCGTTTCCCGGCTAGGCTATATGGATTACGCCAATATCACAGATATCTATGAAATGACCCCTTAAGCGAGAAGAGCCACTATCGAAGGGTACAGTTTTCGATATTTACCCGAACATAGCCACGCAAATCATCCGGGGTTATTTCTACCGCCAATAGCCAATCTTCGGCAGGGATAACGGTTTTTAGCGGCAACACCCCTTTTACCACCTTTTGCGAGCCAAGATAGATAAACCGTACAGATAAGGGCTTGGTAGTATCAAACCAGGGATTGTTTTTTGTTCCCTGCGCTACAGGCTTGCCTTCTACATGCAAGCCCAGTCCCCCGTCAAAAAAGGTGATATTGGATTCAACCCCGCTATAGAGTTCGGTCGCCACCGCCACTGTTTTATTTTCAACATTTCGGCAATTTACGGGCGTGCCCAGCGCTTGCAAACGCTGGTGGATTTGCTCAATCGTTGTACCTCTGGCAATTTGCCCCTTAATCAGTCTGGTTAATTTTGAATCACCAAAGGACTGGGTCAATTCCAGGGCTTCTTTTTCTGCTTTCAGCTCGCGCAGATCATGGTTCAGGTGTTCCACATCACGGTTCAACAGCTCAATTCGCTGGGCACGCTCATATAAAACCAAATCGCGGTCAGCTTGTATCTGGCGCTGTTCCAGTGACCCCCATTGCCAGCCAAGCCACAAGGCCAGTCCCAGAAAAAACAATCTGGCAATCCAGCGCGAATAAATACTGATTTCGCGGCGCCGATATTTTTCTCTGGTTTCGAAAAAATCCATAAATATTTTTTCCCATGCCGGATGACCAGCAAATGATACTGCAAATGACAATATCAGGCACGATACTGTTTTTACCCTGCTTTGATAAGCAAAAACAATGCCGTCCAGTCGCTTTTTTGCAGGCTTGTATCCCTATCCCAAAGAGGCTAGCGTTGCAGATATAACAAGGATAAGAAACCGTTTATAACAGATATTTTCATGCGTAAAAAACCTTCTGCCTCTGCTGTCAAACCTTCGCGCACCCAGCCTGTTCGGGCATGGCAGCGTATGTTATCGGGGCGACGGCTGGATATATTGATGCCCAGCCCCCTGGATATAGAAATCACAGATATTGCTCATGGGTTGGCACGGGTGGCGCGCTGGAATGGCCAGACAAAAGGGGCTTATGGCTATTCGGTTGCCCAGCATTCTGTGCTGGTAGAAGATATGCTCTCGCGCAATGCCCCGCGCCTGTCGCAAAAATGGCGACTTGCCTGTTTATTGCATGACGCCCCTGAATATGTGATCGGCGATATGATTACCCCTTTCAAGGCTAATCTGGGCAAGGGCTATAAAGATATCGAATCCCGATTGATGGAAGCGGTGCATCTGCGTTTTGGTCTACCAGCCATGTTGCCAGAAGCCATCACAAAATCCATCAAACGTGCAGATAGAATGGCTGCTTTTCTGGAAGCCACCCAGTTAGCCGGGTTTAATGAGGCAGAGGCTACCCGCCTGTTTTCGCGCCCGCGTGGCACGCCGGCTGATATTTTGCTGAACCCGCTCCCCCCTAAAAAGGCGGCCGCAATGTTTCTAAGGCGGTTTGAATTACTATCGGGACAAAAAATATCCTGAAAAAGATAAAATTGACCTGAAAAGAGGCAAAGACAAACTTGCAACTGGACAAGCTGTAAGGTAGGGTGAGCGCCAGCAAAGCGCAAAACAAAGCTGGACAGGCAATAGCGCGTGCCAGTATCTCTGGGGGCATGGTGAAATTGGTAAACACAACAGACTTAAAATCTGTCGGCTGAATAAGCCTTCCCGGTTCAAGTCCGGGTGTCCCCACCATCCAAATTATCAAAAATGACCACTAAACAGGCAAGGGCAGAGCCTCTTGATGACAGCCCTGCCCCGCTTATGCCCTGCCCTTGGTTTATGCAAGGTTAACAGCTTTTCCTAGCGGAACCAGCTATCCACCAGAGCTTTGTTTTTCTTCACCCAATTTTGGGCAAATTCCCGTGCATCCTGACGGTCAACCGATAGCGCATACACCATATCATTAACTTGCGAGGTTTCCAGCTTCACCGAAGACAGCGTCGCTGCCACCCCAGGGTGAGAGCTTTCCAGACTAGCAGAATAATGAATATGCAAACGCGTCGCATCCCATGCGGTCGGGGCTGAGGAATTTTCCAGCCAGTTCGGGTCATCTGTTGGCTGTTTAATCACCCATTTGCTGGCATCATAGGCTGGCTCTTTTAGCACAACCAGATCATAAAGCGTGAACATATGATGCGGGGTGTAACAGTAAAAGACGATATTATCCTTTGCTGAAATGGCATTGGCCACTTGCGCCAGCGCGAGGGTTTCATCCATTTCCTTTAAATCCAGTGTCTGGTCATAGCCATAGGATTTTGCCCGGATACGTTCAATTTTTGTGGATGCCCAGCCCGGTGCACCAATCCAGATATCGCCCTGCCCGTCCCCATCTCGGTCCAGAGCCGAGGCAATTTTTGGATCGGTAAGATCCGAGACCGATTTCAGCCCCAGCCTTTTGGCCGTCCCGGCGGTCGCGCAAATATGCTGGTCGCTTAATACCGCATGGCGGTTATACTTCACCGATTTTTTATCCATGACGAATGTATCAAACAGATTCTGCTGATTGGGTAACCAAACTTCCGGATGAACGTGCATATTGCCCTTATCCATCGCTTCAAAAATAACCGGATTCGTGCTGGTCTGCAGCTCTACTTCCAGACCCAGATTTTCTTCAATCGCCACGGCCAGAATATTGGCAGTTGCCCGTACCGAATCCCAGTTTGGCACGCCAATAACAATATCGCGTGCCTGTGCCGCTGTCATAATAGCTGCCAGATAGATGGTAAATCCTTTCATGATTTCCTCCTTATTTGTTTATTTCCCCTGCCTTTCCTCTTCTTTTTCTTCTTTGAACATACATAAAATTCCTATGCGCTTAGTCGCAAAGCGGC
>Ga0181590_10002971_pt1 | contig 14220 bp, 9 predicted proteins | sample 071ome_34_FD_132446 | JGI IMG/M metagenome (GOLD analysis project Ga0181590, IMG submission 132446) | Coastal salt marsh microbial communities from the Groves Creek Marsh, Skidaway Island, Georgia - 071411BT metaG (megahit assembly) | ecosystem: Environmental > Aquatic > Marine > Intertidal zone... | reverse complement strand
TACTTTCAAATACTGATGGTGAGCTTGTTGACACATTAGCATTTGCAGATGACATATTAGAACCTAATATGACGGCACTTAAACAAGTGGTTGGTGGAATTGTTGCAAATTCTCAAATATTAGTCGCAACCGCAGATCACACATTAAATAATTTAGTAGAACCGATTTTAGGTACACCAGTAAATATTAACGTGATTCAAGAAATCATGACGTTGCTTGATGTTGTTGAAATCGGATATGAATTTACATCGCTTGAGGGAATGTACACGATTTCTCAAGATTTAAGTTTAGAGAATTTGGCTGCAGCAGGCATTGCATTTGGTAGTTTATCACCTGAGTCTGCAACAACACTTGTTCAAAAATTAACATCATTGCAACTTGTGTCAGCACTTGATAGATCATTGATGTTAGAAGCATTAAATAATTTAGAAGCAGCAAATATTGTGGTTCCTCAAGACTTTAATGCGGCGTATGAATTAAGTGTTATCTTAAACTTACTTTATGCAACATCACATTACTTACATGAAGAAACCAATGAAGTACTTGGTGTTAAAGGTCTAGACTTTGGACCACTCTTAACAAGTGCAGCATTTGAATCATTTATGGTTGCTGAAGAAGGCAATACATATTCTAAAATGTTAGTTGCTAACTTCAAACAAGTCATGTTAATGGTTGAAGATATGCCAGCATTAAGATTGTATTTTGATGTTCCAGCATCACTTGAAGCACAATTTGCTGAAAGTGCAGCTTGGACAGCTGAATATAATAGACTCATTAAATTTGTGATTGGATTTGCTGGTGCACTCAATGAAAACATTGAATTATCATCAAATCAAATAACTGTATTTACAAACTCAAGTTTCAGAACATTAACATTAGATGTGATTGATCCATTTAATGATCCAGTTGTCTTTAATCAAACATTTGGTGTATTAGATGATTCTGAAATCTTTAGAGCATCTGCAGTTAAATTATTTGAATTAGGTCAATTAATCGCTGAAACAGTATACGGATATGAATTAGAATTACCAGCAAACGTCTTTGAAAATGGTGCTTTGAAAAACAATGCACTTCAAGCTTTGTTTAAACCGCTTATTTCTATATTGGCTGACGTAAAAGATGCCTCAGGATTAGAAGTTGTTAGAGATTTATTCTTACAAAGAACTGCTGAAGAAACATTAGAATTCTTAGGTCTACTCGCTGCAATTGATAGAGATGATATTGTTTTATTAGGACAATCAGAAATTTTTAATGGATTATTATCACAGTTCCTAACCAATCCGAATAATCAGTCACTTTTCTCTACAACCATACTTGATTTAGCTGCAAATTATGTAGGAATTCAAAATGAGTTGATTACAAATATTCCGTTTAGTACCGAATTATTTGAAATCAACCCTGCTGCATTAGATGTAAACGGAAACTTAAATTCAAATGAAATAGTAATCATGTTTGATTTGGCAAATGCACTTACAACATCTACTGGATTATTTGAATTTAATACTCTAGATGATATTTATGCAGACGGTTTATTAGATGGGATTTTTGAATCCGATGTATTCATGAGCTATGCATCGAATGCACTTCAAAATGAAGCAATGCAAGCATTTGTTATCGCAGTTGCTAATGATCGTCAAGATGTTGCAACTGTACCTAATACATTTGTTGAACTTGATGAAGCTTTATTAGATGCAAATGGATATGTATTAGTTTCAGAATTAGAAGCACTTGCAGATGTAATGTATGTCATGGGACTTATGGATATTGATACAGTAAGACAAATGATGGCAGATTTAATGGAATCACCATCTATTGCAACTGCACTTGGTTTAATTAGAGGTTACGCTGTATCTGAAGATTTTGAAAACCAACGTTTAGATGCAATATTAAATTCTAATGTTGTATATTCAGTCATTGCTCAATACTTAGACAATGAAAACTTAGATGATGTTTTATTACCATTCTTACCAGAAGCACTCGCAGATACATTTGGCAATGTAGATTTAGGTGTTCCAAGTGATCTTAAAGCAGATGAAGGTTTAAGTGTTGAATACATTTCAAGAGCTGAACTCAAAGCATTATTAACAGCCATAACATATATTCCAGTAGATCCAACTGCGCTTGATGGAAATGTATTTAATTTCATTACGGATTTAATTGGTGAAAACGTCAACCCTGATACAAATGAAGATGACTTAGATCGTTTCTTAGCATCAGGTTACTTAAGAGAAAAATTATCTAGATTGTTCTTATCTGAAGCAGTACTAAATCTATTTGGTGAGACACCTGAATCCTTTGTATTACCACAAGCATCTTATGTAGTGGTAGATAGTCAAAGAAGATTAACAGCTGATGAATTAAGAAATATCGTAGAAGCATTTGCTGTCTTAGAAATTACAACAATTGATGAATTAGATTTCTCATTTGAAGTATTTACTGCATTAACAGCTGAAGAAAGAGAAACAGTGTTAGCATCTGATTATTTATATGCAGTTGTTGATGGACTCATTCAAAATCAACAATCTGTTGCAATTCCACAAGAAGTAATTGCAGTTACTGGTGAAATTTCTCAAGAAGAAATATTAGCTGTGATCGAAGCAGTAGAATTGTTAAACATCACGGATGTAACTAGCCTACAAACAGCAATCACTGGATTAGATGTAAATGATGCAGATGATGCTGCATTATTACAACTACTTGAAGATTTAGACTCAGGTATTGTAGACAGTCTTCTTGCGTTGTTACCTTAATACTATTAAATAAAAAAAACACCTCAATTATTAGAGGTGTTTTTTTTATTATTTTTTTTGAACTCTTATTTTTTTAAGTTTTGCGAATCTTGGAAGACCATCTTCTAATTTTGCTTTTTCATCCCCTTGAATTAAAGGTAATGCATAATTGATATAGTCTTGAGTTAACCCTGTATTATCTTCTTTAATCCATTGCAGTGGCACTTTTTGTTCTTCATTTGCTGCTTTTTGAAGTGGGATTCTTACATATTTAATTTTATAAGGATTAGAGGAAACTCTTTTGAAACCAATCATTTTATCTGTGGCACCTGAAACAGCTGCTTTCACTGCTTTTCGTCCTGCATTAAATGCTTCAGTGACATCTACTTTTGATGCAAGATGAGCTGCACTACGTTGCATGAGTGAAAATTCTATCGCACGTAATTTAACATTAAATCGATTACCTAGTTCAGATACAAGCGCTTGAGCGGTTCCACCTAATTGTGCATGTCCAAATGCATCTTTTTTAAGTTCTTGATATAGTTCAGGAACATATTTACCTTCTTTAGTTTTTATACCTTCAGATACCGCAACAATGACTTTTCCTTTTTGTTTTAAGACACGGTCAACATCAGAAAAGAAAACCTCAGGATCAAATGTTTTTTCTGGTAAATAAATTAAGTCAGGTCCTTGCCCTTTATGCTGTGCAAGTGCAGCAGCAGCAGTTAACCATCCTGCATTACGTCCCATGACTTCAACGACAGTAATCATTGGTTGATCATACACAGTTGCATCATGAAATAATTCCATAAATGTCGTTGCAACATATTTGGCAGCACTACCATACCCTGGTGAGTGATCCGTGACATTCAAATCATTATCAATGGTTTTTGGTACTCCCATGACGTTGCAGTCAAATCCTTCTTTTTTAAAGAATTTAGAAATTTTATTGCATGTATCCATGGAGTCATTACCTCCGTTATAAAAGAAGTAACGAATGTTGTATTTTCTAAAGACTTCAAGTAAACGTCTGTATTCACTATCATCTTTTTTAGGATCTTTTAGTTTATAACGAACACTACCGATTGCTGAAGAAGGCGTATTTTTCAAACGTTTTAATTCTTCAATATCTTCTTTTGAAATATCAATAAAATCTTCTTCTAAAATACCTTTAATACCATGCACGGCACCAAAGACTCCGGTAATTTTTTCTTGATTGAGTGCTTCAATAAAAACACCAGCTGCACTGGCATTAATGACTGAAGTTGGACCTCCGGATTGTCCTAATAATGCATTTCCAACTAAATTTTTCATGACTGACATCTCTTTCGTTTTTCTTTTATTTTAACATAAAATAAATATCTTTTAAGAAATGACTTAAAATAAAGGGTTTTGTTTATGACTCTCATGAAATTATGTTATAATATTTAAGGTATTTTGTATTGAAAGGATCATTATGAATATTGCTGTTTTAACCTCTGGTGGTGACGCACCAGGTATGAATGCAGCCGTTCGTGCAGTCGTACGTTCAGCAGAGTCTTTAGGCCATCACGTGTATGGTGTTAAAGATGGCTATAAAGGATTAATTGAAGATGATTTGGTTTTATTGGATCACCAAAGTGTCTCAGGTATGTTAAGTACAGGTGGTACCTTTTTAGGGACTGCAAGAGTGCCTGAGTTCCATGAACTTGAATACCAGAAAAAAGCCGTTGAAAACTTAAAAAAAAGAAACATTGAAGCCTTGATTACGATTGGTGGCGATGGTACCTATCGAGGTGCGATGGATTTATCTAAGCTCGGTATGAAAGTCATCGGACTTCCCGGAACAATTGATAATGATATTGCTGGCACAGATTATACCATTGGTTTTTCTACAGCAGTTGAAACGATTGTAAGTGCGATTGATAAATTAAGAGATACTTCACAATCCCATCAACGTTGTTCGATTGTTGAAGTGATGGGAAGAAGTTGTGGCGATCTTGCATTATTTGCAGGTATTTGTGGGGGTGCAGAATTTATCATTACACCTGAAAATCCTGTCAAAAAAGAAGATATTATTGCTACATTAAAAAAACATAAAGAAAAAGGTAGACGTCACGCAATTATTGTTGTGACAGAACATGTATTTGATGTACACGCACTTGCAAATGAAATTACAGAAGCCTCTGGATTTGCATCACGTGCAACCGTACTTGGTTACATTCAACGAGGTGGACATCCAGACAGTGAAGATCGTATTTTAGGTTCTAGAATGGGAGCTTATGCCATTGAACTTCTTCATGATGGTATCCACGGTGTGTGTGTAGGAATTCGTGATTCACAAATGATTCACATGCCATTTGCAAATGTTGTTGGATTTCCTAGACCAAAAAACCCACTTTATAAATTATATAAAAAAATAGCGTAAAAATAGAAAGGAAAAAATATGAGTAAATACGTATATTTATTTAAAGAAGGCGATCAGTCTATGCGTAACCTCCTTGGAGGTAAGGGTGCAAACTTAGCAGAGATGTCTCGCTTAGGATTACCAGTACCACAAGGATTTACCGTGACAACTGAAGCTTGTAATGCTTATTACGATGCAGGTAAAACCATTTCTGATGACATCATCAAACAAATTTTTGAGGCTCTTGCTGCAACAGAAAAAGAAATGGGTAAAAAATTTGGAGATTCTGAAGAACCATTTTTAGTATCTGTACGTTCAGGATCTCGTGCATCAATGCCAGGGATGATGGATACCATTCTAAACTTAGGATTAAACAATGTCTCAGTAGAAGGACTTGCAAAGAAAACAAATAATCCTCGTTTTGCTTACGATTCTTATCGTCGTTTTATTCAAATGTTTAGTGATGTTGTGATGGACATTCCTAAATCTAATTATGAACATTTATTAGAAAAAATGAAAGAAGCGAAAGGTGTTGAAGCAGATACTGATTTAGATGCAAACGATTTAAAAGTTCTTGTCGATCAATTTTTAGTGAAATATGAACAATTAAAAGGTCAACCTTTCCCTCAAGATCCAAAAGAACAACTTATCGAAGCAATTACTGCGGTATTCCGTTCTTGGGATAACCCACGTGCAAATACATATCGTCGTTTAAACCAAATTCCTTATGACTGGGGAACAGCAGTAAATGTTCAAGGTATGGTCTTTGGTAATATGGGTGAAGACTCTGGTACAGGAGTTGCATTTTCTAGAAACCCATCCACTGGAGAAAAAGAACTTTATGGTGAATATTTATTTAATGCACAAGGTGAAGACGTTGTTGCAGGGATACGTACACCAAAACCGATTGCAGAATTAGAAACGGATAATCCAGCTTTATACAATGAATTTGTGAAACTTGTTGATACACTTGAAAATCATTATAAAGATATGCAAGATATGGAGTTCACGATTGAACAAGGTAAATTGTATTTCTTGCAAACGCGTAATGGTAAACGTACTGCTCAAGCAGCGTTACAAATTGCGATTGACTTAGTAAATGAAGGTGTCTTAACTAAAGAAGAAGCATTACTAAAAGTTGAACCTAAACAATTAGATACATTATTGCACCCACAATTTGATGCAGATGACTTAGCATCTGCAGAAGTATTAACAACAGGTCTTAATGCATCTCCTGGTGCCGCAACAGGTCGTGTTGCATTTGATGCAGATCGTGCAAGAGAAATGGTTGCTGAAAACAAACAACCAGTAATTTTAGTACGTGTAGAAACATCTCCTGAAGATATTGAGGGTATGATTGTTGCTTCTGGTATTTTAACTGCACGTGGTGGTATGACATCACATGCTGCGGTTGTTGCACGTGGTATGGGTAAATGTTGTGTATCAGGTGCTTCTCAACTTCGTATCGATGAAGAAAACAAGACATTCACAGTGAATGGACAAACCTTTAAAGAGGGTGACTGGATTTCATTAGACGGATCTACTGGTAAAGTTTACAATAAACAAGTAAAAACAGTGGATGCAACCGTATCTGGTAACTTTGGTACAATTATGGGTTGGGCAGATGAAGTACGTAAATTGGATGTACGTGCAAATGCAGACAATCCAAATGACGCATCTGTTGCATACGAATATGGTGCTCAAGGTATCGGGTTATGCCGTACAGAACACATGTTCTTTGAAGAGTCAAGAATTGCTGCAATGCGTGAAATGATTGTTGCGCCGAATGTCGAAGCAAGAGAAAAAGCACTTGCAAAATTACTTCCAATGCAAAGAGAAGACTTCAAAGGTCTATATAAAGCAATGAAAGGGTACGCCGTTACCATTCGTTACTTAGACCCACCACTACATGAATTCTTACCAACGCAAAAAGATGATATTGAAGCACTTGCTAAAGAAATGAATATGTCATTTGAAGATTTACATCAAGTCATTGAATCACTTCATGAAACCAACCCAATGTTAGGGCATCGTGGTGTTAGACTATCCGTAACATATCCTGAAATTGCACGTATGCAAACACAAGCCGTGATTGAAGCTGCAATTGAAGTGACAAAAGAAGGACTTACTGTTGTGCCTGAAATCATGATTCCACTCGTTGGTGAAGTACGTGAATTAAGAACCATTAAAAAAGTTGTTGTTGAGACAGCAGATGCCATCATTAAAGCATCAGGTGTTGATCTTAAATACTTAGTTGGTACAATGATTGAAATTCCTAGAGCGGCATTACTCGCAGATGAAATTGCAAAAGAAGCAGAATTCTTTAGTTTTGGTACGAATGACTTAACACAAATGACATTTGGGTTCTCACGTGATGATGCTGCAACATTCTTAGGGGATTATTATGAACAAAAGATCTTTGAAGAAGATCCTTTCCAACACGTTGATCAACGTGGTGTCGGTAAACTTATGAAAATGGCATCGACATTAGGTAGAGAAGCGCGTCCAAATCTTAAACTTGGTATTTGTGGGGAGCACGGTGGTGATCCATCTTCAGTTGAGTTCTGCCACAATATTGGATTATCTTATGTGTCATGTTCGCCATTTAGAGTCCCAATTGCAAGACTCGCTGCAGCACATGCACAAATCAAAAATCCTAGATAATAAAATTAAAACGCCGATATTCGGCGTTTTTTTATTCTCTTGATATAATAGAATTGGTGATAAGATGATATTTAATTTACAAGCGCCTTTTGAACCACGTGGGGATCAAATAGAAGCGATTGAAACTTTAAAACACAATTTTGAAACACACAAACAACAAATTTTATTAGGTGCAACTGGTACTGGTAAAACATATACGATTGCAAATATGATTCAAGCGTTAGGAAAAAAGACGCTTGTTTTAGCACCGAATAAAACACTTGCTGGACAGTTATATGCAGAACTTAAAGCTTTTTTTCCCAATAATCGTGTTGAATATTTTATTTCGTATTACGATTATTATCAACCAGAAGCATATGTTGTTGGAAAAGATTTATACATTGAAAAAGATGCCTCAATTAATGATGAAATTGATGAATTAAGACATAGTGCAACATCATCATTACTTGAAAGAGATGATGTCATTGTTGTTGCATCTGTGTCGTGTATTTATGGTATTGGGGATCCCGAAGACTATCAAGGATCCATGTTAGTGCTAAGAAAAGGTGATCACATTGGTCGTGATGGCATATTAAATAAACTCGTTCATATGACATATGAACGTAATGATATTGATTTTCATAGAGGAACTTTTAGAGTCCGTGGAGATGTCATTGAAATCATCCCTGCCTATGAACATGCACATGGTATTAGAGTCTCTTTATTTGGAAAAGAAATTGATTCAATTAAAAGATTTGATGTTTTAACAGGACAAACCATTGATCAAATGGAAATGATGACATTATTTCCTGCATCGCACTTTGTTACCGATAAAGACAAACTACAAGAATCTATTAGAAGAATAAAAAATGAGTTACAGGAACAAATATTATATTTTAAAGAACGCAATTTATTATTAGAAGCTCAGCGCATTGAACAACGTACGAAATATGATATTGAAATGATGAGCGAAATCGGTTTTTGTAGTGGGATAGAAAACTACGCAAGACACTTAGCATTGCGTGAAGCAGGTGAAACACCTGCCACACTCATCGATTTTTTTGGTAAAGATTTCTTAATGATCATAGATGAATCTCATGTGACGATGCCACAAATAAGAGGGATGTATTTTGGTGATCGTTCTAGAAAAACAACGCTTGTAGATCATGGCTTTAGATTGCCATCTGCTTTAGATAATCGGCCATTACAATTTGAAGAATTTGAACAAAAAGTAGATAAAGTGATTTATTTATCAGCAACCCCAGGAGATTATGAACTTAACAAAAATTTACCAGTGGTTGAACAAATTATTCGCCCAACTTACTTATTAGATCCAATCGTTGAAGTAAGAAAAACCATGGGTCAAATGGATGATTTGTTTTTTGAAATTCAAGAACGTGTTAAACGCAATGAACGCGTTTTAGTCACAACGCTCACCATTCGTATGAGCGAAGACCTTACGGCATATTTTAAAAAGATGGGTTTAAAAGTTGCATATTTGCATAGTGAAATCAAATCACTTGAGCGTATACAAATTTTGACCGATTTACGCAAAGGCACCTATGATGTACTTATCGGAATTAACTTACTTAGAGAAGGGCTTGACTTACCAGAAGTGAGTTTGGTTGCAATTTTAGATGCCGATAAACAAGGATTTTTAAGAAGTGAACGCTCACTTGTACAAACGATTGGACGTGCTGCTAGAAATCAAAATGGTCGTGTGATTTTATATGCAGATACTATTAGTGCAGCGATGGATTATGCGATAAAAGAAACGGAACGAAGACGACTTAAGCAACAAACCTTTAATGAGACTTACGGAACACAACCTATTACAGTGAAAAAAGAAATTCGAGATGATATATCAATAAGACAAGTCATTGGAGAAGATCAGGTAAAAAAAGTTGTGAATAAAGAAACCAAAAAGAAACTCATGAAAGAGATTGAAGCAGCGATGTTAGAAGCTGCAAAAGCACTTGATTTTGAACGTGCAGCAGAACTTAGAGATGCTTTATTAGAGTTGAAAAGTTCATGAATCCAGCATTAAAAACGATATGGCAAATCATACAAAAAGACTATCAAAACAAAGTGGCTTACTTTAAAAAGTATGCCAAAAAAGTCGATCATCTCATCGTTGGTGATTCAATGGTTGCGTATTATAAGCCCACCCTTAATATACATAAACAGGGAATTGCAGGTGATACAACAGAAGGTGTACTCAAACGTATTGATGTCATCCATTTATATCAACCGAACAAAGTATTTCTTCATATTGGAACCAATGATGTCGTCTTTACAAATGATTCTGATATAGAAATTGTTCATAGAATTCAAACCATTATTGATCAATTACAAGCATATGAAGTGTATTTTATCTTACCTTTACCTGTAGATCCACATTATTTCCAAATCAAAGACCAACCAAGAACAAATGCAAGACTCTATCCATTAAAAACATTGTTATTAGAGAAAATCAAACATGCAACAATGATCGATATGTATGAAGCATTTTTATGTCATGATGTATTATGTAAACAATATCATTCTGATGGACTCCATTTAAATGAAAAAGGCTATGATCTTTATGAAACATTAATAAAAAAACACCTATAATTAGGTGTTTTTTTATTAAGCATGTTTGATAATATCAAACATAATTTCAAGTGCTTTTTCCATTTGTTGAATTGATGCAAATTCATAGCGACCGTGAAATTGATAACCACCGGTGCCTAAATTTGGGCACAATAAGCCTTCATATGTGAGTCTTGCACCATCTGTACCGCCTCGAATAGGAGAAGTAATCGGTGTTAAGCCACATCTTTTAATCGCATCCATTGCTTTTTCAATAATTTCAAAACGAGGTTTGATTTTTTCTGCCATATTATAATACGTATCTTTTAATTTGAGTGAAACAGCTTCGTATCCATATTTTTCATTTAAGAAGTTTGTAATCATTTCAAAAGTGGCTTTTTGTTTTTCAAATAAAACCATATTATGATTTCTAATGATGTAAATACTTTGACCATGATCAACAGTCGATTTAATATCTGTTAAATGATTAAAACCTTCATAGCCTTCAGTGAGGCTAGGATCTAATGCTTTAGGTAGAAGCTGATGAAATTCAAATGCAATGTGAGATGCATTTACCATTTTATTTTTAGAAGCCCCTGGATGAATACTTTTACCAGTAAAGGTGACCCAAGCATGTGCCGCATTAAAGTTTTCATATTCTATTTCTCCAACGCGTGAACCATCCATAGTATAAGCATAAGATGCCTTAAAAAAGTCATAATTGAAATGATCTGCACCTCTACCGATTTCTTCATCAGGTGTGAAACAAAAGTAAATATCACCATGTTTAATTTCGGGATTTTCTTTAAGTCTTTCTGCAAGTTCCATCATTTCTGCAACACCACATTTATCATCTGCACCTAATAATGTATGACCATCTGTGACAATAATATCTTCTCCAATGACATGTTTCAAACTAGGAAATTGATTTGGATGCATCGATATGTGATCATTTAGTTCAACAGTATCACCTTGGTAATTTTCAATGATACGTGGATTTACTGGTGCTCCAGGTGCATCAAACGATGTATCGACGTGCGACACAAAACCAATAGGCGTAAATCCATCTGCATTTTTAGGTATTTTTAAATAGGTATATCCTAGGTCATCTAAAAATGCATCTTTATATCCTATGGCGTGTAGTTCTTTTACAAGTAATCTAGATAGATCTTTTTGTTTTTCAGTCGAAGGTGTTGTTGATACATATGGATCTGATTGTGTATCTATTTTTACATACCTTAAAAAACGTTCTGTGAGTCTTGTCATATTACCTTCCTTTAAAAACTATTATAACAAAATTCATATTATTGTTGACAAATAAAAAAAATCATATATACTTAATGTATAAATTAAAATAATTAATATTAAAATTAATATATTTAATTTTTATAAAGGATAATATGAAAAAAGCACATTTCTTAATTATAAGAATTAAAATTAAAGATGAACCGGTTGTTTCGTTTTTTCTTAAACTATTATTTTTACTTCCGTTTCCTCTCTTTATCATTCGCGTCATCATTAACTTTATACCAAAAAAAGTGTTAAGTGATGCACCGATAGAAAAAGAAGATTTAAAAACTATGTTAACTGCCAAGGGTGTTCTCATAGACATCCATTCAAAAGATGGCGATCACATCTATATGAAAACAATTTAGGAGAAGAAAATGAAAACATATAAAGTACCGTTACAATGCCCAGTGTGTCAACAAGATATGACCATAGAAAAAGTGACATGTCATCATTGTCATACGTCCATTGATGGACATTATCATGTCTCAAAAATCAATTATTTACCTGCTGAAACACAATATTTCATTGAAATATTTTTAAAAAATAGAGGGAATATTAAAGCAGTAGAAAAAGAATTAAATGTGAGTTATCCTACAGTAAAAAAATATTTGGATGATACCATTGTTAGATTAGGATATCAATTAGAAGTTGAAATTGAAACAGAACCAACACCAAATAATGAAGATCCAATTCAATTATTAAAAGATGGAAAAATAACTGCGGAAGAAGCAGCCTCATTATTAAAAAAGAAAGGGAAATAATATGAGTCAATCAAGAAAAGACATTTTAGAACTATTAAAAGAAGGAAAAATCTCACCAGAACAAGCAGAAATGTTATTAGATGCATTAGACAATGATAAACAAACATCTAAAGAAGCAGAAGTTTTAACAAAAAAAACAACCCGCAAAATGTTATATGTGCTTATTAAGTCTAAAGATGGTGATGATGTCAAAATCCAAGTACCAATTGAATTTGCCAAATTCATGAAATTTGCAAAACTCGATCCTAAACTCCAAGAACAAAATATTGATTTTGAAGAAATCATCAAATTGGTTGAAGATGGATTAGAGGGAGATCTTGTTAATATCACATCTGCAGATGGAGATATTGTAAGAATTGTAGTACAATAAAACAAACAAAAAGGTAGGCTTCATGTTATTAACTAAACATTTTTTTAAATATTATATTAAGTACATTATCCCCTATGCGATAGGCATTGGGGTTTTACTTGTGATTGATTTTGTACAACTCTATATTCCTGAATACATTGGAAATATCATCGATGAGTTAAGAGGTAATCAAGATGTTGCTTACATGCAAGGATTACTTTTAAATATTGGTTTACTTGTGATTGGTATTACAATTGGTCGATTTATTTGGCGATATACGATATTTGGTGCATCAAGACGTATTCAATTTGATTTAATGAACACAATGTTTATCCATGCTACGAATCTACAGCAATCTTTTTATTCGGAAGAAAAAGTTGGTGGGCTCATGGCATATTACACAAATGATTTAGAGACGATTAGAAATGCATATGGACCAGGTATATTGATGCTTGTAGATGGGTTAGCATTAGGAACATTTGCTGTCATAAGAATGGTTCGACTTAATGCAACCATGACATTGTATGCCGGCATACCAATGATTTTGATGCTTGTGTTTTTAATTTTTATTTTGAGAAAATTCCAACAAATGTTTAAAACACGACAAGCATCTTTTGAATCATTAAGTGATTTTACTCAAGAGAACTTTTCAGGTATTTCAGTCATTCGTGCATATGTTAAAGAGTTTCAACAAAAGGCAGCCTTTCAATTAAAAAGTGATGATCTATATGAAAAAACCATTGGCTTTGTTAAATACTATGTGGTGTTTCAAATTATTATTGGATTGACCATTAACATCACAGTGCTATTTATTGTGATCTACGGAAGTATCACCGTGATTCAAACCTCAAATTTAACCATTGGTGAATTAACAGAGTATATGGCATATTTCTTTACACTTATTTGGCCAATAATGGCACTTGCGCAATTTTTTAGTATTCAATCTCAAGCAAAAGCAAGTGCAGAACGTATTGGTGAATATTTAGATTCAGAAGTCACAGTAAAAGATTCTAAAGATGCATTAGATGTCAAGTTACATGGAAATGTCACACTTAAAAACCTTACCTTTCAATATCCTGATGGAGACGCACCTGTATTAAAAGATATTTCATTTGACATTAAAAAAGGTGAAATGGTTGGGATATTAGGAAGAACCGGAAGTGGTAAAAGTTCACTTGTTGATTTGTTTTTACGTACATACAATGTCGATAAAAATATGTTTTTTATCGATGATTATGATGTGATGGATGTCAAAATTGAACGTGTCAGAGATTTAATGGGGTATGTGCCACAAGATAATTTCTTGTTTTCTGAAACGATATTAGATAATATTTTATTCGCATTTGATAAAGAAGATGAAGCACTTGCCATAGAGGCAGCCAAGTTATCGGATGTTCATGATAATATCATAGATTTTAAAGATCAATATCAAACGATGTTAGGTGAACGTGGGGTCACGGTATCTGGCGGTCAAAAACAACGCTTAAGTAT
>Ga0181590_10002970_pt1 | contig 14223 bp, 10 predicted proteins | sample 071ome_34_FD_132446 | JGI IMG/M metagenome (GOLD analysis project Ga0181590, IMG submission 132446) | Coastal salt marsh microbial communities from the Groves Creek Marsh, Skidaway Island, Georgia - 071411BT metaG (megahit assembly) | ecosystem: Environmental > Aquatic > Marine > Intertidal... | reverse complement strand
CAGAGACTGTCGCGCGTTCGAGACCCTTGGTGAAATTCTATTATTACCCAGTAAGGGTTAAAGGATTTAGCCACGCGGTTGCCTTTGGAACTTATCTGCTCCACTTGAAGAAAAGTTCTGCTAAGATGCAGCGTTTCATATTTCTCGCCAGATCGGTAGATGCGGCGAAAGGCAATGTAGACCAAGAGTATGTCAACACCAAAAAAACCAAATACCGGCCACGCCCCCACGATTATGAAGCCGATCCCCAGTCCGAAGCTTGCGAGCCCAAATCCACCGATGATCCAAAAAAAGGTGCGGTCGTTGAGGCTTTGGTTGGGTCGGATCACCGTGTAAAATCGAGTTTTGGAGCCGGTTGAAATACTGCCGTTATCTTGATTAATTTTTTTCATATTATGAGGAGGTTTCACTTATTCCCTAAGCTAATTCTAATTTTCTAATAATCGCACACTTGTGGATATAAAAATTATATGAGTATGAAATTAAAAGATGTCGAACTTTTTTATCGACGACTAGCTGAGGCCGACCCTGAACCAAAGGGCGAGCTGATTTTCATAAACACCTATACACTTCTTGTCGCGGTTGTGTTGTCTGCTCAGGCGACAGATATTGGAGTGAATCGAGCAACTCGCAAGTTATTTGAAATTGTTCGTACACCCGAGCAAATGGTCGCTTTGGGCGAACTTGCTTTGATAAAACATATCAAGACAATTGGCCTGTATCGGACTAAGGCGAAAAATATAATTTCTCTTAGCCAAAAACTTATAAAGGAACATGGTAGTGAGGTGCCCGATGATAGGGTTGCACTCGTTGCTCTTCCGGGCGTCGGAAGAAAGACTGCTAATGTCGTCTTAAATATCGCCTTCGGAAGACCTACGATGGCTGTTGATACGCATATATTCCGAGTTGCAAATAGGACGGGTTTGGCGCCCGGGAAAAATGTTGATGCGGTGGAAAAGGCTTTACTTCGGCGAACGCCAAAAAATTACCTTTATCATGCTCATCATTGGTTGATTTTATTTGGCCGCTACACGTGCAAAGCAAGAAAGCCCATTTGTGAATCTTGTGATAACGTAGATATTTGCCAATATAAAAAAAAATCAACACCTAACTCTTAAGTTTTTGAGCTTTTATAAGAAGTTGCTTTATGCAAAGGGGCATTTCGACTGGGTTACCATTTTCATCAATTGTCTCCTGGTGAACAACACGGTAGCTAACTCCGTCCGCTTGCGGGTAAATCGCTAGATTGAGCAAGCAATTCTCCCCTTTATACCTCCAAAATTGGTTGCCAAAATCTCGGCGGACGAAATCTGGCGTACCAAATAGTTTTTGAATATTTTCCGCTCCGCGACCCAATAGGGACCGAATTGTGGGCGCTCCAGGTTTTTTGGGCTCTCGTAATTTACTAATTGTTTGACTTGTCACATTCTGGCGGGGAGATACCTTTTCTATCTTTCTTTCCGCTGCGTCTGGACTCGGATCTGGTCTCACGGGGGTCGATACACACCCAACCTGCATAACAAGAGCAGCTATAACTAGAGAAAACCTTATGATTCTGTGGTTCCTTCAATTTTAGATATGTCCCCTGAGATTTCTCCTCCGCGCTCAACTTCTAGTTGGCCATAAGTGAGGCGGCCTGATACACGGCCGCTTTTTCTGAGTATCAAAAGATTCGCTGATAAACTTCCGACGAACTCTCCCGCGATTTCCGCTATCTCAATTTTGGCTTCTCCCTTAAACAGACCGCCGCTAGAAATTTCCAATTCTCTGCATTCAGATATATTCGTCTCCACCGTCCCCTCAACTACAAGTTTCTCACAGGAACTGATAGTGCCGTTAAGAGAAATATCTCTGCCTATGAGTAACTTTTTGCCGTTGTTATCCTCACCTAATTTGCGCTCGTCTTGTAGGAGGCTAGAAAACCCCATCGAGTTTTTTGGTAAAATCGGTGGAGGGCTGATCGGCATGGCAGGCGGGACATCATCCGGGACTCCGCCTTTCAACCTAAGTTTTTTCGCATCCTCTCTACTTTTTTTTGGCACTGTCCGCCCTGGAGATTTCATTGCTTATGTCCTTATTTAAATTAACAATAACTCAATTTATTTCTTTTTGCCGAATACGATGAAAATTGTGAACCATGAAGGCTACCCCTACAGCTGGCGTCAGAAAATTTATTACCGGGATACTATACAAAAAAGCAATAACCATCCCAGAAAATATTAATTGGACCCTATTGCGTTTCCAGAGGTTTCTAATGTGTTCCATCGGTAATCGACGGCATGAGACCAATTCAAAATACTCTCTCCCCAGAAGGTAACCATTTAGGGCTGTGAAAACAAAAATATTTAGAGGAGGAATAAATAAAAATATTAATAGGATTGGCAGAGCGGCAAGGTTTATTAATAAAGTTAACAGACCGAACTTAAAGCCGGACCATATAAAACTGCCCTGGGGTTTAATGGAATTCTCGTCTAAGTCAGGATAGTATGTTTTCTCCACCTCCATTACTAAGTCTTCGATAAAAAAACCCATCACCATAATCACTGTTCCGGGAAATAAGAACCACGACACGATTACGATCACTACCCAACTGATAGAGTCCAATAGAGTCTCTAGCCAAGCTATATCGAAGAGTTTAATCAAAGTGAGGCCGTACCAAGTAAGTGTGAGGAGCAAGCCGAATAGGACTAAACTACCCAGGAACGCTTTAAAGATGATGCGGAAAAATTCTGGGTGGAAAGCACTTTGAATTGACTTGATGAGTGCGGCTATCATTGGCCTAATTCCTTTACACCGTCACATTCGATTAATCGCAGTTTCAGGTCAGACGCAGACTAGAATTATATCAGAATTTATGGGAATTAAGGAAAAGTTTTCTGAAGAAGGGATTTTAAATGTCCAGTACGTCCCATGATGTAATCGGCATAGGGAATGCTATTGTTGATGTCATTTTTACCGCAGATGAGGCCTTTTTGAAATCAGCCGATTTGGAAAAGGGCATGATGAAATTAGTGGATCTGGATCAAGCAGCTGCAATCTACGACGCACTAACACCGAACTTAGAAGTTTCTGGGGGGTCTGCCGCGAATACGCTGGCTGGCATTGCCTCTCTGGGCGGTAGGGCTGCTTATATCGGAAAAGTGAGAAATGATCCACTGGGTGAAACCTTTCGAAGAGATATCCGAAAAACTGGCGTTGATTATAAGACCCAAGCTGCAACCGAGGGGCCGTCCACTGCGAGGTGCTTGGTAATTGTCACGCCTGATGCGGAACGCACTATGTCCACCTATCTCGGGATTTCATCGTTTTTATCGACCGAGGACGTTGATGTCGATGCGATTAGAACTTCACAAATCACTTATTTGGAAGGTTATCTTTTCGATCCGCCGGAAGCTAAACAGGCTTTTTTCTTTGCAGCCGAAGCGGCACACCTTGCAGAAAGACAGGTTGCCCTGTCTCTCTCTGATAGTTTTTGCGTGGATAGGCATCGTGCAGAATTTTTAGATCTTGTCGAAGGCTACGTTGATATTTTGTTTGCAAATGAGGGCGAGATAAGCGCGCTTTATGAAACTACAAGCTTTGAGGATGCAATTTCAGCTGTTCGCTCCCATTGTCAGATAGCTGTTTTAACCAGAGGTGCTCGAGGTGCTTGTATAGTTTCCGGTGCGGATATCGTAGATATCAAACCCGCCTTATTTTCAGAGGTGCTAGATACGACAGGAGCAGGCGACCTTTTTGCAGCGGGGTTCTTATTTGGCATTACAAACGGTCGCTCAATCGAGGACTCTGGTAAGATCGGGGCGTTGGCGGCAGCAGAAATCATAGGTCATTTTGGTGCACGTCCAGAGGTCTCCCTGGCCCAATTATTATTAGACAGAGGCCTATAATTCCTCTCTTTTCACATTGGGAGGCTTTCATTCTTGTGTTTGCTGATAGAAGGCAAATAGTCATTTTGTTGATGGGTTTTTCAAGTGGCCTTCCATTGCTGCTTGGCTTTTCGACTTTATCCTACTGGTTGTCAGGGGAAGGCGTTCCGTTAGGCGCGATCGGCGCCTTAGTCGCTGTGTCCGCGCCTTATTCCCTTAAGTTTTTATGGGCCCCTGTTTTTGATCTTGTGAGCTTACCAATCTTTACCAAAAGGCTGGGTCGCCGACGAAGTTGGTTGTTGTTGATCCAGTTGCTTCTTATCCTTTCAATTATCACACTGGGATCCTGTGATCCGCGCGAGAATTTAGCTTATCTGGCTTCTGCTGCTATAATTATGGCCTTCCTCTCAGCAAGCCAAGATATAATCATCGATGCCTACAGGATCGAAATTCTCGAAGAGAGAGAGCAAGGTGCTGGGGCTGCGAGCACGCAAATAGGATACCGGGCGGGGTTATTGGTATCTGGTGCCGGTGCCATCGCGCTTTCAGCTATTCTCAGTTGGTTTTGGGTTTATATCATCATGGCGGCCCTGGTTGCGATTGGTGTTGTGGCCGCAATAATGGCTCCCGAACCAAAATTACCGACGAGGGCACAACCGAGATCAACGGAAAAGAACCGCGCCATCATTCTGAAAAACTTCAAAAATAACGTCTTTCGGCCTTTTTCAGAATTATTGAGCCGACCAGGGATCATCTTTGTTTTAGTGTTTATTATCTTTTATAAATATGGAGATGCTATAGCTGGGGCTATGGCAAATCCCTTCTATGATCAATTGGGATTCGCCCCGCTGGAAATTGCATCAGTTACTAAGGTTTTTGGAGTGGCTGCGACTGTCTTCGGTATCGCTGCAGGAGGGCTTATGGTTACGTGGTTGGGTGTTTGGCCAGCACTATTGATAGGCGGTATTTTTCAGGCGGCCACAAATATCTTCTTCGCTCTTCTCGCCAAAACGGGACCCGATGTGTATTTGCTTGGCGTCGCAGTAGGCTTCGATAATTTTGCGGGAGGTTTGGGTTCCACAGCCCTGGTAGCGTACTTATCGGGTCTCTGCCATAAATCATTTACAGGTACTCAATTTGCGCTTCTTACATCTTTTATGGCGTTGGGGCGCACCATATTGGCAGCCCCTTCTGGAGCTATTGCAGAAGAGCTTGGTTGGGTTTTGTTTTTTCTTTCTACTAGCGTCCTGGCGGTCCCTGGAATAATTTTATTGATTTGGATTCGACGCTATCCTGTTGGATCTAATGATCGTAAGTAATCTTAATGTTCAATGAATCAGAGGTTTATTTATTGCGGGGCCCTGGTCCTTACTATGGAAATAGGTAAGGCAATAAGACGGCATTCGATTGTATATTTGCCGGTTTTCTCTGCGATACGTTGAGGTTAGGTCCTTGCCGCTACCCAATAATATCCGATGTCTATGGCGGATGAAGATTGAAACCTGTTTCGTAAAATTCTGCTATATTTTTAGTTGTTTGTTATGAGAAAGTCTCACTCGTATCTAGTTATGGAGAGTGATCTTTCGGCTAGAGATTTCTGGTAGTCTCCCAAATTATTTCTCTTTATCCTTGCAACCCCGGTATTTAAGGCGGCTTCAGCAACAGCTAAAGGCACTGTTGTGATAAGGCGCGGATCAAAGGGAGTCGGGATAAGATAGTTTTTTCCGAAACTAAGGCGGCGTCCAAGGTACGCCTTGGTGACTTCATCTGGGACTTCAAGTTCAGCTAATTCTGCTAAGGCCATAGCGGCAGCAATTTTCATTTCATTGTTGATGCATGTCGCTCTAACATCAAGCGCGCCGCGAAAAATATACGGGAACCCGAGTACATTATTTATTTGATTGGGGTAATCTGAGCGGCCGGTCGCGATTATTGCATCATCTCGAACTGAAAGGACCTCTTCTGGAGAAATTTCGGGATCCGGATTAGCAAGGGCAAAAATTATTGGAGAGTCTGCCATCGATTTGACCATTTTTTGGGTAACAGTGCCAGCAACTGATACACCAAGAAAAACATCCGCTCCCTCCAGTGCTTCTTCCAAGTTCCTCAAATTTGTTTTTGCAGCATAGGCAGATTTCCAAGGATTCATTCCCGCCGGACGGTCGCGAAAAATAACGCCCTGTGAATCGCAAAGAATGATATTTTCCCGTCGTATTCCCAATGCCACGAAAAGATCGAGACAAGCTAACGAAGCTGCTCCAGCCCCATTGACGACGATTTTTACTGAACTGATCTCCCTGCCCGTTATTTTTATCGCGTTTAAAAGGCCCGCTGTGGCGATTACAGCAGTACCGTGCTGGTCATCGTGAAATACGGGAATGTCTAACAGTTCGTTTAAACGCTCTTCAATTATAAAACAGGCAGGTGCGGCAATATCCTCTAAATTAATGCCGCCAAATCCTGGCCCTAAATAGCGAACGCAATTAACGAATTCATCCACATCGGGGGTGTCGATTTCAATATCTATGGCATTTACGTCTGCAAAACATTTGAACAAAGCACATTTGCCCTCCATTACGGGCTTTGCACCTAGGGCGCCCAAATTACCGAGCCCCAATACTGCAGTTCCATTTGAAATCACAGCGACCATATTTCCCTTGTTCGTGTAGTCGTACACGGAAGGCGGATTTTTTGCGATTTCCATACATGGTGCCGCAACGCCCGGCGAATATGCCAGGGATAAATCATATTGGGTTTTTATTGGCTTCGAAGTTTCGATCGATAGTTTGCCAATGGGATAGGTAGCGTGAAGGGCCAATGCTTCTTTATCCAAGTCAGAGAGTTGTCCGGTCTCGCTGTCTGGTTTGACTTTTGGTTCCTGTTTTTCAGGATTATTTTGTTCACTATCTACCATGGTCTTTATTTCAAATGTAATTTTGCCTCGACTTTGCTGTCTAGCTGTCAGAAACGCAAGAGCCTCTGTCAAATCTTAGTCTTCTGGTTATGCAAAATGATGACGACCTATGCTTGTGGGTGATAGTCTATATTGATGACTCAGACATCTTTAAATGCTTCCAGGAGAGGATCAAAAGTAACGCCCAATAACACTGTTACGCCAATGATGAGACAATTTTTAGCTATAAAAGCGTCTCATCCTGATTGTTTGCTTTTCTATCGCATGGGAGATTTTTATGAACTCTTTTTCGATGATGCCATTAAAGCATCATCGGCGTTGGATATAGCCCTGACCAAAAGAGGCAAGCATGAGGGAGTTGACATACCAATGTGCGGGGTCCCGGTCCATGCTTCTGGCTCCTATTTGGCTCGACTGATAAGAAGAGGATATCGCGTAGCGATATGCGAGCAAATAGAGGACCCTGCCCAAGCAAAGAAACGTGGATCTAAAGCTGTTGTCGCGCGCGATGTTGTTCGCATCGTAACACCAGGCACCCTCACAGAGGACGACCTTCTAGCGTCAGATCAAAATAATTTTCTCGCTGCTTTAAGTCTTGTCCGAGGAGTATTTGGATTGGCCTGGTTGGATATCTCAACAGGGGTTTTCCATGTTCAGGCGGACGAGGAGATTAATGTATTATCTGCGCTCGCAAGAGTGGAGCCAGGTGAGCTTATTGTTTCTCAGACACTTTTAGATCAAAAATCTGAGCAGGATTTTTTGTTGGAGTTTAAGGACGTAATCACGCCACTACCCAGCGCCCAATTTGACAGCGAGGCTGGGAGGCTAAGGCTCCAGGCTGCGTACAAGGTAGAGTCTTTGGAAGTATTTGGGGAGTTTAGCCGGGCGGAAATATCTGCTGCTGGGGCCCTTTTGGAATACACCAATATCACTCAGAAGGGTCGATTGCCTCGTCTTAATCCGCTCATGCGATTTTCCAATAGGACGATCATGGAAATAGACTCAGCGACGCGGCGTAATTTGGAAATTACCAGAACATTATCGGGCGAGCGCAAAGGTTCTTTATTGTCCATTATCGATTATACCCTTACGGGAGCTGGAGGTAGGCTTCTTAGCGAGTGGGTAAGTGCTCCTCTTGCCGATTTATCAAAAATCATTGACCGCCACGATGCGGTTGGGTGGTTAATGATTTCTAGTGGTTGTCGCGAGTCCCTAGCCTCATCGCTGAGGGGATGTCCAGATATAGCACGTTCTTTGTCACGTTTGGCTCTTGATCGCGGGGGTCCCAGGGACCTGGCAGTAATACGTGATGGTCTGGAAAAAAGTCTCGCGATCCAAAAGTTATTTGTGGAACCCGTTTACCCGAGCCCCTTACCAGATTTATTGAAATCGGAGATTGAGAAGCTCGGCGGCTTTGAGAATCTTATTGATATTTTGAACCGGGCCCTTGGGCATAGTTTGCCCGTTAGTTATCGGGATGGCGGCTTTATTGCGAGAGGCTTCTCTCAAGAACTAGATAAATTGCTGGACCTTAGAGATTCGAGCAGAGAGTTTATTATTGGAATGCAGGTCGATTATGCCAAAAGCACGGGCATTAATTCGCTAAAAATTAAGCACAACAATGCTATTGGATACTTTTTAGAAGTCACATCATTTAACGCGGACAAAATACTCAAATCGTCCGAGAGTAAGTTCATTCATCGACAATCTTTAGCTAATGTAATCCGATTTACGACACCAGAATTATCTGATCTCGACACAAAGATTTCTAGGGCCGCAGATGATGCTTGCTCTCTAGAGCAAAGTATTTTTAAAAAGCTCGTAAAAAATGTCATGGATCATGCAGAAGAGATTAGTCGTGCAGCTGGGGCACTTGCTTGCATAGATGTTGTTTTTTCCCTTGCGTCTTTAGCCACTTCAAAAAATTTTATCCGGCCAAATCTCTCAGCTGATACTACCTTCTCTGTCAAAGGGGGGCGTCATCCGGTAGTTGAACACGTTCTTGAGGCCAATGGTCAGAATAGTTTTATTCCTAACGATTGCGTTTTAAATGAACAGAGGAGGCTGTGGCTTTTAACTGGTCCAAATATGGCGGGAAAAAGCACCTTTCTCCGCCAGAACGCAATAATAGTGATATTAGCTCAGGCGGGGTCTTTTGTGCCTGCAGAGAGAGCAGATATAGGAATTGTTGATCGGGTATTTAGTCGCGTAGGTGCTGCGGATGATCTAGCGAGAGGACGCTCTACCTTTATGATGGAGATGATAGAGACCTCCACGATCTTAAATCAGGCCACTAAAAATTCTCTTGTTATTTTAGACGAGATTGGTCGGGGGACCGCGACCTTCGATGGCCTATCGATTGCCTGGGCAGTGTTAGAACACATTCATAACGTCACTAAATGTCGAGCAATTTTTGCAACTCATTATCATGAACTCACCGCACTAATGGACCAGCTTTCTGCTTTGGAGTGTCACACGATGAGGGTAAAGGAATGGAAGCAGGAAGTCGTGTTTCTTCATGAAGTAATCTCTGGTTGTTCTGATCGGTCATATGGCATACATGTTGGAAAATTAGCAGGATTGCCGACCAGTGTTGTAAACCGAGCGCAGGAAGTTCTTGCGGTCTTGGAGTCAGATCCTCAGGCTAATTCTCTGACAAAGCTCACTGAGGAACTACCATTATTTAATCAAACTATTGAGAAGAAGACGTTAGAAACAAAAAAAAATACCGAGATTGAAGAAATTCTGAATAGTATTGAACCTGATCTGCTTTCACCGCTCGAGGCTCTTGAGCTTGTTTATCGCATTAGAAAAATATTGAGATAAAATTAATTTTTCTTACCGATTACTCAGGACATTTTATCCGGTACTACGATACAATATTCAACATAGCAGCGGACGAAAACTATATGTTGGCAAATAAATGCCTACCCTAGTTAAACCTAAAGAGATCATAAACGTTGATCGCTTGTTTCTGTCTTTCGATCAGGGCTGGTCAGAGGGGCAAGAAGCTGGAGATGCACGTGGACGGTTATTTGAGATTTGCAAAGGTGCATTGACCGACGGGCGAGAGGAAATAAAGCGTCGGTTTGAGGAAGAAGATGAAACCGGTGAGACTAACGTTTGTTCCAACTCTTATTTGATCGATCAGCTCTTGCAGTTTGCTCTCACAATTACGACTAAAAAAATATATCCCACCGCTGAGCCAACATCTGGAGAACGGATTTGCGTTGTCTGTACCGGGGGGTATGGGCGAGGCGAATTGGCCCCCTTTTCAGATGTTGATTTAATGTTTTTGCTCCCATATCGGCTCACGCCGCGGGTAGAGCAAATCATTGAGTCAACATTGTATCTCTTGTGGGATTTGGGTCTTAAGGTTGGGCATGCGACCAGAAATGTCCAAGAAGTTCTAAGACTTTCCCAGGAAGACATCACCATACGCACGGCCCTGCTTGAGTCACGCTTTCTTTGGGGAAACAAAAAACTATTTAATGAGATGCGACGCACATTTAAAAAAAATGTAGTTGCAGAATCAGGGCCAAAATTTGCAGAGGCAAAATTGGATGAACGCGATAAGCGGCATGTTCGTATGGGAGACTCGAGATATGTTTTGGAACCAAATATCAAAGAGGGCAAGGGGGGGCTCAGAGATCTTCATACGTTATTTTGGATAGCCAAATACCTCTATCAAGTCGAGTCTGTAGGAGAGTTGCTTAACGAAGGAGTGCTAAATGCTAATGAGGTAAAACGGTTTTCCAAAGCACAAAACTTTCTTTGGACCATAAGATCTCATCTTCACTATATCGCAGGGCGAGGTGAAGATCGCTTGACTTTTGATGTTCAGGCAGAAATTGGTCGAAGGATGGGCTATCGGGACCATGCAGGAACGCTTGGCGTTGAGAGGTTCATGAAGCATTACTATTTGACCGCGAAAGAAGTTGGAGATCTTACAAGAATATTCTGTGCAGCGCTTGAAGCTGAACAAAAGCGCTGGAATGCCTTCCCCTTCAGAGCCAGAGATTTCTTTCGCCGAGAAATCGATGGCTTTAAGATTGAGAGTGGCCGACTTACGGTGTCCTCTGGTGCCGAGCTCATCAACGAGCCGATAAAAATCCTTAGGTTGTTTCGAGTAGCGCAAAAGCACAAACGAGATATCCACCCTCGTGCTTTAAGGCTCATTACACGGCATTTGAGAGCTGTCGATCGAATAAGAGAGGATGAAAAAGCCAATAAATACTTTATCGATATGCTCACCGCCGAGAGCGGCTCTGAGATTACCTTACGGCGATTAAATGAGGCGGGAGTTTTTGGACGCTTCTTGCCCGACTTCGGGCGGGTAGTCGCTCAGATGCAACACGATATGTACCATGTGTACACGGTTGATGAGCACACTATATTTGCTATTGGCATTTTGCAGGGAATAGAGCAAGGGAAGTACAAAGAAGATATGCCCGTTGCGACTGAAGCGATGCAAAGAGTGGTCTCGAGACGCGCACTTTTCGTTGCGATGCTTTTTCACGATATCGCGAAAGGACGGGGAGGGGATCATTCAGTTTTGGGCGCCGAAGTGTCTCGACAAATTTGTCCCAGGCTGGGTTTAACCTCGGAGGAGACGGAGACAGTGGAATGGTTAGTTCGATATCATTTGCTGATGAGTCACATAGCCTTCCATCGGGATTTGATTGACCCAAAGACAATCGTGGACTTTGTTGAACGAGTGCAATCATTAGAGCGTCTGAGACTTTTACTTTGTTTAACGGTCGCAGATATTAGGGCGGTTGGGCCTAATGTTTGGAATAACTGGAAAGCGTCACTGCTGCGAGAGCTTTACTATGCAGCCGAATCATACCTTTCTGGAGGTCACGAATCTTCGGGAACCAATGTCAGGGTGGAGAATGCGCGCGGAGCCCTCGCGGGCAGTTTGCGTTGCGATGGTTGGGAGGATGCCAAAATTGAAGAAGTGCTTGCCCTTGGTTATCCTTCCTATTGGCTTTCGTTAGATGCTGATGCCCATCGCCGCAATGCCGATCTTATTTCAGCGGCCATCCACGATGGTGAACCGATAAAAATTTCAGCGAATGCAGCTGGTATCAATAATGTAACGGAGATTACAATTCATACCCCAGATCATCCCGGACTTTTTTCTACAATCGCAGGGGCGATTGCTGTTCTCGGAGGGAACATCGTTGGGGCCAAGATTTTTACAATGGCAAACGGGATGGCTCTCGATATTTTTACGATACAGGAAACAAGTGGTGGAGCGTTCTCGGGTGAGAGTGATCTTAAACGTTTAATTGAAAAAATAGAGTCAGCGTTGAGGGGAGAGTGGAGCCCCGGTGCAAACCTGAGGGAAAAGTCAAATTTTGGTGGCCGAGAAAATGTTTTTTTGGTGGCTCCAAGGGTTTTAGTAAATAACAGCGCTAGCAGAACGCATTCAGTTGTAGAAATCAACGGTAGCGATCGCCCAGGCTTTTTGCATGATGTCACACGGAAACTTGCTGACTTGGGGCTGCAAATCTCAAGTGCCTTAGTTACAACATATGGCGAGAGAGTGGTTGATATTTTTTACGTCAAGGACGTCTACGGAATGCAAATCACTAATGAGCGCAAATTAGAGCAAGTTAAAAATGGCATCCAAGAAACCCTCGCGATCAAGTCTGGCCACCATGATCAATTGTAACTGAAATAATTTAGTTCCAGTGGGACAGCTTGGCTGTGAGGGTAAGAAAAGCATCACGCGTGTCTGTAACAGCTAAGAAAGAGACGATTAGTACTAATGAATTTTTTTAAAAATATCGCCACGGTTAGCATGTTGACGATGTTAAGCCGCATTCTTGGGTTCCTGAGAGATATTTTGATCGCGGCTTTATTGGGGGCCGGTCCGGTGGCGGATGCTTTTTTTGTAGCCTTAAAGCTCCCAAATTTTTTTCGGAGTTTAACAGCGGAAGGGGCATTTAACGCAGCATTTATTCCCTTATTTGGTCGTATAGTTTCTAAGGATGGAAAATCTAGCGCCCGAGAATTTGCATCTTCAGTGCTCTCTGTAATGATCCTCACGCTTTTAGGCTTCATATCATTGATACAAATTGCCATGCCTTTCTTGATGTATGCTTTTGCTCCAGGATTTGCTGACGACCCTGCTAGGTTTAATTTAGCTATTGATCTGACTAGGATTACTTTTCCTTACCTGCTTTTTGTCTCCTTGGTTGCCCTGCTCGGAGGAGTTTTAAATTCGTTTAATAAATTTGCCGCAGCTGCATCTACGCCGATAATATTCAATATTTGTCTGATTGGCGGTCTTCTTATTCTATCACCGCTGTTCGAAACGCCCGGGCACGGTCTAGCCTGGGGGGTCGCCCTCGCAGGAGTTATACAGTTTTTATGGCTTATAATTGCCTGTAGACAAATAGACATGGTGTTTTTATTGCGCCGGCCCAAGTTAACGCCTCAAATTAAGCGTCTATTCAGATTGATTGTTCCGGGTGCTATCGGCGCTGGCATTATTCAAATTAATTCTTTACTCGGAATTTTTATCGCTTCGTTCTTGCCCATAGGGTCAGTTTCCTTTCTTTTTTACGCGGACAGACTAACGCAGTTGCCACTTGGCGTAATAGGGGTTGCTATCGGCACGGTGATTTTGCCTGTCCTGACCCGTCAAATCAGCCAAGGTGATAACGTATCCGCAGCAGAGACAATGAATAGATCTGTTGAATTAGGCCTAGTTTTTTCAGTTCCTGCTGGATTGGGCTTGTTGTTTTTATCCAGTCCGATTGTTGAACTTTTGTTTCAGCGAGGAGCCTTTGATGTTGCTGCCTCGAAGGCCACCGCGTTAGCCTTATCGGCTTATGCGCCCGGATTGCCTGCTTATTTCTTGATCAAAGTGCTCGCACCCGGGTTTTTTGCCCGGGGAGATACAGTAACACCTGTTAAAATTGCAGGTGTTTGTGTGATTGCCAACCTTGTTTTAAGTATCATATTCGTACAATTTTTTGACCATGTGGGGATTGCCCTGGCTACTTCCATCTCCGCTTGGGCGAGTGTTGCTTTGCTATGGGCAGCTCTGACGAGGCGGAAGTTTATGAAATTTGAGGCAAGATTGGGTTGGGGTCTTTTGGGAATTTCCCTTTCCTCTGCTGGAATGTTGGTCGTCTTGTTTTTCGGGCGCTGGGTAATGAGTGACATGTTCTCTGATACCTTTCTTGAGAGATGTGTCGCTTTGGGGATCCTTATCATTGCGTGTATGTTCTCTTACGGCCTCATTGCGGTTTTAACAGGTGTGGTATCGGTCTCAAAATTTAGAGACCTGAAAAAAGGCTAAAAGCGTTAATCTTGACCCCAGAAACAAATGGAGCCATAAGGCCTCGCTCCCATATTAAAGGAGGACCTATTGTGTCTCGTGTTTTTTCAGGCGTTCAACCTACCGGAAATTTACACCTTGGGAAT